>Ga0209149_1001644_pt1 | contig 11638 bp, 5 predicted proteins | sample WorMetTyACAVOLI2_FD_187423 | JGI IMG/M metagenome (GOLD analysis project Ga0209149, IMG submission 187423) | Marine gutless worms symbiont microbial communities from Max Planck institute for Marine Microbiology, Germany - Olavius algarvensis... ...
CCAACTTTTAAACGCCATCTCAAAACCCACCTATTTACTCACTCTTAACTGGCGCCACAAGCGCCTCTGTATCCGCATAGGACATTATGGCGCTATACAAATGCTGTATTATTATTATTATTATTATGGAATACAAAGCTAATTCCAACTGTCCGTTAGCGCGGGCAATGGATGGCCACGTAATAATCATAATCATAATGCGCTGCGGCACCAATGGCTCATGCCAGCCAATCAGCTGCCACTTCCGAGATTGGTCACGAGTTTGACTCACGTAAGTGGCGCTTTAACAAGTGTCCAGACCTTTACCTTTACTTTTATAGTGCCACATCGAATAATATGAAGACTGGCTCGACAAAAGAAGTATAAATAGCCAGTGGTCCACGTTGTTAAGCCGCCGCTTGCGATAGCGAGAGCGGCTTAGTGCATCGGTGGTGTCCATCTGTTCGTCTGTTTGTCTGTCTTTCGCCAAAATGCAAAAAACGCTATTTTCTCAAAATGTAAGCAATTTAGAGCTATGGTCGCTATTGACTACCTATATAAGAGGTCGTACACGGGCTTTTCTAATAACCCGCGGGACCCCTAAAATCCAAAATGGCTGAGATCTGTTATCTTGAAAATCGGCATGACGTTATTTTTTTCTGCTGAGGGTGGTCCGATTTGGATAAAATTTCGCAGACTGGTACAGAATGACATGTCGACTGCGGTGATATGATCAAACTCGAAACCAGATGTAGAATTCCAATGTGGCGGACGTTTTGGCGAATTCCATGACATGTCATCCCACAGCCACCTACCACAATGCAGCGTGCTGCCATCTGGCGAATTCAATGTCATGATCTCAGAGCTACGTGTCACATCTCAGGGTGCTACCACCGGCGAATTCAACGGAATATCATCCCAGAGCCACGTATCACATTGCAGGGTGCTGCCACTTGGGGAATTCACTGTTATGATTCCAGAGCCACATGCCACATTGCAGGGTGCAGTCGCCTGGCGAAATCAATGTCATGATCGTGCCACATCGCAGGGTGTAATAATTCCATCCGCCATATTGAAAATCGTTTTTCGCCATATTTTATTATTTTGTTTTTTAATACATTTTGGGCTTTGACGAGGGGCGGCTTTCGTAGCGTCTCCGATGCACTTATTATTTACTCAAACTACCATTGCAACAAACCGCGCAGTAATCAACTATGATAATGTAACTACACTGTGTCTCAAAAAAACCGGACCGCTACGATTAATATGACATAACTTTACCAATTCACAAAATTTTCTAACTATTTTTGGCACAGAGAGACCTTATTCAATTCTCAATTAACTAAGTTAAAAGTTATTAAATTGGCTTAGAACCAGCTGCGTGGTTTCCGTAGCAACAGTAGCGACTTGACAATCTGTGTCTCTAAAAACCGGACCCTGCGATATTTTGACATAACTCGATCAAAAGTTCTTTAATTTAAATAAAACTTCACAAATAACATGTGCTCAATATTCCTAATTGAACCGCAACGTTAGAAAACAGTTGCGTTTGCAGCAAAGTACCAGCTGAAGCGAGTTACCGTAGCAATCTTTAACTGCGTGTCATTCCACATGTTTACGCTGCCTTATGTACCAAAAGGTAAACCTTTTAAACAAACAGTGTTTCTGTCGGAAAAATAAAATGTTTTACGGTATCAACAGTTACAACACGTGTTCGAATGCTGTCTTTCGGCCTTGACACAGCCCACAATCGTTTTGCCATTGGTTTATTGCTCTGCCGATGATACGTTGTTCGAAGTCGGCCCAGAAATCCGCGGTTCGGGTGTGTCAAGTTGCTACTATTGTTATGGAAACCACACAGCTGGTTCTAAGCCAATTTAAAAACTTTTTATTGTAGTCAATAGAGAATTGAATAAGGTCTGTTTGTGTCAAAAAAAATTAGTGAACGTTGTGAACTGACGTGAACTGATGATTGTATATTAATTGTAGCGGTCAGGTTTTTTTTCAGACACACTGTAGAATGATATCATCGCTACTAGTCATCTTTTGCCACAGCAATGACGTTGATCAGTTAGAAAAGACACTTGTAACTGATGACAAAAATATCGTACTGGTTTAACACTTTCTTTCCAGTTGTAAGAGAAAATGTTTCTGAAGCAATTATTCCATGCTAAACTCGCTTTATGTATAGTATGATTCGTTAGGCACCACCAGTCATCAGGGGATAGTACCATAAACAAGAAGCTCAGCTGTCGCAAAGAGGCCGCTCGATGCTCCGTGTCGTTGGAAATTTTGCTGTCGTTCAAAGTCACCCAAGGTCATTCGAATTACTACCAGCCACCGTGTGGCCAACATCATTGCTCGCTCCATAGCGTCGCACAGAACGAGAGATGCTAGACAGCCAGTACGTCGCACAATCCATCCGGCGACGGTGCACGGAAGAACGGCGCCGTCGTAGAAGCGTGGCGTGAAAGCACTGCTTGGGTGGTCCAGACCCTCATCAGCCACGCGCCGGCCCGCCGGCGCACGAGAATTTTATTGATTTTCGGCTGTTGCCTGCGTCTCTGTCGCTGCTTCATTTATATGCGGTCGCAGTCACTGTGGCCTGTCGACCGACTAGCATCGTTTCCACCTGTCACTATTTATAAATCAGTTAGAAAATGTTACATTACTCCCGTTCGCTAGACACTAATTTATCTCCTAAGTTCTACCACCAACGCGTTGTTTTCTTTATGGCTGCAAGTTGTAATACGATATAATACGATGCGCTGTGCTCAAAAAATTACGGCAGTGATAAGCAATTAACTAAAATGGCTTTAACAAGAAGCTCGAGGCTATCGCAGAGAGACCTCGCGATGCTTCGTGTCATTCAAGGTCACTCGAGATCATTGAAGATGGTATTATTCGAAAGCTTGTATATGGTTTCCTATTCGCATTACTATATCGCTATCTTGTATCATTTCCGAGATAAAGCGATATATTGGTCGAAAATCGCGATTTTTTGTACCCCCTGCATTCGATGCCCCCGTTAGGGGGTCCTTGTTGAAATATTGGCACAACGTTTGGTACGGAGAAACTGGAGTGGTGTGGCTACAAGACGGTAAAAAAATCGAAGATATGTTTAGTGGTTTCAGCACAATACCGGCATGTGACGAACAGATGGACGGACATCTTGCAACAACATACGCCGCGTTATGCATAGCATCGCGCGGTAAAAACCGAGAAGCGTAAAGAAGCATGAGAAAAATCCAATGTCTGTGATTCTAGACGTATCTTCCAAATGATGAAATTATTGTTTATCGCGACTGAAGTTGAACAGCAATTGCAAAGCTGTACCGGGCTGGCCAGTGTCCTTATCTTAGAGCTTGGTCATTCCCGTGGCTCACACGTGGAACAGTCCATTTTTCCTTTTGCTTCTTGTCCAATGGTGCAAATATTGTAGGCAGTTAGACAAGTATTGGGAACATATTGATGAAATATTGTCGATGTTCGTTAAAGGATAAAAAAGCTTAATTCTCACTGCACTGAAAAGGGTTGACAACGGGTCAACTTAACGGGTCATTGGTCAAATGGGCCACCGAATTGGGACGGGTCACGTGGGTCAACTCACGGGTCAGGGTTTGTAACATGTTGACTCGGACATCGCCAGTAGACAGCGACTACGCTCTGTCCGTCGTCACCAACTTCTTGTGCCGCGTTACCAACTCAGCTCACTTGGTCGTCGGTCCTTCGCTGTCGCTGGACCAACGACTTGGAATTCGCTGTCGGCTGACCTCCCTGATCCGACGTGTAGTGACGAGTCTTTCAGATGTTTATTGAAAACATTATTGTTCGCTAAGTACTAGTGTGTCCAGCGCATTAGAGGTTTTTCTACGACGATGCGCTATATAAATCGACATTATCTATCTATCTATCTATCTATCTGTCTGTCTGTCTGTCTGTCTGTCTATCTGTCTATCTATCTATCTATCTATCTATCAATCATTAAACGTTTGTAAACGCGTTTTCTGTTTTCACTCGCCAATCAGGCGGTGAGTGATGCAGCTGTTATTCAGGAGCTTGAGGTCTCGTCGCAGGGAGTGAACGAAACACAACATTGATGCACTTATTTTTGTTAAACAATGATTAGGCCAAATTTAATGTTTTAGTCATAACGTCGTTGAACAGTACAACGTAACGTTCACGAAAAGTTCAGTGTACCGGGTCATGCGTTACAGGTCACGTGGTCACGTCTCAGTTGTTGATTGGATCACACGGGTCACGGGTCATTGCAAATGATTCATTGTCAGCTCTCTACATGTACTGAAAAGGGTTGACAATAATAAATTGCAGGTTTATTTCTCTGGATGTCCGTGAGCGTGAAGCAGGAATTAAGTGACGAAATAACTACGCATACCGTATATTATGCACGAAAAGCGAGTGCGCATGTTTGTTGTCGGTGACGATAGGTACACTGTTGGTTCAGCCGTCGGACTGCTTCATACACTGGCGGGACGTGGAGACTGGGCATGAGTGGGGTCTCAACTTCACCACGGCCAGCGACGCCAGGCAGTTTCGAGACTGTTGCATGGTATGTCACAACTGCGATACAAACCGGATAAGCTATAGCCCCGCCGTGATTGATTGATTGTTGGTCGGCCAAGCCCCAACATTTTGAGTTGATTTGCTGATGTAGGGATACCATCGTTCACACTGTAGTCCGATACAGATAAATACGAATGATGGAGACAGGCCTTTAACATTTTCGTCTAGAACTGCATGCGAATAAATTATTCGTAGGTAAATCTCTGAAAAATCTCAGCAAAGTCGTAGACCTTGTTAATCGTATCGCGCTCTATCGTAGTTGTGAGTAGGGATTTATACCGGTACGTTGTGTGAGTACGACGTAGATGAGCCGTGGTCAGCCCGTGTGTTGGCTGCTGATGCTGCGAGTTACAACTCGCCTTCACTGCCGAAATATTAACAGGTCTCCGTGCAACCTTGGAATTTAGTACTATACCGAATGTCTTAAAATATCAGGCGAAAAACCGTCGTTAATCTTATGTATAAGTTTATTCTGAAGCCAAAGTAACTTTATAAATTCACTAAATGAAAATTTCTATACGATACGATACGATACGATAGCGTGTATTTAGGCCTAACGTGCAGTTAAAAGCTGACGAGAAGCCAGCTTAGTCCACCACACGGAATAAACAGATGATGTTGTCATTTTCTCCCCATCTGCAAAGGGCCTGCAGGAGCTGTTAGATGTATGCACCAGCTTTGCGCAATCTCATCATTTTGTTTTTAATACCACTAAGTCGCAGTGTATGGTCATTAACTCCAAGTGGAAAGTCCTTCGCAATCCGTCATTCAGTTGTGCTCTGCCTGCTTACCCTATAGGCCTACTGATAAATACAAATATCTGGGCCATGTGATTTGTGCTGACCTTACTGACGATGCTGATGTAATGAAACAAACCAGATCATTATATGCTCGTGCTAATTCGATTACTAGGAAATTTTCTCAAGCCTCTTTGGCTTCTAAGATTGTGCTGTTTAAAGCCTATTGCACACCGATGTATGGTTGTCAACTGTGGTCATCGTCGTTTCAGTATTCACTTAATAAGCTGAAAGTTGCATATAATGATTGGTTTCGACTGTTACGTAATGAACCTCGATGGTGCAGTGCATCTTCGCTGTTTCTATAGCACAATGTTCTCACGTTTGATGCTCTTATTCGTAAACTGACTTATGCCTTGTGGCGTAGTTGTCACAATAGTTCTAATGTTCTGGTTGATAAATTGTTCGCATCAGACATTTATGTTGAGTCTAAACTATTTAAACGTTGGCGCCAGCTACTGTACTAATGTTGTATTTTGTTGTTTTTTTCAACCTTTCCCCCCCTTTTTTACACTCTTTTTTACACACTTTTTTACACTGCCATTGAAATAAAGTGAAGTGAAATGAAACAAAATTAAATTAAAATGTGAAACTACAAATAAAATGATGAGCGTGATAGGTCCAGTCCAGTCCAGTCCCATTATCGTGAGGCAGTCCAGTGGCAATATAACCAAAAAAAACAGTAACATAAGTATAAGCATCGTTTATCACAAGACTTAACTAAACTCTCAATAGATTACACTTAACGTAAAATGCCAGCAGATTGCACAAAGTATAATTTAATGTTTGAACAATTATTATAAACTGATTATACACTGCCATAAAACAGAGTTTCAAATTTTTATGTGTCTGGAACTTTGGTGCTGAATGGTGCAGTTGTTCAAGAGATATTCTTGACAAAAAAACTACGATGCTATAAATAACTCAACTGTCATAACTGATTTTGTCATCTGTCAGCTAATAGTTCCACTCGTCCACGAATGACATTGTCTTTTAGTGAAGTGACGGTCTAGGGCTGGGCTGTCACTGTAGTTTGCTGAACACTTTCGTCGACTGTTAGTTAATCGTAATGTCTGATGTGGTTTTGTGCAGAGCCGCGTACCACCGGGTTTGTCTCGAAAAGCTTCGTCGTCGGAGTCGTTGAGACCCAAATCTCGCAAGGTTGTACATACTCTCCCGAATCTGTTGACGGGGTTACATGTTACCTGTCTCTTTCTTCGGGTACCATACAAAACAGTGATGCCACAACGACAGCTGTGCATAGTCTCCACTGGAAAACGCTTAAAATTCAAGTATAGCAATAAGCGCGATATGAGGTCGTGTGAACCGTAACGATGCGGAACACTTCTAGCAGGTTTTGGAGCAAACTTGAGGTTGTAGGACTGACGTCTGCCGCCTATCGTCACCAAGCAGGTGCCCCTCGGGTCCGCGCCTAGTGTGTCTGTCTACCTGACTTTTACTGTCTGCTTGTTAGTCTGTAAAAAGGTAAAGTTAATGCCATAGTCAGCGTTTGGGCTTGAGCTGATGATACCAATCTCTAGTCAGTCGTCTCGTAGACGATTTAAGCCATAAACCCGACGTAGGCTGCCATTACACCTTCCCGGCCATAGAGCAGCAACGCCCTTTGGCCAGTATCAAATTATACTGCTTATAGTGACAGAGACATAGGTGTGTGTGTGAACAACTTGCGCAGCGTCGTTACCATGGTAATGTAACCGTCAGGAGTCGAAAGTGCCACCTCTCAGTCCTTAGGGTGCAGTGGTCCAGTTGGTAGAGTATCGGACTCGTAACCAAGAGGTTGCGGGTTCGACTCACACCCGGTCCACTGCAAGCAACTTTGAGCAAGTTGCTAACCTACTGTGTGCTCAGGCCAACTCAGCCTCCTACCCTCAGTGGGACGGGAAATGAGTAGTAGCTACGGCTACGGGGTGAAGGCTTAGTGTGGCTGATTGGGGCGATGGTGTGTCTGCTAGCTGCACCGTGGGTCCAACTGTCCGTTAGCGCGGGCAGTGGATGGCCACATAATGCGCTACGGCACCATTGGCTCATGCCAATCAGCTGCCACTTCCGAGATTGTGCTGGTCGTGCTGGTCACGAGTCTGACTCATGTAAGTGGCGCTATAGCAAGTGTCCAGACCTTTACCTTTACCTTTACCTTTACATTAGTCCAGTGCTTTAACCGTTGCATCACCATACTACACAAAAAAGGCTGTGAAAATACATCTGAAACTGATTGATCGGTCTTATGAAACTTTGTGTAATAGAAGGCTTCGGACTGACGATGAAGTAAGTAAAGTTTGGAGTGAAAATCGTGTGTCGTTGACTGGTTGACGTAGGAGAAGCTGGCCAGCGCCAGCGTCAGATTGCCGTCAAATCATTCGTCGCCGCAGCACGCCCGATGTGCTGCCATGTCCTCGTCACTCCAGGAGACCGGAAATGACGTCAGTCACTACGGTCAGGTGGCCGAGCCACAGTACTGTGCCGCGAGTTCACAACGACACTGTGCCGAGTGTTCACGACACTGTTGCGTTAAACAGCAGGTCCAGGTAGCATATGTTGCATTGAATAATTACTAAAAATTTATATCAGTACATATCTCAGTAATTGATCATTTACAACATCACACACTGCGCACTGTGGATATATAAAAATCAGTGATGTGTTAGAATTTCAGCATACATTGTTCGACAAATGATATTAAAATGATGTTAAAATTTCCAGTGGGTAAATGTAATCTATAAAGTCCTAAGATATAGAAATCACAGAAAACACGAACACAATGCCCACCCATCAACCAGGTGGTGGATCCTAAGGGCTGCATATAGAGCCTTTCTGACTCCCAAGTCAAGTGTTAGTAGTTTATATATGTGTATTTTTTTAATTTTATGCTTCCGCAGGCTATAAGCAGAGACATAATGTTTAAACCGTGTCCAGTTGTCTGTCCCGTTGTCCTGCGCCAACATCGACTCGTCCGTAGGGCGGGCGAGTCCATTACACGCATGCTGCTGCGAAGGCATCAGATGACCGCGAGCGATATTTAGCTGTCTGGTTAGTGTTTACTATTCCTGTGTGTAATGCACTGGTTTGTGAAATGCATGGCGGGAAGGCGTTAATGGCGAGTCGAGTGGCAGGTGCGCGTTGTGTTGTCAGCTGGTGTCAGTCTACGTCAATAACTGGTGCGGCGCTGATGGCGAGCAGGCAGACAGTTCGTCGAGTGATTACAACACTCTGCCGCATTATCAGCGCTATCAGCGCTGTCTGCAGCATCAGCAGCAGGCCTGCCTCGGTCACTACCACACCGGACAGCGAGCTCAGCTCATGTATGAGACCGTCGGACGGTCGGCGAATTGCGTCGAAGGAGCCAGAGCGACGCTATGTAGTCGACATGGACGCAGTAACAGCCTGTCGCCCGGCAGAGCGCGTTACGCCGCCGGTCAACTCTGTTCCGCGGCACGGCTCCGTCGACCGCTGATGCCACCCGGCCACAGCGAGACCGCCCCCGCCGCCGAGATAGCCGCCGCCCTGGGGACTTCCGCCGTCGAGGAGCAGGCGACGACGTCGTCGGCGTCTCCAGCGCAGCGACGTGACACCGAACAGTCGACGAGTTCTACCGTCGACGATGCACAGCATGGCATCAGCGCAAGGGACAACGCCGAAGTCTGCGATCTGATAACAGCGGAACCGAATAACGTGGACAGTGAACTTGAAGAGGTTCCACTTTCAGATAACGTAGACGGCGACGCGAAACAATCCGAGCTGCCGCCAGACGCCGGTCAACCTTCTGATGCTGTAACTGACTCAGGCGACTTGTCGACTGACGCTGAACGCTGTACTGAGAAGAGTTGGAACGACGATGAAGTGGTCGAGACTGATAAACAGAACATCGCGATGTGCATCGATATCAGAACTTTGAACGAGGAGGAAGCCACTGCGACGAACGACGACCACAGTGTCATCACAAACGACGTCGTAGACGGCTATCCAGTGGTTGGTGAAATATCTTCGAAGGACTGGGTGGCAGGGGCAGCGGCTGACGATGGTTGGTCCTCCAAATCGCCGGTGATCAGGTTCGACCAGGCGGACACGACGTCGGCAAAGTTCGACAGCTCGGCGCTGGAGAAGATCCTCAGCTCTCTGTCGGCGACGTCGCGACACGACCACGACGGACTTACAACCAACGACTGCAACCACGACGACGGCGACGGCGACGACGACGAGGTCTGGATGCGACGTGACGTCGACGACGCTTGCCAGTCGTCGTTGTCGATGTTGGACGCGGCAGTGGAGCGGCTCGACAATGGGCTGCACTTCAAGTCGAGGCGAAGGCGATCTTCTTGTTCGTCGTCGTCGTCGTCTTCAGTTGGTCACTGTTCACCGTCGTGTCTCATTCCGCCTTCAACACTCGACGCTGACACAGACACGTCGACGTCGTTGTTACTGTCCTGCGTCACTAACGTCGACACTTCGACAGACGCAGCAGCGACATCAACCTGTTCTACCTCGACAAACGTGCCACCCACATCGACCAGCGTCGAACCTGCAGAAGTAGATCAAAGCTCACAGACCGCCGGTGAGCATTTTAACCACATAGTTGTAATTCGACTAAATTGCATTCATGCTTGTGAATATATTTAGTTTGTCTTTTGTGTATCATTGACTGACTGACTAACGGAAGAATTGTGCTAGTTATTTTTTGAAATTAAATTTTAATTTAGTGATACTATGTAGTTTCCATCTGTTAGTTTGGCCAACTGACAAAAAGATTACGTCGGTGTCTCTGCGATGTTCTATAGAACGTTTTAACCGAACAATACTGCAACTTATTTAGCTATTTTGACAGCGGTTGTGTCGGTCGTCTGTGTTTGAGTGTTCATAGTGTGTAAGGGCGAAATCGATATCTATATGGTTTCGGTTTCAGTTTCATGTGTCAGGTTTCAGTGCTACAATCGACTACATTGTTTAAAATATGTTTACTATATTGCTCTGGCAATACTGTAGGCCTACTCACAGCTGACAAAGAAATACGAACTTCAGATGACAAAATCATGTTCCCAGCCATTTTTAGCAAAACCCCGCAAAACCACCAACGAGGATAGTTTCTCTGTTTTGATAAACCGGTTTTGGGTTCGTATAATTGACTGCAGAAAATGTGAAGCCAGAATCAGTTTCGCTAGATTTCAGTTTCAGTTAGATTTCGTAAAACAGTCACAGCCTAAATGGCAAAGCAATAGGCCTACTCACTAACTGTCCACGCACTGATTTTGGTTTCTTTGTAGCAAATTTTGTGACAGAAATTTCAACGGAATACCTGCGTCGGATAGGTTGACTCTTTAATGGGCACATTAAAACTGCAGAGCAACGGACCGTTATAGAGCAATACGGTGATTGGTACACTGGCCGTTGATGGGCGGACTGTTACATTTGGTACAGCGAGGAAGGGCCTGGGCGGGCTGCGACCCTGCCCAGCCCTTCATCGCTGTACCAAATGTAACAGTTCACCCATTGACAGCCAGTCTACCAACTGCGTATTAGTCGATGTGGCACTACAACTGCCTTTGCACTCTAAAGGGTTAAATATGAGTGAACTGGTAGGGCCTACTAAATTTATTATTTGCACAGAAACGTGGCAGTGTCTCGTAAATGCCGCGAGGTAGCGACCAGATTACCATTTAGTCGCAGCTGTGAAGTCTGATCTTGAGTCAAGCTATTATTATTATTATTACGGTTATTTCAGTGGAATATTATAATCGTATCACTGTCGCATTGCGGCTGCAAGAGGACCACCCAAGCTGTGGTCATTTGTCAACGAAATACGACTTGTTTTACGACTGAGAATGGTGTGTGATGTAAGCGTTTGATGTAATAACTGTACATAACAATTTGATTAATTACTACTAACAGCTACATCTGTCTTTTTTCTCTTGCCTCTCTGTCTGTCTGCAGTTTTGTTATGTCAACTTCTACATTAAACAAATATGAATGAATGAATCAATGTCGTTGTAGGGAAGGGCCTCCGTGATGGTGACGTCAGCAGTGAAACTGCGTCCGACGTGTGTATCAGTTTCTTCTTTACTTTGCTGTTATTGTTCATGGTCTTGACTTCTGATGAAAAGTCTTGGCCTTGGCTAACTCACTCACTCACTCACTGCTGAGCTTGACCAGCTGAGGGTCGTAGCGTCCTCCACATCGAACGATCCTGGCCCGCGATCCAGGCAGCACCAACAGATAGGCCAACGTCTTCTTCCACTTGCTGCAGCCAATTTCTCCGTGGACGACCC
>Ga0209149_1001645_pt1 | contig 11636 bp, 8 predicted proteins | sample WorMetTyACAVOLI2_FD_187423 | JGI IMG/M metagenome (GOLD analysis project Ga0209149, IMG submission 187423) | Marine gutless worms symbiont microbial communities from Max Planck institute for Marine Microbiology, Germany - Olavius algarvensis... ...
TATTATACCGCCTCGTGGGTCGGTTAGGGTTCAGCAGTATGGGTTAGTGCCAGTTCTAGCATTGTTATAGCATTGCGCCTACTTATCTTCATGTGCCCCTGAGGTTAGTTGTAATTTGTAATTAACAGACAACATAGATCTCGAATTAACATTTTTGCAAATTTACCGGAAGACTTCAGTTTGTTAACTAGGTTCCATGATTTTTCTCGACCCATGCAATTACACACTGAGAACTTTTTAAAAAATGCTGCAGCATTCTATGATACTGCTGATGAAGATGGTTGTTGATCAATATCCTGTAACATAAAGTGCAGGCTGGATTTTAAACAAATTCACAATGTCTAAAAGCACAATCCAATCCCTAAATGAATCTGTCAACCTGAATGATATCGACATTCCATTTAAGTGACTGGTTATATTTAATCTTCATCTTTCAACAGACTGTGATGCTGACAAGGACATCATTGCTAAGGCCAATTACTCAACTGTAAGACTTATAGGAAACGTGCAATCACTCATCTTCAAATGCAACATGCCATGAAACAACAAGCAATATGCCAAAGCCTGCCACAGAAAATGCCATTTTCGTCGCAGAAAATCATGCTCCCAGATCACTACAACTTAAGTTACAAAAATGTTTATAGTAACTGCATGAGAATCATAAGGGCAGTGAGTGATCAAACCACCCAACTTTTGCAGACACACTGCAAAACATATGTACCCCGACAACAAGTAACTCTTCAATAGACAACTCTGCATTACGACCCAAAACATCTATTCAAACCACCCACACACACACACGTTTATTTGACAAAGCAGGCTACCAGAAAGGGAGAAGCTCCCATCGTGACCCAGAGGCATTCTGTGCAAAGATCAAATTTACAACATCACAGTCAACTACTCCGAACAAAATACACTAAACATTTACTCCGAGTAACGTATCTATAGATGTTGACAACACAGTTTAGACAAATACAGTACTACAAGTCCTACAGTACTACAAGTGTTCTGCCGCCAAATTGAGCCTTGCCAACAATCCAGCATCAACAGCACACTAATAGTACATTCTAAAACATTCATTTACAGTTACACAGAAGTACACACAAAAAGTATATCTACAATATTTAACTTGTTAAAAGAAAAACTGATATACAATTAAGAGAATACTACAGCAACAACATCACGGAGAAGATAAACTACACAAAAATATGACTGCAGTGACTGTGTCTCAGTGACGTCTGAAATCACTTACATCAAGATAATATAAATTAATTGTATTTAGCGAGATAAACCAGACCATAATACACAGTGATATCCCTTGTTCACATGTTGTATAACAGTCAGGGTGACCACTCTCCAGACAATGTGAAATTCCCTGACAATTCGCGGCGCTCGGCATGTTAAGTGTTAATCATATCATACCCGTACTAATGTTACTGTCAGTGGTGGGGATAGGAATGCAACAATGCATAATCCGAAACCATATATTTAACATTTAAGACAGAACAGATTCCTAATAAATACCTGAATGGACACAAATATGCAGTTTACAATAAACAGTTTTAGGCAACTTTTCCCTGAGAAGACTTTTTCCCTGACATTTCCCTGATTTTTAGTAAAATCCCTGACATTTCGCTGACAGCTGTCAAATTCCGTGACATTTCCAGGTTTTCCAGACAAGTGGTCACCCAGAACAGTTCAACCTTTACACTACTGCATATACGGCAATATCGTTTCTATATGATAACCGTCAAGCAGGCAATGTGCTCAGACATTTAAATGTGAATACCCTACAGACTGTACAATAGCTAAACACTGCTGATGTCTCGGCAATGCTACCTGCTAGTACTGTAACATATAACAGGAAGATGTCAGACTCACATCGGTGTTAGAACAAGTTCAACTATTAGCCAGGAAACTGTGGCATAAAAACTTACGCAAGTTTCCCACAATGCATTGCCTCATATCACCAAGCCATATATTTTGGTACCAGTGAAGCTGGGAGGCAAACAGGCAATATGATGTGACACAGTGACCCCCACGTCTGTGCTTCTGCATCTCCGACAGACGTCTGGCTCATGTCATCTGATGCCTCAGACGGTCCTTTTACATCATCTTTTCATGTACTGTAAATACTTATATTGAAAACGATGACGGCAAACAATGCAAATGAGTCCGTACAGCTCTGTAAAATGTCTCAAAATACGCTATCTCCATACTGCAGCCAACAGTCAGACGCGGATTTACCAGACAGTAGTCAACTTGTGTCGCTTGAATGGCTACATGGGTGGTCTGCATGGGCACTTATGCATCACTTGGAACCTTGAGCAACTAATACAGCTGAGGCACTTTTAGCCACACGTGATCAGAATAACAGTCATTGAATTATGTCTGCAGTTTTGCCTTATATGTCTAACTTAGGCACATCTAATGTAGTACGGGATTTTCAAATGTCTGGTTTACCGAAGGAAAAGAGAGCTCTCAAAAGTTGAGACCAAACACATAACTTACACAGCAGAATGATGGAAGTGTCAACAAGAAATGTTTACAATGAAGCCTCAACTATCATACATTATCAATATACATTATATCTATACACTATATTTATACATTATTACACGCTTGCAGTGCAGTACAATGGATATATGACTGGACGTGAGTATTGTGATGTCAGATAACAAACGAACTGGCACATAAGACTCTAGCAATCCACATACTGTCCTGATAGACATCTCAGTAACTACTACAACAGTCGGTCGACGTTCAAGTCTAGGCTTTGCTGGGAAGACTGTCGGCCGCTGTACGAGCACTAAGAATACAGAGGCTTCATGCCAGTCTCTTCGAACTCTGACCAGGCATCGTTCAACTCGATGAAAATCATCCGTGCAAGGTTCTCGTGTGGGTGACCAGTCAGCTGTCAGTCAGAAACCACACAAACACAATCACATGCACAGTTTACATTCAGCTACAATCAGCTTCTTGGTTTTACCATGCGGACTATGCTGTTGCAACATGTCCATGGATCTGTCTCTCACATGCCAACTAAACGTGTCAACGGTGTCATCAAACATTTTTCACCACACTAACGGGTTGCCACACTATTCTACTTTTTCTGTACAAAACATTATGGCAATTTTCCAATGGAGACCGCCCGAATGGGGGCATTGAATGAAGATGGTATGAAAAAATTGTGATTTTCAACCAAAATCTCGCTTTAACTCGGAAATGATGCAAGACAGGGCCACAGTTACTATGAAAAACGAATAAGAAACCATACCCAAGCTTTCTAATGGTATCATTTTAAGTGACTTCCACCGTCACCTCTACCAGTCATGCAATACACAAGCACATAAATGCATTCTTAGACTGTAGGCCGACATGAATAATATTAATTGAATAAATTAATTAATTAAACATTCAATGATTAACAAATATAGCCTTCAACCACAGCCCGGGACAGATCACGCTGGCAGACAGCTGCAGTGGCCTCTTTAGCTATGCATTAACAAATATGATTTGATTTACAACTACACTGAGTACTTAACATCTCCAGTGCCATATGACAAATACCTTGTCCGGATGAACAGACAGAACAGCTTTGCGGTAGACTTTCTTTACTTGGTCTGCACTCACGAGCTGGTGCATGCCTGGTTCTTGCCACTTGTGCTCACCTTCCCACAGAACAGTGTGCAGTGAACACAGCAGTGCTCGGATGTTCCGCTCCTTTCCCTCAATCCAGTCGTGTACCTGTAACAAACATAAAGCACAAGCAAACTTGGCCTCCACCTGTCACTAAAATACATCGTATCACCATGCACTGATAAAACAAGAATGTTGCCCAGTATTGGTACAAATTCCTTCTATAATCAAACAAGAATTTCGCACTGCGAACAGAAGCTGGCCCACCTCCTGTTCGACTTTGCTGTCGTCAACATAATGGACAACGACTGTAAAGAACAGGTTGAGAGCATCGCACTTCGTTTATAACAGCTGACCACACCAGCAGTAAGACGACAGTTGTGCTCAGTTTACAACAGCTGTGGTGTGATGCAAAGTCAAACACGAGGCCGGATTAAAGCACAGGAATCTAAGGTCAAGACTAAATGCCGTGAATGTCGACGATGCAGCATTATGTTCTCGCGGCAAACTGAGACCAACAATTCACAATGATATATCTATGATGCACAGTGCACACCTGTTAAGATGTGCAGTGGACATCATCACTGGTGGCTCTGGCCAATCTCTCTGAGCTAAAATTACTAAATATTAAATTAACTTTACTGTCTCTGACTAATACCATTACTGACAGTACCTTTCGTTGATCTGGATCCATGTCCCGGACATCCAGACTCTTACGCAGCTCTTTCATCGTCTTCGGTTCCTTCTTGCCGCTGAAACTGTGTCCACCGAGTAGGTCTTCAAATGCGTTCTCAGACACCTTTGGTCTTGGACCTGCAAGTAACTGCAGTTATAGTAAAAGTGCTAAGTTTTACAACCAAATGAAAATAATTTTATACAGATCACCAAACGTCAGTGCTTTGCTGCTGTGGGCTGGCCGACAGGATTGCATGCAAGCCTGCAAAATTTCTGCTTCAGCAGTCTTGACATATTCCAGTTTGGTGGAATCCATTTAATAGAAAGTAGTTTTAGATACGTAGGCATGTTAAACAAAAAAACCCAAAGAAGCAGAAGCAAAAGCAGTAGATTAGCTAAGTGAGACCAACATACTCTAGCACTAAAACAATATGTCATAACTGACAAAATTCACTGCATTTCATTCAACAAAAGCAAATGCAAAGTAGAAAACAACAGCAACGTCATTACCGAATGATTTTCTAAGACCACGATCGCCACGGCTGCCAATCACACTTGAGAATGCTGAACCGGATGCTGGGTTGGTATCTTGCGGCTTTGCAAATGCACCGCTGCCAGCAGATTGAGGTGGCTTCTGTGACCACGGTCCAGCAAAACCTTCAGCCATAACACACACGTATTGAACGGATTGCTCATTGCGATAATTTCACATCCCATCTCACATTACATTTACATTATTTAAGAGATGTTGATTATCCAGCTAACCATACCATAACTGACATAAAGTATAAGTCGTAACACAACACAGCACACACTGCATGTTGCAACATGCAGCAACATCATGAGAAACACAATACACTATGTTCAGAAAAAAAACACCCACTTTTGTTTTCTTGCATTACTTAGAAAAAGTAACCAATCTGAATGAAAATTTCAAACAAAATAGCTAATGAAACGCTGATTCTAACATCATAAAAATAATTTGTATTATTTTAAAATATTCTTTACTAGCAGCGATGTAAACCGAACGTCAGTAAAAGTGTCGTTACAGCAATGAGATTTACCGTTAATGATAAACATCTTGTAAAATGGATCTGGATGTGAATGAAAAAATACATAGAAAAACACTTGCTCAGGATGTTTTTGACAGAAGATAAAGTCTTGATGGGGTAAAGACATTGATCAAAATATCAGTGCCAGATCTTTAACTTTGTTGATCTTTGCAGTGGAGTGGGCATTGTGTGGTCGACCACAACCCGAACACGAGTCAGTGATGCCACTGCTGTCACTTTCTCCGTTAAATGTTTTAACGCATTAAAACTCTATTATGTGTCAGGAAACATCTTCAGAAAATGGTTTGCTTCAAACATTTTGTTTATTCACGAGCATTTAATAATAATGTGATCTCCAACGGTAAATCTTAGTGCTGTAACGACAGTCTTACTGACGTCCGGTTTACATCGCTGCTGGCAAAGAACATTTAAGAAGAATACAAATTATTTTTATACTGTTAGAATCAGCATTTCATTAGCTATTTCGTCTGAAATTTTCATTCAGAGTGGTTACTTTTCCTAAGAGTTAGGCAAGAAAACATAAGTGGGTGTTTTTTTCCGAACACAGTGTATATAATGTATAATAGTTAGAAGTTTGGGCGGAGGAAATGGGTACCACCAACATATGATACAGCGGTTGTCTCAGAAGTACTACTTACATACGGATGCCATTTGCCCTGCCCTCTCCATTGGTGACATAGATAGGTGCCCAGTACAGCAGGCATGAGTGCGACACTTTTGCACATTCTGGGTAACAAAGTCAGCAACACCACAACTGAAAATAGTCACAATTTCCCATGCACTCACTGTTATTGCCGACAGGCTGGGTCGACTTCTGAGGACTTCCTTGCCATGCGGTGTTGGCTGAGCTCATTCCACCAAGTAGCGGAGAGCCTCGATTCATGCTTCCTGAACTTTCCATGCTGCCACCTTTTGCAGATGCTTTATCTTGAATGTTTCCAGGTAACAGTCCAGCTAATCACCAACATCACTCGAGAGTTAAAACTTCAAGAATTAGAAAAGTAATCAGCACCAGAACAATGCGAGGCTGTAACCAACGTAGTAACCTCATAAACAACCAGTTGATTAACCCTTTAGAGTGCAAAGGATATTATAGTGCCAAATCAAATAGTATGATGTTGGTATACTGGCCGTTGATGGTGGATTGTTACATCTGGTACAGTGAGGAGAGGAGTGGGCAGAGCTGCAGCCCACCCAGGCCCTTTCTAGCGGTACCAAATGTAACAGCCAGCCATCAACAATCACCATACTACTGTATAATGGTCCGTTGCTCTGCAGTTTTAATGTGACAATTAAAGGGTTAAATCTGCAATACTTTCTGAAACAGTTAAGTTTCTACATGTCATAGTAATGACTACCAACTTTCACACTTCAGAAATTTTTAAAAAATATTTCATCAACTGACTAGGGTAGTTTGCAACTCCATGAGAATTTAGAGTCTGCATTACAATACATTACAATCGTTCTACACTAAATATATAATGTGCAAGCTACATCTCAATGACATTTATACCAAAAATTCATGTTGAATTGTTTACAGACTAATAAAATGACCATTCATATGATCATTAGTGGCAACTTCAATCAATTATTGACATCCTTGTGGCCCGGGGGCCAGACAGCAGTTAAATACACCAGTTGAATAACATATAAAAACAACAATAACGAACGAACAAACAAACAAAGCTAAAACAAACAATATGCATAAAAAGTTGTGTAGTAGGTATGTGTGACGTGGAATAGCTATGAGTCAATTGTTGATTGGTAACGGTAAAATATATAAATTATTATAAAGTATTTTTTGGTGTGTGGAAAACAGGTTCTCAGCCTAGTGGTAACAGAGCTATCACATGCAGGTGGGATAAGATGGTAAAGACAGGAGTTGGGTTCGCAAATGCCCTGAAAGAATAATTTTGAAATGTTATTATTTTTGTTCTTCTTTGCAAATAAAGAATGAACTAACCAATGTCGGCAAAAGGATCGACAGCCACTGCACTTCTAGCAGAACCATTTGCCACACCAAAAGATTTAGAAGATATATTTTGAGAACTGCTCGCACGAGGAACTTCGGAATGTACTCCAGCTGCAGTTGAGCTGAAATCAGGTCGACTTGATGCTCGCGGCATGCTGACATTTACCCCTGATAAAATGTTTGCTGCATTCCAGCCACTCATCAAGTCAGGACCATCGTCTTTGCCACTTCCTGCCGTCGACGTGCCTTCTATATAAGACAAAAAGTCATCGGCTTGGCCGTCGGCTTTGGACGGCTTACTGCTAGACGATGCTGGTTTCTCATCAGCATCAGCAGTTGTGAATGGGTCAAATGTACCAAACAGGTCGGCCGCTATGTCGTTTAGAGCAGAATTATCAGAAACAGCACATGTATCCTGTACGTTAAACGGATTGTTCGATGACTCTGTACATGTGCTAAAATCAGCAACAAACGGTTGGTCATTGTTCAACAGGTCAACTCCAGATGACGAGTTGCCGTTTGTGTTACGGAGTGTTCCAGGCCCAACAAGCAGATCAAAATTGGAGGGTTCTGGCTGACCAACATCAAAAAGATCCTTTGCTGCTTCTGCATCATTCCAAGCAGACCCACCAAGTAGATCAGCTGTAGCAGTTTCTGCATTACTTCTGTCACTCATATTCTCTGGCTCACCCAATGTGGCTGTGGCATCTGCTACATCTGTATTAGCTGAAAGCCGGTGGGCAGAGAAATCAGCAAATTCTTCGTCTAAACTCGCACTTGCAATCTCAAATGCTGCCATCTGCTGAACACGATCCACTTTCTTATGGTCAGTTGCATTAGCGGCGGCAGCTGGCATACTTGAATCCTGCCAGTCCAGCATATCAAAAAATCCTCCGCTCTTTGCTTTTGGCGCAGAACTGGCAGTGTTGTGAGTGTCTGACTTGTCTGTGACAGCACGCACTGTTTCCTGTGACTGCTGTCCACCGTCATGACCATCAGAACTGAAGTCACCAGAACTGCCGCTGGCCGACCGTCCAACAGCAGCGTATGCTGAACCACTTCCCTGCTTATCTACAAGCATTCAATAACAACAATTAAAATAAGAAGCCCATATGCAACGAAGTTACTGCAAGCACACAATACACATGCCTACTGTCTGTCTGCATGTGGTTGCCGGTTTAGTGTGGCGGTAATACGATGGACTTCATCAATGTAGTTACTGTACGCTAGGGCCGGTTAGTGCCTGGGCGGGAGACCATCTTTGGATGGGTAAACCACCTCGGCACAGAACCAGGCACCCAGGCCTGATCAGCCAAAGCCTGCCCTCTGTGGCAGGCTGGAATGAGTACCCGGTGAAAGCTGGGGGATTAAATGGGCACATCGTGTGATACACCAATCTGTATCCGTGGTCTCACAATGTGGCGCCTGTGCCTAGTTGTATGGACTGGATAGCTCAGATCAGCACCGACTTACGGGAAGCGGTATCACATCTGAGGCGTGTTTGTGATGATGCACTATACAAATCCACTGTTACTACTTTACCATCAGGCGACTGTTAGTAACGTAAAGCAATTATTATTATGCATGTATCATTGGTGAGGACCCCATCCTACACTTTTGATCCAACAGCAAAAATTTTTTGTCCAAAATACCGGACACGTAAGTCCTCACATACTTTTCACATATTCAAATGCGAGCTACATAAAGTCAACAAATAGGCCCAAAAAGTCGACTACTGTTAAATTTTATAGAAACCAGGAGTATGTGGGAAAATTTTACGTTCTGCACAACCAAACCATACCACCAAGAAACACAGCACACGGACACAGTAGAGACAACAAGGGGTACCTGCAACAACCAACAACTGCTGGCAATGCAGCTGTAAACAGAAAATAAAACTTTGACAAATGCAAAACAACTGCAGTAAATCTGTACAACCAGAGACTGAGAAATATTGATTTCTGACACAATGACAATAAAACTGACTAGATCCAGATTTTAGCCAGATCAAATCTTATCACAGGCAAAAATAAAGCTGTAACTGAAATATGCCATTTAGAAGTATAAAAAAAATGAAAACAAATGGTACAGTGGTACTAATGAATTACAATTAGAAAACACAGTGACGAGTCCTGTAGGCACAGACAGTGACGTGAGCTTGTTTTAAAACATTTTTAGAAAACATAGTTTTTGGTTTAAAATGATGAATAAACTTACATTAAAAAATAAAAAAATGTAAAGAATTTTTTGCAATATTTTCTGCTCTTATTCAGTTATTCTCTTTTCACAAATCCTTTTCACATTAGACCATACGATACAATACGTTAGTGTGTATTTAACGTGCAGTAAAAAGCCGACAGGAAGCTAGCTTAGACTACTCTCTCTCTCCAGAGTACCTAAACGTATCACAGGACTCGGACCACACTTCTGTGCTTTTGTCATTTGAATTTTATTTTTAGTTCTTTTTTTATTAATTTCGTTTCCTGTTACGTGCAGTAGACTAAGCTGTATGGCAACATTAGCGCATTAGAGGCATTATTGACATTTACATTACAGTGCTAAACAAAATTGCCTCAGTAACACAACAATAAAATTGGTTATATCGCACAAAATTTGCACAAAGTACCGTGCAACAGCTTCCTAGCACTTTACAAATAACATTTTATAAATGCATAACTGGTTAATTTACGACTTACCCATTTCATTTTAATGCAGAAAGAACATTCACTACTAACATTTTTGGCACTTACCTGGCTTTTTCACGAACTAGTGCACATCACAAATACAATCACAGTACTGCTTAATATAGGATAACACATTTATTAGGGTAATTAACTCTATCAAGAATTTGTACCAAAGTACTTTGCAAGTTGTACCACTCGACTAATTTGTAAATTACACAAGTTTAGTCTCGAACACTTACCAAATTCAGCAGTTACTGCCAATAATTCCTCTTTTTTCGTAAAGAGTACTTTAGGAGACAGGCCTTTGCTAGAATACCCATGCCACGGGCATGAGGCTGCAGCATTTGGCCGTTCTTTCGGCGATACGATCACATCCAGTGTCACAGAAAATTCTTCAGTGCACATGTCCGGGGAGCAGACATGATCTAGTTCGGACCTGCAAATATGTCACTTATATATTACATGATATAAATTTTCACACATATCAACAGTGTACACAAACAGTTGCATCAACTCACAGGTTGATTTTGCGTGCACAAGATAGGTTAATCAGTTAGAGATTAAGTTTTGATGAACAAAAATCACTTCACTTTTTCGCTAATTTGTAAACTAACAAAGAAACATGGCGATATCAGCGATGACATTATGGAGTGAGCATACAAGTTGATGACAGCAGCCTGGAACGCAATAGTAGGGTTTAACATCCCACTCGACATACTCGTAGGTCTAGATCATTTTGGGGATGATTTTATGGGTCAGATGACCCAACCAACAGTGTCACAGCAGTAAAAGACAATGGTTAGTCAACCATGTCAAGGGTCAATCCCACCAGGCTCAGGTCACTAAAAGGCAAAGAATGTAACAAAAAATATCTAAATGTACAGTGTGGGCCATAAAAAACCGCCCCCCCCTAAATCTGACACAATTACGTCTTCCAAATAAATAAAATATATTATGCACGCTGCAGTAGAATCATTTCTGTGATATATGTGTAAATTTTGTGCAAATATTTTCCACAGTTCCAAAACTGGAACCAAATAAATGAAGTGACCCAACTCCACAGGAAACACAATGTAACGTCATTAACATAACGTCATTAGTACGTCACAGTTTGCTGATAAACACGCCTTTCACGATTAAATTCCTTTGTCAAGAAAAAGGATGGAATCCAAAACATATTTGTAAAGAGCTTTATAACAAGAAGTGAGCAGTCAGTTCTGTTAGAGATCTTCTGCACAAGATTGACACAACGAACTTGATCTTTCGGAAGGCCGGTAGCAGATGGCCGAGGATTGTCAGAATGAAACACAATATCGAGCATGCAGCTGAACTGATATGCAGTCAGGAAGACCACCTGGGTGCAGCAAAAGTGCCAAGGATATTCTTCTTCTTCTCGTATGCGTGTCATTTACCATAATTGGTCAGCCACGAAACAGCGTCCTCATCCGCAGAGTGTAGCCGAGATAAGCCACCATTCAGTTTTGTCAGGGGACAGGATTCGACAATGTGAGACATCGTCTGGGTCTCGCCACAAGGACACAGATCAGTGTCTGTAAGTCGCCATTTCCTTCTGCAGGCACCGCAGTGTCCCTG
>Ga0209149_1001647_pt1 | contig 11631 bp, 9 predicted proteins | sample WorMetTyACAVOLI2_FD_187423 | JGI IMG/M metagenome (GOLD analysis project Ga0209149, IMG submission 187423) | Marine gutless worms symbiont microbial communities from Max Planck institute for Marine Microbiology, Germany - Olavius algarvensis... ...
GCCGTTGCGCCTATTTATTAAACGCTGTTGTTTTCAGATTAATATCTTTCACACGTTAATAATATTTAGACAGTGATTTGTATTAATAAACACAAGATATCGAAGTCTATATTGTATACCAAAGAGTAAATTTTATATACGATACAGGCCGTCTGTCGTCTGCACTCGAAGTTCAAGGTAAAATTATAACATGCCGTTGCGCCTATTTATTAAACGCTGTTGTTTTCAGATTAATATCTTTCACACGTTAATAATATTTAGACAGTGATTTGTATTAATAAACACAAGATATCGAAGTCTATATTGTATACCAAAGAGTGTACGAGAATGTACTGTATCGTAATGACAATTGAACAAAAACTGTCCTAAGTGTATGCTCATCTCTTGGCGGGTTTTTACTGCACGATGCTATGCATAGCGCGGACTATGCTATGCTGTCGAAATATGTCTGTCTGTCCGTTAGTCCGTCTGTCTGTCCCTCACCTACTGGCTTGTTTATAACGCATTTGGCCATAGCCTACTTAAAGCATTTCATGTGTGGCAAGCTGAGATTCGCGTAAGTGGAGCGAAGTGCAACATGTTGTTTTATTTAATTGATTTCCGTTTGACGTATCATTACATTTCCTGGGTTGGTGATGAGGAAGACAAATTAATAATGTAATATGATGTTGTGTAGGTATGAACAGGCACCACTACGGCTTGTTCGTACACAAATGCCGCCTGGTCCTGCTGCTGCGCCGTCAGCCGACTACCAGCTCTGACAACACATACACGAGCGATGTGTTGGGCCCTGCCGAGTGGCGCTGGAACCTACCTGAGACCTGCGACCGAAAGTGGCATCATTACGTCGTCAGCGTCGACTCCGCACAACAGGTATTTTACACGCATCACTGATACAGCAACAGCTAGCAACATACTCGCTTTTCGTTGACTTTGGGTGATCTCGAGTGACAGCAAAATTTTCAATGGCAGGGAGCGTCGCGCGGCCGCTCTGCGACAGCTGAGCTCCTTACAACAACAATAACAAGTGTATCGGATACGATACGAAAGCCGCCGCTCGTCAAAGCCTAAACTGGATTTAAAAAAAAAATAAATAAAATATGGCGAAGAACGATTTTCAATATGGCGGATGGAATTCTAACAGCCTGCAATGTGGCACGATCATGACACTGATTTCGCCAGGTGACTGCACCCTGCAGTGTGGCATGTGGCTCTGGAATCGTGACAGAGAATTCACTAAGTGGCAGCACCCTGCAATGTGACACGTGGCTCTGGGATGACAAGCCATTGAATTCGCCCAAACGTACGCCATATTGGAATTCTACATCAGGTTTCGATTTCGACCACATCACCGCAGTCGACATTTCATTCGAAGTTTTATCCAAATCGGACCACCCTCGGCAGAAAAAATGACGTCATGTCGATTTTCAAGATAGCGATGATTTTAGGGATCCAATAATGGGTTCTTTGAAAAGCCCAATTACATATAGGTCGTCAATAGACACCATAGCTCTAAATTGCTTAGTTTTTGAGAAAATCGCGTTATTGCATTTTGGCGTCAAGATCCAAGATGGCGGATCTCCGCCATCTTAGATTTTAGATTTTAAGTGTCCAATAATGGGTTCTTTAAAAAGCCCATGTACGACTTCCCATAGGTCGTCAGTAGAGACCACAGCTCTAAATTGCTTTGTTTTTTAGAAAATCGTTTTTTTTTGCATTTTGGAATCAAGATCGAAGATGGCGGATCTCCCGCCATTTTGGATTTCAAGGGTCCAATAATAGGTTCATTGAAAAGCCCATGTACGACTGCCTACGGGTCGTCAATAGATATCGTAGCTCTAAATTGCTTAGTTTTTGAAAAATCGCCTTTTTGCAATGTGGCGACAGACAGACAAACAAGCAAACAAACAAACAGACTAGTCAGACAGATAAACAGATGGACACGCCCGTCGCATTAAGCCGCTCTCGCTGTCGCGAGCGGCGGCTTAATAATGATAACAATAATAATAATAACATAAACCGTGTAAGCCAATTTTTAGTTTCATCGAAAAAATCTATAAGTCACTGACACCACTTCTATTTAGTTACCAGTTATTATAGTCACCCCCTAGGAGGCCGCATTACGCGTTTCACATCGTCGGTCTGTTCGTCTGTCTGTCTGTCCCGTGCCCACCGTTGACTCGAAAACGGAAAACACACAACTTTCAAACCTCGAGGAGAGGTTTTTCACGTCAGGAGTAAGTTTCGAGTACGCCTAACTGGAAGAAATATTTCGAGGTCAAAAGGTCAAGTGTCACGTTCACTGCTGGCGGAGAAGGGGTGGGCCGCATATCGCGTCGGTCAATCGGTCTTCTGCATGAGTGCGAATCACGATTACGTATTTCTTGTTTAAATATGGACTTATCATTGTTACCTGCGCCAAGTCGGGGGTTATGCGATTCGATCGGTCTGTCTGTCATTTTGTCTGTGTGCAGGATTACTGCAAAATTTCATTCAGCCGGTTTCATTGAAACTTGGTGTTATGCTTGGGTTTACCAATCGGAAGAACTGATTAACTGTTGCTAGTGATCCGGTCCCGGATACGGATTCTGGCTCACTTTTCCACTTCCCTCACCATTGCGAAATAGGGATTTTAGGATTAGCATTACTGACACAGTCACCGGCCGATTTTCACGACACTCTGCTTAATGACTGTCGCCAACAAGATAATTACTCCACCCAATTTTGGGAGCGATCCGGCAGACATCCGGATCCGAACCTGTAATAATTGTTTTGGCGTTGAATGTCGCTACGCAGGTGACGTTACACCTGGACGGCCGACTGTACGTGCCGATTGGCAGCGAGCCTGAAGTTCTTGATGACTGGCCTCTACACAGGGCCAAGCAGGTCCATTCCACTCGGCTGTATGTTGGAGCTTGCTGGCAGGGTAAGCTGGTTAATTAACGCCATCTGGCTCCGAAGCCATCGTCAAAGTACGATAAGACGGGTACGAGCTCGTATCAGTCTCGTACGAGCCCGCTACGAGTTAATTCCTGTCTTTGTTAATTTTTTTCCTTCCTCTGTCTTAACCCTTTAATGTCTACATTAAAACTGTACAGCAGCGAACACAGCGACACGCTTTTTACTGCACGTTAAATACACACTATCGTATCGTATCGCATTGGTACCCTGGCCGTTGATGGGTGGGCTGTTACATTTCGTACAGCGAGGAGGGGCCTGGGCGGGTTATGGTCCCGCCCAGACCTCTCCTTGCTATACTAAATGTAACAGCCCACCTATCAATGGCCAGTGTACCAATGTTATATTATTTGATGTGGCACTGTAATTGCTTATGGCTCTAAAGGGTTAAGAGATTGGACTGTATGCTTTTGGAAACAGTGAATCTTGCTTTTCGCCTCAGTGTAAATCTTTAAACGCTCATTTGTGAGCTGGTTGTTATTTATTATTTCATCATTTAGTTCATCCATGTTTGTTGTGTAATTTTTGATAAAGTGTGAGTATGAGAATGTTATCGTACGCAAAAAACCTGACTAACCTGACTGGTAGCAAGCTTAGTTTACCGCTAATATGCTCGCTAATCTTAGCTGTCATGGGTCTAGTAGTGTTTTAATTGTGCAGTCTTGTTATGTGCGACTTTATTTGCAATGTAGCAAATTGTTTTGTTTTGCTACTTTTCTCATTGTCTTGTTTGTTTTTTTTTATTTACAGTGAATAAAGTTATGTGAAAAAGAACTACAGAGAAATTGAAATTTGAAAAAAATGCCCATAAGTCTGTCAAGGCAGTCAAATGCCGATAAAATGGCAAAATCACATTTATATCTCAGTGGTGCACCACAGCAGCTGCGTTTTACTGTCATTTCGCAATGCAGTGGATATCGAGCCAATTACAGACACGAATCTAATTGTTTCTTCCCAATATTGACGAGGCGTAGTGTGTTTAATTTCATGGCTGGCTGGCTGTGCAGGTGCCCGCGGCAGACCGGGCCAGTATCTGCGCGGTCAGCTGGCCGGTCTCGTCCTGACGACCAACACGACTGACAGCGACGACGCCATCGACTGTCTCAACATATGTCAGGAGAAACTTGAACTGTCTGGCACTGACTTTGTGGACAACGGAATGGTGAGTGAACCAATGATGCCCGCGACAGACTTGCCGAAAACGTCGACGTCTAGCCGCGGAATAACCGTTGAGAATGCAACAGTAATTATAGTGCCACATCGAATAATATGAAGTTGCGCTCATGCTACTGTGCACCATTATAATGGTACACAATACTGTACCAGAGAGACAGTTCTGTTAATATTCCCCTTCCTCCAGACCAACATCACATCTCAGATGTGGTCAAGTGGAGGTAAGAGGTGAAATGCTGAAGAAATATTGTCACAAAACCGCTAAGCAACGGACCATTACACCGCAATAGGTTGATTGATACACTGGCCGTTGCTGGGTGGACTGTTATTTTTGGTACAGCGAGGAGGGGCCTGACCGGGCTGCGGCCCCGCCCAGTCCCCTCCTCGCTGTACCAAATGTAACAGCCCACCCATCAACGGCCAGTGTACTAGCTTCATATTATTCGATGTGGCACTATAATTACCTGTGCCCATTAAAGGGTTAAAGGATGGGAGTTATTAATTCACTTAAAGTGTTAATTAATCCAGTCTTGTGTTGATGCCGCTGCTGATGCTGCTGATGATGATGATGACGACGACGACGACGATGATGATGATGATGATGATGGTGGTGGTGGTGTTTGTGGTGATGAAGTCCGTCTCAATGAACGCCGCTATGAACATGATGACAATCAACGGGCGCGACGTGGACTCGGTGCAGAAAGTGCTACGTCAGTTGATCTACGTTAACAACCGCCTGTTTCCAACTCCAGCCTCCAGACCTCTCAGCGTCGAGACACACGTCCAGTAAGTTGTCTTATTTTGTGTATTGTATCCAAAGATATAGTTCTCATTATACTGATGCGAGAGAGAGGTGATACTTTGCGTTGGTCTCGATGGCAACGAGTTCAGTACCATTTATTTATTTATTTTTATAATTTATTTTTATGACTGTTCTTGTTCATTCATTTATTCTTTGTTACTTTGTTTATTCATTAATTTGTTAATGTTTTTTTTTCACTTCGTTTCATTTTATTTTATTTCGTTGATTCGTTCATTCATCCATTCATTTGCTCGCTCACTCGCTCGCCCTTTCAGTCATTCATCTGTTTCTTTGTTTATCTGTGATTTCTTTATTGATTAGTGTCACTTTCCTATCTTCATCATCATTAATTAATCAGTCGAAGCATAAGGTGAACATTGTGGTTCGTGGTCGTTCTGTTGGTGCCGTAGCACGTCGAGTGATAAATGAACGTATGTTGCACGTGATGGGTTGTTGGTAAGTAAGTAACAATTTACTGATTAAGGTGACACTATCACGTCAAAGACATTGCAGGGGCACCGTTGGTGTTGAATATTAATGAAGTGTATCGTGTAAGTTGGAGAAAAAATCTAAGTATATACATTCGGTAACATCCATTCAGTTTCAGACTTGAGATGTGCCATTGATGAACTGTTCTTCTGTTAGCCACAATTAGTAAGTTGTGATTAACTCTAGCTACTATCTAGAGGTAAACTCGTTGCTCATTTTTTGTTATCTGCGTTTGTTTTCACTTTTTATTTGTCGTTGTTGCCTTTTTGGCGAATAAAGATCTATATAAAAGGTAGCCAAGGTAATGACTAGTTTAATGGCAACACGACAATTACGACAGCAACTGAACTCGCTACCCATTCGACTACTCGATAAAGCCGTGGCTACAACTAAAATAAAACTAAAATAAAACTGAAATAAAACATTTGTAAAACTGTTTTATTTTAGTTTTATTTTAGTTGTAGCCACGGCTTAAGGAGGTAGCACGCCAGCAGCTGCATACAAGCCAGTATCTCGCTACACTGTGGGAGATTAGTCCCAAGTTCAAGACTGTTAAGCTATAGGATATAACAATATTCGTAACGAATAATTAATAGTAATAGTCAGTTCGTAATTGTAATTATCGATGTCTAATTAATACATAATTAATTTAACATAACATGTATTTGAGCACGAGACATTGTGCCGATGACGTAATCGCTGTGGCAGGTGCGCTGACGGCCGACAGCCGACGTTCGACGTAGTCAACCTGTCGGTCGACGTGATGAGGACAGACACAGTGCTACTGCAGCTGGCTGCGACGGCGATACTTGAACGTGACCAACAGCATCTTCTTGTCGGAGACAAACTCTTCTTTGATCTCGTCATCACCGCCTCGCAGGCGAAAAACGACATGAAATATTACGACTACCAACACAAGGAGGTGCTTGAACGACTTTTAGTAGCATTTGTTTGCATGAAAATTAACACGTGTACAATATAACAGTTACACACACAACTTTATTCACCAAAGCATGGCAGATACAAAATATAGATATAAGTGTTAGAAAAGAAAACAAATATATATATATATATATGTATATATATATATATACAAACAAAAAAAAATAAATAGATGTAAAGTAATCTTAACTACTATAAACTAGAAAATGAAATAGTCACTGTTTGCCTAACATATTCAGTTCATGTGCAAACAAGGTCCTCGTTGATGGGCCGTTGATGGGTGGGCTGTTACATTTGATACAACGAGGAGGGGTCTGGACGGGCTGTAGCTGAATAGGAAACTTCACCCGAATAGGAAACTGCGGCCCCGCCCAGTCCCCTCCTCGCTCTACCAAATGTAACAGCTTACTCATCAATGGCCAGTGTACCAGTGTACTGTATTGAGCTCGTTAAAGGGTTAAACGCGTTCATGTAAGTTATTGACTACAAAACAAGTTACTGGATGTTTAAAAACTCACCAATTGAACGGATTTAAAGTTTTATTTGATTGATTGCGATTTTTCAATATTTCAGTTACTGCTAGGCACGATGTCGTTGGTTCATTTTTTTTCATTTTCAGCGTATTCGACAGAACAGCTTATGACAAGTTAAGAAACTATTTGCAGACGTTCATGTGAAAACAAGAAAGTCTGGTTTTTGCCGCGCGATGCTATGCAAGCGCGGCCTATGCCATCACGCGGTGTGTGTGTGTGTGTCTATCTGTTTGTCTGTGAGTGTGTCTGTCACGTTCGTACATTCTGTCAAAACGAATAAAGATATCTTCGATTTTTTTACCGTCGGGTAGCCAAGCCATTTTAGTTTTTCTGCACCAAACGGCATAGCCATATTCTGACGGGAAACCCTCTAACGGGGGCGTCGAATACAGGTGGGGTAGGCAGAAATCGCAATTCTGAGCTTATATCTGGCTTTACTGCGTGCTGTTAACGCTGCGACTGGCCAGGTGTTGTCAATACCACGACGCCGGACCACTGTCCCCACAAGTTGTGACACTTGTCGCTGGTAGTAAGCGGTGGTGTTGATAGCAGGGGACACAAAAAATGTTTATGACAAGAAGCCTCAACGTTACGCCAAAGACAACAGAACAGCGCATTTAATTGCACGCAGTGATAAATCTGTAACCTACGTAACAAACAGTAAAAGACTACTCGACGTTTTTTGTACTGTTGAAGCTAACTACTGACAGACACGAAGCATCGCGCGGCCTCTTTGCGACAGCAGAGCTACTCGTGTACCATATCGTAAGGTTTAATTCGCACGAGTCTTGAACGTTGTGTATTTACACAAGTTGCTGTGCACAATGATTGCGTGTAATTTTCGCTGTGGTTTGGTGCCATTTTCACGTCAGAATGACGTCGTGATAACGACGTAATTTGACGTCATAATGACGTAACTGTGACGTACGTCAAACGCGGCTGTTGACTGGTTGACAGGAGAAGGGCGTGAGTGACGTCACCGAAAGAGTGCGCCTGGACCCCTGTCACGTCCATGTTGAGCCGCCAATGAAACCGGAAGTCGAACAGCTCACGTATCCAGCAGATCTCGCTGAAAGTCTCGATTTAGACGTTGCCGTTGGCGAGTCAGGACTAACCATTTCCGGTTTGGCCTCTCGCATTTTGTTTCGTTACTTTGATATAGTCGTCTTCTCCTCCAGTTTAATTTAATCAGACACTGTTTACATTCGTCAATACATTAGAGACGAATTATTTTAAGACTTATAGACTGACTCAGGATTCCCTGAGTTATATACAGGGTGCGGCTAAAAAAGCTTACCCCGACGAAAACCGCAATTTCTCAAAAACGGATAAGTATTTCACTACGAAATTTTCCACGATTATTTATAGTGGTTGTGTGCATTAAAACTGAATTTTTTTCTGAAAGTCTGCTGATCTGTGTAGAAATGGCAACACCTGAAATATAGACTACGATTTTTGCAAGTCGCCAGTTATAACACTGAGAGATAATGTCCCTGCTTTGTATTTCATATCCTGCCATTTCTATGTAGATTAACGTAATTTCATAAAATGCGCAGTAGTAATGCAGTCATTTGTTGAGAATAGTCGTACAAAATTTCGTAGTAAAATATCCAGCGAGTTTTGAGAAATTGCAGTTATAGTTGAGGAATTCTTTTAGCCACATCCTGTAGTGTATGAAATTTTTAGTCATATTACTTAAAATTTTAAAATCTACTGGAAAAATGGATTTTTTTGGAACACAGTACATTGTATTTTATTAATACTAATATTTCTTTATGTCAGTGGCAAGCATTGTTTTTAAAAGTGAATTAGAAATTTGTTATATGACAATTGTATACAATACGCTGGTTCTTGATGCCTGGGTTGGTGGTAAATGGTACAGCACGACGGGACTGTCTGGGGGTCCATATCTGCTTATATGAGATCAGGTACTCAACGATTTCCAAAGGTCTCTTGTTTGACTTCGGTCATTAACAATGCCGTCTGGATGTTGTATATGTGTCTGTGCAGGCGCTGGCTCCGTCTACGACTATCAGAGTGTGCTGAGACAGATACGTTACGTAAATACGAACCCAGACGGCATTAATCGTCGCACGTTCATGCTGAGCTGCACTGAGGCGGGAAAACACGTCGCCAGCAACCTGCTTGGCGTCAACGTAAGTAATAAAAAAAGGTAAAAAAGGTAAAGGTAAAAGTATTTATATAGCGCTTTTTTGTATTGTACACGCAAGGCGCTCAGGCATGGATCACACCTTAAATTACACCAATGCCTGCCTTTATCTCGTAAACGTTCACCAGATGGCGCCTCCACATACTGATGTGGCGGACATCTAATGGCAGCCTCTACTCATTTATCTACCCCGAAAAGATGAAAGGCTGAGTCGGCGTGGTTGGCTGCGCTAGCGGACGGTTTACCCACATAAGTGGTCACCCGCAGGGCCGGATTATGCCATGGCATAGGGCCCCCCGTTGTCAGGGGCCCCCGCGGCCACCTGCTAAATTTTTCCTATCACATAACGTTTTATAATTACGGGAGTATCCGAGTATGAAGACGTAGGGGGCCTATTGGATTGTTTTACCAGACTGCACCAGTTTTAAACAGCACCGGACATTTTTTTTATAAAAGGAGGGGCCCCTAATCTAGGGCCACAAGATAAGGTGCCCGAGACTACAACACCTGCTAAATTTTACGTTACGTTATATGGTTACAGTTTGTGGTATGACGTCATTTTTTGTTGACGACATCAATGTGTTAGACTTGGCGTTATGGGCCGAGGAAATCCTCAAACTAAACGTTTTCTTGTGCAATTTAAAAAAATGCATACACTGTGGTCAATTGATTCTCAGGAAAATTAGTAAAATTGGTGCCACCAAATGTCAGATTTTAAGGTCAAAATGCACCCAATTTGATTTACGTCTTTCCTAAATTCCGACGGAGTCACCGCCTTCCGGAGCGTACAGGTGGAGTATATAAATTTCACGATTTTCAACCAATATCCGGCTATATGTGGGAAACGATACAATGTAGGGCAATACTATGGAACGATAATAGGAAATCATATACGCTCTATCGAACCGTGACATTGCCGATGACATTGAGTGACCGTTGAAGGTCATTTCAGTATCGTTACTACTTTGTGTGAGCAGATTACGCGCAATGTGTTAGCGATAGGTAGGTTTCTTACGGCGTTTGCGTAGAAAAACAAGAGAGCGAACAGTACGGGTAGGCTAGACGACACTCGTTCGTTCGTTGTCTTCGTCCGTCGAGCTACGTTTAAATGTGCAACTAATGCCTTCCTTTATCTCGTAAATGATCACCGGATGGCGCCTCCACATACTGATGTGGCGGACATCTAATGGCAGCCTCTACTCATTTATCTACCCCGAAAGGATGAAAGGCTGAGTCGGCCTGGTTGGATACAGGAAGATGACGTGGGCTGTCTGGTCAGTGATGGTGGCAGATTCGTCAGCGAGTGAGTGAGCGTCGCTGCGTAGCGCCGCTGTCCCAAGACCATCCTATCTGTCTGCGTTTTGTTAGTCGCTCGCTTAATTGTGTTGCAGTCGGTGCCGACGCTGTTGCCACGGTCTTCGCTGAATGGGTTCGCTGTGATTGATGGGCGCGTCCTGTTTGACGGCTCCTTATCCACTCTGTCTCCCCAGAACGCCGTGGCAGCATTAATAGCACGACACGCGCTCGATCGTAATTTACGCGGGAACAGCAGGAAAAAACTGTTAGTCCGCTCTGAGGAATATAGGACATTTCCCACCTGACAATTTCACTCCCCACCTGGGACATTTTGTGTGTTGGTAGCGTGGTACAGTGGAAGAAAGTTGCTCTTTGCCGGCGAACTTTCCCTGTCTTGCGCTCGACCTGCAGCAGACGGGTGACTACTTATGTGGGTAAACCGTCAGCTATAGGTCAGCCAACCAGGCCGACTCGGCCTTTCATCCTTTCGGGGTAGACAAACGAGTAGAGGCTGCAATTAGATGACCGCCAGCTCAGTCTCTGGAAGCGCCATCTGGTGAACGCTTACGAGGTAAAGGCAGGCGTTTGTGTAATTGCAGGTAAAACTGAGTGATCCATGCCTGAGCGCCTTGAGTGTGAGGTAGCCCGGTACCTCAAAAAGAGCCTATATAAACCCACTTACCTTTACCTTTTTCCTTGTTCGTTAAAGCGAAAATTGGAAAACTGGCACTAACCCGACTCTAACCGACCCAAGAGGTGGAAGTCTTTTTGAAAAATGGCACTAACTCGTATCCCTTACCTTAACTGACCCACGACGTGGGGTCCTGACCCTAACCGACTCATCGGGCGGGGAATTTTTTGAAAACTGACACTATCCCCTACTCCTGACCCTAACCGATCTGCCGCTATGAATTTTCTACATGTTAACGGTAGATCGCTATATATTGTAGGTTGGCGGATGCTGGTGGTAGAAGAGGGAAATGTCCTACATCACGTAGGGGGGATCGTCCAGGAGGGAAAAATGTCCGGAGGAATATAAATATAAAAAAATCTTGCTGCATGCGTATTGGCCCGAGAAACGATTACACAGTAAGTAATATAGTTACCTGTGATGGTCATAAACTTCCGTGGTCTAATAAAATTCGGTATCTGGGCACTTATATTGTACAAAGTCGACAGTTCAAATGTTCTCTCGATTATGCCAAAAAATCGTTCTTTCGTTCGCTTAACGCTATCTTTGGTAAAATTGGTAGGAATGCATCCGAAGA
>Ga0209149_1001648_pt1 | contig 11631 bp, 6 predicted proteins | sample WorMetTyACAVOLI2_FD_187423 | JGI IMG/M metagenome (GOLD analysis project Ga0209149, IMG submission 187423) | Marine gutless worms symbiont microbial communities from Max Planck institute for Marine Microbiology, Germany - Olavius algarvensis... ...
AGAACCCGTTCTTAACACACACTGAAATTCTAACATATTGTGATCACTCGTGGAAAAGTGTTCTAATACTTTCAAATCTTCAATCATGGATACTTCATTTGAAAATACAAGATTAAGTATATTACTCCCTCTGGTAGCTTCTCTGACATGCTGAAACAAAAAATTATCTTGTATTAAATCTACAAACTCTTCGTGATGGGGCTTATATAAACTCCGCGTGCTTCACCATGACCGTGCACTGGTGTTTCGTTTTTCAAGACGGCTGTTACTGTGACATGCTGACAGTTCTTGTTTGCAGCACTGTTGTACAGTGGCCGATCCAGACGAGATGGCCCATTAGCACACGCGACGGACATGCCGCTCCTACAACAAAGCACGTGACAGGTCATGGAGGACAGCCCACATCGGATGTCAATATTTTGTGGTCATGCGGAGCTGTCTCCGAAAGTGAAACTCTTCTCACAGATCTGTCAGAAGAGAACAGCCGCGGGTATAATGCGGATTCGCGGATGTTCGAACGTATAAAATGCGGATGTTGATGCAGGAAACATCCGCATTTTACCCACACAAGGGCCATGCTTTACAGCGGCTACATAGGCAACACAAATAAGTGAAGACTATTTCAGTTTACTGCAACAATATTTACATCATCGCTGGTGGTTAGGCCTATACATGTGCATTGTACACTCAATTTAGTAATGATTTTGTATTCATTAAATAAACAATACATAGATAGAAACTACATGCTAACCTAAAAAAACTTGTAGGCTTTTAGGCCTACAGCGACGTGCACCACCATGTAACGGCATGCGCGTATTATCGTCGTCGTTGAACAACGACGGCACCTTATCACGTCTTGAATTTTGATGGATGATCGCTCGCGTAGACGCCGTAGGCCTAATACATGCTGGAGATGGGTCAATTAATCTACAATATCGTGATAAATCGCCACTATCGATAATTTAGTCGTACTTATACTGACTTTTTGACGTTGTTTAAAGGATATGTTGTGATCACAAATATCGATATTGGAATGATATCGTTCGACGACGACGACGTCATTTGACGACGACTACGACGATGTCGTTCGACGACGACGATGATGACGTCGTTCAGTGACCACGATGACGACGATGGCGTCGACGCAGTATTATTTCAGTTATCATTTTTTAGTTACAGTTTCAGTTACAGTTATTGTTTTTTAAAAATATTTTTCAGTTCTTCTTCTCGTATGCGTGTCATTTACCATAATTGGTCAGCCACGAAACAGCGTCCTCATCTGCAGAGTGTAGCCGAGATAAGCCGCCATTCAGTTTTGTCAGGGGACAGGATTCGACAATGTGAGACATCATCTGGGTCTCGCCACAAGGACACAGATCAGTGTCTGTAAGTCGCCATTTCCTTCTGCAGACACCGCAGTGTCCGTGTTCCGTGCGAAAACGGTTCAGCAGAGACCACTGTTGCCGAGGGAGGTCGAAACCTGGTTTTTCAGTTAAGTTACAGTTACAGTTATTTTTAAAGTTACTATTACAGTTATTAGATTTTTCAGTTTCAGTCACAGTTATTTTGGATTAAATTGGAGTCAACTTAATGCGTGAAAACAATAACGTGTAATAATAAAAAAAAAACCACTGCGACAGCATATAAAGCAATCATTTTGTTACTGTCACTGTCCAAATACCAATGCCAACTGGTTGTATTGACCATAAACACTTTGTTGTAAGCATCACAACATCATAAACCAGTTATTATGCATAAGTGCCAGTGTCATTATCAGTGTCAATACTCAATAGGCCTAGCCGTAATATTTTCTGTTCATTTTCAGGAATGTTCTCAAGGCCCTTGGTGAGACAGTTTCGCTTGCCTGCTGTCAGCTCCACGCAGACCGAAAACACACATTCCATGTATGCTTCGGATGCTGGAGCTGACAGCAGATCCTGTGCAAGAGGCGACAAAAGTGGATAATTCAGCTCATTTACAATCCAAAAGTGTAATTTGTCATTCTGTGCATAGGCCTTGGTGTCAGCAAAGTATGAAATATATCACTGTCAACAGTGATGGAGGCAGCAATAGCTGTGGCTGGTGAACGGTTGGTCATATCTTGCGCCAGAAGCCTGAACTGCTTAAGTGGAGGCTGGCTTGTTTTCTCGTCGGCAGAACTCGGATGCGGTGCTAGTAATTTTTCAGTTATTGCTATTTTTCTATTACTTAACTGATTAAGTTTTTTCAGTTTCAGTTACAGTTTCAGTTATTTTTTTATTTTTCAGTTACAGTTATAGTTGCAGTTAACTGGGTCATTCTTTTTCAGTTATTTTGCCATTTTAGTTGCAGTTACAGTTAACTGTTATAACACTTGAGTCGACGACGATGACCATTCATTAAACTATAATGAATTCAGTTATCATAAATAGGTCGCGCTCTATATCATAGGGTATAACAGTATAACAGTCCATCCGGACGAATACAACAGCAGTCAGACATAACTGTATTTTTAACATCCGGACCTCTGCATTTTACCGTCATATCCACAGATAATATCCGCAAAATTTTCTGCATTTTACATGTTAGAACATCCGCAGATCTGCACAACCGCATTTTACTGTAGGCTGAAGAAAACTGGTCAAAACTGGTGCAACTTAGGGAATTAAACCCGGGATTCCGTGATCCCAAAATCCTCGGATTCTGGCCTTTTTTTCAATTTCTAAATTCCAGGATTGGACTAGCCATGAGCAGGGGTTTTCCACCAGCAAGTACTGAAGCTAAACGCGGGTGTCCCTAAAACCTGACTGCTCGACCGTACGACCGTACGGACGATCCCACAGCATAAAATGTGAAAACTGTCGCTAACTTGTACTTCCGACTTTACCCGACCCACGAGGCGGGGTAGTAACCCTATTCAACTTACCAGGCAAGGTCCTGACCCTGATCGACCCGCAAAATTGGCATTTTTAAACTGGCAGTAACCCATACTCCTGAACCTATCCGACCCACAAGGCACAAGACAGGGTCCTGATCCTAAACGACCCACGATGAGGGAATTTTTGAAAGCTTGCAATAACGGACAAATAACAGACAGACGGACAAAAGCAATGCTTATTGCCCCTTCCCTACGGGTGGGGCATAATAAGTTATTTTAAATCAGTGTTAAAGAAATATGGGCTGACTGTCTGACACTGTAGAGCAATGATTGCATCCATGATGTGTTTTACAGCTATTTCAGCTGCTTTCGAGTTATTATAGTTTGGTGGACCGTGTTTGGACCAGGCGGAAATTTTCTGAAACTGTAAATTTGATTAAAATTGTGATTTAAGGGATTTAAGTGGAGCCGGAATGCACAGGAACACCGTTCCAGTTCCTTTTTTGACGACCGGAACGTCGTTCCGGTTCCTTTTTGCGAAAACAAGCGTTAAAAACTTTTTTACTGGAATATCAGAAAGAGAATTATCATGTCTTGCTCTGCCAGCTCTGGTCATAACTTGCGGAGCTCAATCTTAGTTGTGGTTATAGTAGGATACCAGCTGCAGCGGTTACCATAGCATCCATCCCTGAACTCTGTATCATTTCGCAGCTTATGCTGCCTTATGAACTGGAAAGTTAAGTCTTCTACACAGTGTTTCTGTTGGGACAATGTGCAGTGTCAGAAGGTACAACAAGTGTTCGAAGTGCTGTCTTTTGGCCTTGACACAGGCCCACAATCGTTTTTGCTGCTCGTTTAGTCAATTGCCCGGCCCGTTATGCTGTTTGAAGTCAGCCCAAATCTGTGCTGTACCAGTGCGTCACATTGCTACTATTGTTGTGGAAACCATGCACAGTTTTTTTTTGTCTGAAGATATATAATTTGTTGCATGCGTAGTCATGCTTGTGCACAGTCATACTGTCATACATACACGCTCATCTACAGCAGTTAGGCTGTGCGGTCATCCGTGCAGTCGTGCGGTCAGGTTTTAGGGACAGCGGTGAACGGCGCGCATCAGTGAGATCACGAATGAGTGATTATGTTTCAGATAAAATTTTTGTTTCAGTGCACATTAAAGATGTTAATTTTTCAAGAATTTTTTCTTGAGTCAAGAATTTGAACTTGATCGAGTCTTGGCACGGTGTTCACTGTTGTATTTAGTACCTGTGTGCAAAGAGTTAAATGTTGATGCTGCAGGATAATGATGTGCATGTGACTTCTCGGCACGGTGTTCACTGTTGTATTTAGTACCTGTGAGCAAAGAGTTAAATGTTGATGCAGCAGGATAGTGATGTGCATGTGACTTACGAAGATCAGCAGAAGATTAACTGGTTTGCTCGGACAAATGCTCGCTTGCAAGATCTGAAGGAAGAGCTCGACTCTAAGAAGGCATGTGTTATGGTTTCTTTGTTTTTACGTGGCCGTGGATGTCATGGATTTATTTGATAAAAAAAGGTCTGCATGTTTGAAAGCATCTATGTTACTAGTCGTACTCCAACATACTTTTTAAGCGCCTCACTTTACTTTAGTAAAAGAGGCGCTTATTGAGATAGGCTGTGTCGTGACGTCGTTGGTCGTTGGTTGTCACGCGCATGCACTGTGGCCAAACGGTGCATCCTAGGGCCTATAGTTACTATGGAACACTAATAGGAAACCCTACCCCAGGAATTCAGTGGTACAACTTTCGACCCCCTGGGGTGACCCCTAACCGGGGAATGGGCCCCCCGTGAGGCGCTTTTTGTCAAATTACTTTGACCTCTTGTTTATTTCAACAAACGAATGACTTGCATACATGTACATGTATAACTAAAATTGTAATTATTTCTTGTAAAAACGCAGTTTTTAAAATAAGAACTTTGTTATTTCAATATTTCGTGCTATAAATAGAACAACCATAGAGGTAGCCTACTATTTGAAATAGCTAGTGTTCGTACTGGCCACAATCAACATGTGAGTTAATTTTTGGCAATATTTTGTGTCAAAAATGACCTCGACTCTGAACTATGATCTTTGCCATGCATGCTTATCTGAGATTTTTCTCCAGTCTGTGTAACTACCAAGCAGTAACCAATAGTTTTCAAGTTATAGTGCAAACAGAGACACACATATACCAAATGCATCATCAGATTTCAACCAATTAGATCATTGTACACTGTGAAGCAGAAAAAATTGCACCCTTTACTTTTGCAATAAGTTTGTCGAACCACGTTATATTTTGATCAGTTTGTCACACAGATACTGAACAGCCATCCAGCGAGGTCAGCATTCTGTTAGAGTTTTGTTGCAAATTTACTACAATATCTCTGCCAAAAATTATCCAAATACAACACGCTTTGACAAGCTTATTGTAAAAATAAAACGGTGCAATTTTTTCTGCCTCACAGTGTATGTCAGTTTATTATATGACACTATTTGAATGATATTTCTCACGTAGCAATTGTTGTTTTGCCATGTTTAGAAAGATCTTCAGAATTTGGAAGATGCTGAAACAGAGTTATTAATGCTTGATGAAGAAGACAGAATTCCGTATCCTGTTGAGTTGCATAGCAGCTGTAGATTGAATTTAGTCCGTGTGTACATGCCATACTTGAAGGACAGCGTGGATAACATACAAGTAGACTGATGCATGTCCCTCCTCATTAAAAGATTTATCATTACTAGTACACATTATTGTCTTAAGTCACATTCACACTTAACTATTTTTACGAAAATTTCATGCTTTAGGTTTGGCAACACCAAGTGTGAATTATTCATCAGTTAGTTAACTTCTGATTATTTATTAACTGAAAGTTACATCGTTTTGCATTGCACCAGGTTAACTGGTCCCAGACCATTAGCCAGAAAAATGCTAGTGGGGGGGGGGCTCTGCCCATGACAGAATTGCACTGAACTGTCACCCCCTCCCACATTTTGAGTCCATGGGTATTCTCTCTCTCTCTCTGTCTGTAGTGCTCTGCCATATGGCAGGTTTCCATCTTCATTGACTCCATCTAGACCTGTCCTGGGCGGACATCTTTAGTTCTTCGTAGATGATATTGCCTTCCTCTGTCTTCAGTAGCCAATCCAAAAGCATTGTTCTTGGTCTCCCGTAAGCCTTCTTCTCCTGTATTTGTCCTTCTAACGTTATTCTCAGTAATGAGTCGTGATTAGCACAAGATTAACAAACCAGAGTTTAGGGGTGTTAAATCATGCAGTTTTGTGCCTAGGCTACTTGCACAGTACTGCAGTGTGTCACTGGCAGCATCTTACTAAATGCTGTGTGAATACATGGTAATGTGGGATTCGGTGGGAGGGGCTCAAACCTTTGGTGAAGGGGCTTGATTCCCCGGATCCCCCGCTGGCTATGGGGCTGATTGGACCTTCACTAAATTTTGGTTTGTTAATCTTGTGCTAAAAATAATTGACCCACGTTTTGTCACGTCATGGACATACGCTGTTCACTGGTACATGACACGTGATCATAAAAACGTAAGCATCTTTCCCTGCCGGTGGTTGAAATGGCAGACAATGATAGCAGACAGCCTGCTATTGGGCGGAGCAGTACGTTTATGCTGGGCTATTTGGTCTCTACGTCACAGCTATGCCACGGCTACTGTGCGAAGTAAACAATACTGTTTAAAACACATCAATTTTTGGCAATATTAGGCCTATTTGCTTGTTTACCACAGTAGTCACTCGAAAAATCTGTAAACAATAAGAAGTGTCTTTGGTCACCCGTGTCTAGTGTCTCACAAATGATTAACTGGAGCTTAACCACGTAAAGCCTGCTGGTTAAATTAACTGAGGTTTAACTCGAGGTTGTATGTAAATGTTGATGGTGCAATGTAATTTTAAATTTTGGTTAAATTGATAAATAACCCAGCCCTAGGTTATCTAAATTGAGCTTGGTGCGTCCGGGCCTTAGTGATGCGTTCACACATTATTATTTGCCTGATTGTATAAAGTTCCAGCAGTGATGGGCAAATCCAAATCACAATTTGATTTAACCTATGATTGAATCACATGTGTAGATTGGATTTGACTACTAGAAGATTTTATTTGAAAGCATGTGATTTGATTTGAATTTGTCACGATTTTTTGGCAATTTAAACAAATCACAAGTTTCAACAAGCAGTGTAGCCGCCAGGTTCAGCCAACACAGTATGCCCCCGCCCGCCTCTAACCCTGACCTTTGACCGTTTGGCCTTGAAACTGGTGTGTGAGTCACATCTAAGGTGGGGAACCTTCCTTCCAAATTTGGGCACGCTAAGCCTTTGGGTTCTCGAATTATTTGCTATGTATGCGACGGACGGACATAAAAACAGACGGACGGACAAAAGCAACGCTTATTGCCCCTTCCCTACGGGCGGGACATAATAAGTTATCTTAAATCATTGTTAAAGGAATATGGGCTGACTGTCTGACACTATAGAGCAATGATTGCATCCATGATGTGTTTTACAGCTATTTTAGCTGCTTTTGAGTTATGATAGTTTGGTGGACCGTGTTTGGACCAGGCGGAACTTTTCTCTAACTGTAAATTTGATTAAAATCGTGATTTAAGATTTGATTTGAGATTTGGCAAAAAGATTTAATTTTCTTTGTCTGAAGATTTGTAATCGAGGTTTGATTTGAGATTTGCGCGTCACTGGTTTCCACTATACATGCCAGTTGTAATGATGTAACTGTCACGTTGTCCGGATGATATATGAAAGAGGTGCGTTTTGTTTATGGCAATGAACGTGTCGAGTGAAGAGCTGACTAGTTTAATTTATATATCAGTTTGCCTTGACAGAGGTTCAGCAACCAGATAGGTGAGGTGTTCGTGCATCTGTCGCATGCTGACACTCTAGAGCGGCTGACGGTGGCCAAGAGTTCGGTGCAGGCTGAGATGACTGAGCTAGAACGACGCTGTAACGACCATCGGCAGACTCTCACAGACCTCAAGGTTCAGCTGTACGCCAAGTTCGGCAACAACATCAACCTTGAAGCTGACGAAGATTGAACTCGTGTTTAACTAGGAAACCCAGTCGACCCAACGAGTCAAGAATGATACCTCTGCCAGGCCTACCACTGTACCACGCAACGTTGGTTTTGCGGCACAGCGGTAGAACGTTGGTCTTTGACCGGCGAACTTTCCCTGTCCTGCGTTCGACCTACAGCTGACGGGTGACCACTTATATGGGTAAACCGTCCGCTGTAGGTCAGCCAACCAGGCCGACTCAGCCTTTCATTTTTTTCAGGGTAGATAAATGAGGAGTAGGCTGCAATTAGATGTTCGCAATCTCAGTCTGGGGAGGCGCCATCTGGTGAACGCTTATGAGGTAAAGACAGGCATTGGTGTAATTGCAGGTAAAACTGTGTGATCCATGCCTGAACGCCTTGAGTGTGAGGTACCCCGGTACTACAAAAAGAGCACTATATAAATACACTTACCTATATATCTGTCTTTGACCTTGTATAACCTTCGGCTTTGACCTCCCGACCCCCGAAGTTGATCATTTCGTGCCATTGCCCCATGGATCACTTATACCAGTTTTCATCAAATTTGGTTCCTTTGTTTTCAAAATACCGTGTTCACAAGTTTGGTAACAGACGGACGCACGAATGGACAGGTAGAAGATATAATGCCCCCGCGTGCCAGTCTGGCCTGGCAGAGGCATAGAAACTCTCAGTCGTACCCGGTAACAGTTATAATTGCACAAATGTTTTCATACTTTAGACGTTGTGTTTCTTAGTACGTGAACTCTTACGCAGACTTATGTGCAGAGCTTTAGCAAATATTCAAACTCAAAGTCAGCAGTTAAACAGAAATGTCTTCAGTCTGGCTTTGAAAACGTCCAGCGAGATGTCACGTGACCGAAGTTCAGTAGGTTAGCTGTTCCAGACAACTGGTCCATTGACAGCGAAACTTCTCTTCCCGTAGTCAGTCTTCGTTCAGTAAAAAACAGTAGCAGGAAGATGTGTATTAGCTGCTGATTGGCAGTAGCCTAATTAGCCTTGGTCTTTGAGTGCCAATGCACTGTGTTTCAAAATATGCCGGACCCCTACAATAGTTTGACATAAATTCATCAAAAGTCATGTAACATAGACAAAATTTCAGAGATAATCAGTGTTCAATAACTCTTAATTAAACCTCAATGTTGGAAGACAGTTGTGTTTATAGTAGGATACCAGCTGCAGCAGTTACCATAGCGGTTACCGGTTACCCTGAACTCTGCATCATTTCGCAGCTTATGCTGCCTTATGAACTGGAAAGTTAAGTCTTCTACACAGTGTTTCTGTTGGGACAATGTGCGGTGTCAGAAGGTACAACAAGTGTTCGAAGTGCTGTCTTTTGGCCTTGACACAGGCCCACAATCGTTTTTGCTGCTCGTTTAGTCAATTGTCCTGTCGATAATATGCTGTTTGAAGTCAGCCCAAATCTCTGCTGTACCAGTGTGTTAAGTTGCTACCATTGTTGTGGAAACCATGCAGCTGGTTCCAACTTTAAAGCCAGTTTAAAGACTTCCTATCATAGATGTAAACGTTGTGAATTGGTGAAGTTAATCATAGGGGTCTGGTTTGTATATAAACACCTGCATCAGTGATAAGGTCATGGTCACAATATTTACATATATTTGTCAACATCGTAGACAACATAATGAACAAATGACGCACAGAGTGTCAATGCATTGCGCTTTTGTACTGACTCTTGCCTTGTTTTGGCGCCTTATTAATTGTATTATTATTATTGTACCAAGGCTGGCGGGGTTATGTGATAATTCGTTCTGTCGTTCGTTGTCTGTGAGCAGGATAACTCACGAACGCGTTAACGGACGTCGACCAAACACGGTAGGCATGGGCAACGGGTGACCCTCTGGAAGTGATTAATTTTTGTTGTTGATTTGGATGTGGATCTAGGATCAGTTTTTCACTTTCCTTCCTACTGGGAAATAAGGCATTTTATTAAAATATATTGTCACTCACCAGGGGGCGACACTGCAGCGGCCTTAGCCGGTATGGCATTTTATAAGACATGTGCTCACTCGGCATAGGGCTACAACGCTACGGTCTTGGCGGAGTTTGCACTCTGTGAATGCTATTGTTATTTACCTCCGACAAAGGAGGAGGTATGTTTTCGCCCACGATGTTTGTCTGCTGTGTGCAAGATTACTCAAAAGCGCGTGCATGGATTTGGATGAAATGTTGCGCGTCGACATATGTCGGGACATGGACGAACTGATTAACTTTTGAGCCCAATCCGGATCATAGTCCGGATCCAGGAACCGGATTTACACCTAATTTTTTGAATTTTAGCGGGATATCTCAACAAGTTATGGACAGATTTCGATGAAATTTAATGGGTCGATAGCCGCGGGGCCTGGACGAATTAATAAGGTTTTGAGCTGGATCTGGATCATAGTCCGGATCCAGGAACCGGATTTACACCGGAGTTTTGAATTTCAGCGGGATATATCTCAAGAAGTTATGGACGGATTTTGATGAAATTTTATGCGTCGATAGCTGCGGGGGTCTGCACGATTTCGTTAGATTTTGAGCGGGCTCAGAGTTTGGATTCCAAACTTTGGATCCTGGAACCTGATTTACACCGGATTTTTGAATTTTAGCGGGATATCTCAACAAGTTAGGGACGGATTTCGATGAAATTTTATGGGTCGATAGCTGCGGGTGTCGAGCCGTATCCGGATTAGAGTCCGGATCCTCGATGTATTCAAAATTGCAAGGCCGATAGCACTTAAAGTAGGCCTAATGGACGGATTTCAATGAAATTTTATCAATAAATAGCCTGTGAATCACGGAAGACTGCATTTAATTTCTGGAGCGATACGGATCATATTCGGGATACGGTATCCATATTCCATATCCGGATTTTACCCAGATTATTGACTACGGCGGATTTTGGCGAAATTAAATTTTGGTGAAGAGATGGCGCCTACGGCAGGGAAGAGCTCAGTAAGCTGTAGAAGCTCAAGGTCAAGGTCAAGCACAACAAAAACATTGGAACCGGATTTTTGGATTTCAGCGGGATATCTGAAGAAGTTATGGACGGATTTCGATGAAATTTTATGGGTCGATAGCTGCGGGGCTCTGCACGATTTGGTTACGTTTTGAGCCGGAGCCGGATCAGAGTCCGGATCCTGGATCTGGACATGTATTCAAAATTGCAAGGCGGAAATTTTATGAATGAATAGTCTGTGAATCACGGAACGAGACTGCTTTTAATTTCGGGAGCGATAGAGATGGCGCCTACGACAGGGAAGAGCTGAGTAAGCTGTAGAAGCTCCAGGTCAAAGGTCGAGGTCAAGCACAACAAAAACACATATTAACTGAGCTGTCGGATAACGACCTTTGAGGTAATGCGCTATACCGAGTGCCCTTCTAGTTATTATTATTATTATTATTAAGCCCGTTTCACACTGACGCGAATAATTCGCGCGAACTATTCGTGCGAATGCCTATTTATTTATTTAATTGAAAGTAGAAGTATTCACACTGACGCGACTAAATTCGGGTAGTTCATGTACAACACGTTGAATTTTCAGTTTTTTTAAATAAAAAAATCTGATTTTCTGGTGGGGGCGTGGCCTCTCTGTGCCCCTCCCCATTGGCTACACTACTGATACCAGTATTATTTACTGAATCATAATCGTATTAGTGGTCCACACATGTGTCACAGAAACGGTAGAATTTTT
>Ga0209149_1001649_pt1 | contig 11631 bp, 5 predicted proteins | sample WorMetTyACAVOLI2_FD_187423 | JGI IMG/M metagenome (GOLD analysis project Ga0209149, IMG submission 187423) | Marine gutless worms symbiont microbial communities from Max Planck institute for Marine Microbiology, Germany - Olavius algarvensis... ...
GGCAGGCACACAGCCCAAGTGCGGGAACGGCGGAGTCTCAGATGCCGTCACGTCTGAGTTGGGGGATAGGCAGAGCAGCCACCCTGTTAAAAACCCTGCTTCAATATTTTGGCAAGTCTTTAGAGGCGTTGCCAGGTGTTGCCTACCCCGGTTCAGGGACAACTGCAGCACCTTAAATACCAAAACCGGATAAAAAAAACCGCAAAACCAGATTCTAATTCCACCAAAAATTGTCCCTGTAGTACTGTACATTCGACAGATTTGGCTGTGGGAAAATTGTTGGTTCTTGACAACATTCAAATTCGAATTCGAACTCCGTCATACCTTCGTATTTACCTGTATGTTGCCATGCACAGCACATTTCCTACCAAAGTGCTCATCAGATTTGATCTTTTTTCGACTACAGAAATCGTGAATTCATTCTCTTTGATTCAACAATCAAGATTACATCCAAGTCGTGTGAGCATTTGTGATTGGTTGCAAACATGTTTTTATTTAATTACGGTGTTTAATGTGAACAGAGTTCGTTGGCAAGTGGTCGTGACGGCCGAGTGAGTCGAGATAGCATTGTGCTACGCTCAGTAAGCCGTCGGTCTTCAATCTGCAGGTAAAATTTGCATAGGTGTGAATTTGTTGTATCGTCTGTATCGGGTTTATTTACATAATAGTAGTCTTTTAATCACCTAAGCTGAGAAAGCCTTAGTATATGTCTATTTAGTTATTTGCTGGTGTCTAGTTTCACAAATTGATGACCACCCACATAGCGATAGCTTAGCAAAGGTAGTATTGTTTTCATTAGTGTGTTTGTGTGTTTGTTTGTATTGTTTTCATTAGTGTGTTTGTGTGTTTGTTTGCAAACACAAGAACTCTTGAACTGTTTGATGTCATCGTGAAAGTTTTATGGGAGCAAGGTATGGTCAAAAGCTCGGACGAGTTTGAAAATGGCTGATTCCAATTCACAGCAGTGCATGGGTTGTGAATTAATGCCTCTGATGTTCTAGCTCTAAATTAATACTTAATTACTAAGCACAGTCTTCCACCTGACATTAGATCCGCACAAACTCTGCCTGTTTTCTGTAACTGTTTAAAAACTTGTCTTTTCTCTAAATGTTTTCCCACATAACTGTACTCCCACATCACTCCTTTAATCTCGTATAGTGTTCTAGCGGTCCTTAGTGATTTTGGGCACTCTAAATACGATTTTATGTAATGTAATGTAATTTGAAATGTCATGCTTGTAGTTTTTTTTATTACCACTCGTGCAGTGATAGCGTAGTGAAGATGGTACTGTTTTCAGTAGCTTCTATTTGTGTGTATTTGTGTCTGTCTGTTTGTTTGTCGGTGCAATAACTCTTGAATCATTTGAGATATCGTCATGAAATTTTTCTGAGAGCAAAATGTGGTCCAAAGCTCAGACGAGTTCAAAACTGGCTGCATTCTCATGCATCGGCAGATCTGGGAGTGGCATGAGGACGTACGCCCCCTTCCGAACAGTCCAAGCTCTGCCACTGCAGCAGGCGGCTGGTGATTTAGTGTTTGCGATGTTCTTGTTTCTGAGGTTTTGTGTTGTTTTAACAGTCAGTTGCAACCGCACGAAGATGATAGAGTGACCATGACAGATTCTGTTGCGGCATCTGTGCCGTCGAGTGGCCGAAACACACCTGCTCAGCTGTCAGACGTGGTAATTAATTCTCACTACTCTACTGTTACTGTCGAACGTGTGACATTCATCTGTCAGACTGTGTTGTAATGTTAGTTCATGTCCTTAAGGACTCCTTGTGGACAAAAAAGGACAAAAATGAAGTGTCTGAAACTGGTTATTCGCTTGGTGACTCCTCTGTTGACAATGAAGTCCTGGCATTTAATAGACAAATTAAGTGGCAGAAATGAAATATTTACAAGAGATACAAAAAAGAAATGATTCCTTTAGTTGTTTCTATTGTTTGTTATTCGGTATACTTTTCCTTTTAACATTAGTATTGATATTTGAGTGTTGAACCGTATTTGTGGCAGATGTTCCAAGCTGTCTTATAAATGTCTTTATGCAGTATTACTAGTGATTTCATTTAATTTTAAAGTTTTGCATAGAAAGCAGACCTTATCAACAACTATCTGATACCCATCCAGACTATATGACATGACAGACAGACAGATCCATTGTGATTTATAACATGTACACTGTCTTTTTTCTGCATTGTGCACATTTTTCAGTTTATTTTGTATTCTGGTATGATGAACTATGATGGTGGACTGTGGTGGTTGGTCAGCTTGTCTGCAGTAGAATTGACAGTCCAATGTAGACCATGCTAAACCCGAGCAATCTGTGAGCGACACGAGTAGCTTATGATGTTGCCCGAGTCATGATGTTACTCACTCGTCATTTCTGTGAATTTTTGCTAAATATATAGAGAAATATGTCAATAGTGAACATTTTGTTCAGTTCAGTTTATTTGTTCTTATAAATTGTAACTGTAAAAAATGTTAAGATGTTTCTGAAGGTCTCAAGTGACATATTTATAAACAAGTCTGGCAATCTGTTATGACATTTACCCACTCTGTGGCAAATAATATAAAAATGGTCATTATCAATTAATTTCTGTGGTAAAATTTCCAGTAAATTTTTATCGCATTTAGTTCGTGATATGACAAAACAGATGTCATATGGTGTCTGCTGAAATATCGAGCTTTATTTGAAATGTCAGAATTTAGCCAAGGCCTCGTTTCAACATTTTACCTTAGAGACATGATATCTGTCGATGTCACACTATGCAACACAGATGATATTTGCTTACTGTCGTGCATAGAGTGGTGCAGAAGCACACGAGGAAAGGCGGCAACTGCGTCGGCGGCCTGCTTTGTACGTCAGAGATTCGTCATCAAGACGTCGGCTGACTCCTCTGCCTGACGAGGTTGCAACTGATAGCAATAAGGTACAACTTTGTGCATTTACTCGTACATTATCTGTGGCTAGTTTATTGAGCAGTGGTTACCTCTGCCGAGGCAGATGTTATGCGATCGGATCAGTTAGTGTGTCATTCGTTCTGTCCGTCTGTCTCGTGTATGTGTGCGGGATTACTGCAAAAGTAATCAGCTGATTTCTTTGAAGCTTGGTATAATAATTGGACCCACCAGTTGGAAGAACAGGTTAACTTTTCGGTAGTAATTTGATTCTGGATATGGATTCCAGGTCACTTTCCTCACTATTGCGGAATAGGGAATTTTTTAGGAAATTTATTGGCATTTCTGGTAGTCACCGGCCAATTTTTACAACACTGCAAAAGGACTGACAAAGGAGTGAATTCACAACATTTTAGCAGACCTAGTTTCTGTCTGTGTCACCCATATTGCCTAGAGTACATTTTAAGATACAAACATGATGTCACCGTTTTGGTGTAAACTACGGGATGAAAACGGTAAAGCATGGTTGACTTTTGTTAATAATGTTTTATTACACATTGTAGTTTACGTCATTGTCATTGCTGTTATTGTCGTCATTCATTTTCTGTTCATGTGTAAAGTTTTAGATCGTAGTTTATGTGTACCATAGTTGTGTATAAAATAAATGAACATCAGAGACCTAAAGACCGTGCCTACACTGCTGCATTTGTCCGACATCTGTTGTAAATGTTTTCAATACCTACCTTGTCATGGGAAGCAAAGCACACTGCTGAAAGGCACAATTAGCGAATGGACGAATGAGGTGTCTGTGTCGTCTGTTGAAATATATTATATAACAACCTATGAATGATAAAAACAAAATTCTTGTATATTTATATGAAATTGTAAGTGAAATCTTTAAATTAACATGAAATCGTGTCCATGATCAGTTGATCACATCCATTTTTGTTGTATTGAATTTGTGAATTCATTCACCATGCATCAGCACCTGTTTGACGCTGCCACAAAATCAATTTTAATTTTCTTTTGCGTACCTTACTACTTTGTTCCTGTTTCATTTTCACTCAAAATTTAATCATTTAACCTGTTCATGGTACTGATTACTTCCAGTGAATTTCATGAAAATCTGTGCATTATTCTCTGGAGTTGAAATCTTCTTCTCGTATGCGTGTCATTAACCATACTTGGTCAGCCACGAAACAGCGTCCTCATCCGCAGAGTGTAGCCGAGATAAGCCGCCATTCAGTTTCGTCTGGGGACAGGATTCGACAATGTGAGACATCGTCTGGGTCTCGCGTTGAAATAGTTGAAATAAATGGTATGCACAGAAGTTGCAACAGGCGAGGCAAAAACACAATGCCTCCGGTGCAGCATAGCCTGTGGATGCATAAAAATTAGTTGTCAGCAGTATAATACCTGCCAAAATTACAGAAAAGGTCATACTTTAAAGGATTGGACACTTCCAAGCATGTTTGTGTATGGTTATTGTATTCTTCACGCTGAGCACACTGTTGGTTAGATGTGGACATTCAGCCAGCCATACGTGTAGAATATGAACAGTGTTGTAAATTGTTGCCAAGTGACATGAAAAAATAGAGCACGGTGAATGCCGCGTTGCCGGAGTCTAGCCAGTGTTGTAATGCTGTGATACTTAACTGACCACAGCTGAACTTTAATTGTAAAACATCGTTTATGATGATTATTATTTGAAGCAAAAACAGTGCATGTGAAAATGTAGAAACGATTATTCATTGTTGGTAGATAACATGTATAAAACCACTGGAGTGTTGTGTTTGCGATGCAGGCCGTGCGGCGAAATTATTCGTTGACTGCAAAAGACTTGGAGGCAGATCGCTGGAAAAACATGGAACGTGCTCGGATGCTGCAGATGGCGTCAACTGGTAAAAGTCTCGTTTGGTCGTCACGATTCATAACTAAGCTGCTGATTCCAATAATGACTGTGAAAACTAGTCTGATTGTGGATAAATATATACATTTTTCAATATTAACTCTTGATCACACTGGACAGCAGAAGAGGTTTTGTTTATCGGATAATACTCACTGATAAAATCAAGGTAGCCATCCACTTGCATTGGTAACAGTTATAAACTAGTAAACTATTAGCACGTAGCTATGGACATGCTTTTATGTACTGGTTGTGCATTGCAGTGTGTAAACTACACGGTAATTAGTAGTAGTAGTAGTAGTAGAGATGAATATTATTAAGGTGGCATTGTCGCATTTCTGCTGCAGGACCACCGTACAGTCTGACTCAGTTAGTGTTGCCAGGCAGGTGACAGTTCGTCGCTGGTAGACAGCACGAGACATATTGTTAGTCAGCCGGAAAGGACGACTGGAACAGCACAGTCTTCAGTTCCCATCCAGACCCCCAACTGGCATAACTTAATTAGTATGCAGTTTATTAGAACAAAAATTTCAGACAATATCGCCGAGGAAATGCTGAATCTGCAAGCCTGAATATATTTTTTGTTTACGCCAGTTGAAGCTAGGGGATCCAGTACTGAGTAATTATGCCTCACCTTGTATTAAGGCTGCTTCTTCTTGTGTGCTCTGCCTTTTCAGGCAGGTCCATGCCTCCAATGATGCCAGTCTTCTCTATCCTGAGCTCTTTTCTTTATATGTTCATATTCCATTAAGGCAAGTTGTGCCAAACACCTGCTGTAGAGCCAGCCACTATGAGGTCTGCACAGTACCTACGTGTTGACTTAGTAACAGGTTGTGCCACTGAACAGGTGTGCCATTGTTCTTGTGCATGATGTTTAAAACTGTTTACCTGTCTGTTGGAATCATTCTTCATGTGATCCACACTACAATGTATAATACAGTATTATTCACAAAACAGTGTCGAGTCCTGTCCTTTGATAGGGCTGAATGGTGACTTGTCCCGGCTGCACTCTGCAGATGTAGACGCTGTTTCCTGGCAGACCAGTTATGGTTCGTGACACGCATATGAGAATAAGAAGATTTACAAAACTCAACCATATTTAGGGACCGGCCTAATTCACGATTTCACGGCCGTGACATTTTCCGTGAAATTGGCCTTCTTCCTTGAAAAACGCCAATTTCCGTGAAATTCAGTGATTTTTCGTGAATTTTAATGCTTTTACTTTCATTTATGAAGGTTTTCAGAGTTTTATCAGCAGCTTTTGTGCGGATTTTGCTGTTTGCTACGTGTCACACTTCAGCACTAAGTAGTTGGCATGTATTCACTGTGTTACTTACTTACATCCAGTCTTGAGTCTTGACTTAGTACATTAATAACAGTAATAAATATTCATTGTTCAGAAATTTCAAATGTGCTATTCGACAGTTTTCTTAGTTTGCATTAACATAGCACCTCGAAATAACGGTTGTGGGGCGCATGAATTTTCCGTGAATTACTCAAACTCCTTACGTGAATTTTCCGTAAAATTTGGCACATTTTAAAAACTATACTGTGAAATCGCGCATTTTTTCCCGTGAATTAGGTTGGTCCCTAACCATATTGCATGCATCATTTGCACCTTGATTCTAACTTGAGACTACGTCACTTTATAAATCATTTACTTACTTACTTACAATTCATTGTGCATGTTTATTTGATGTGGTAGGTGATAGCGCAGTCGGTCAAGTTCCTGTGTCAGATACAGCTGAAATATTCCGATCACGGATTAGCACAGCATCACTGCAGATCAGCACAGCGGCATCTTTGCTAAATACACAGCAGTCGACTGTGGCGTCATCTGCCAGAACGTTAGCTGAATCAGTTTCACCCACAACCACTTCTGTGACAGCGCAGCAGAGCGTTACCTGCTCTTCTCTCGAGCAGCCGGTTGTAGCTACCAGCTTGAAGTCAGTCCAGGTGGAATGTGGTGGAGGTGACAGTGGGCACATCACCCGTGACCGAGCAGCGGCACAGACCACGTCCGTCAGTCTACTGCCAGGTGGCAGGGGAGACACAGACAAACCAGTTAATGATGACTCTGCACCACGTAGCAGTGTTTCTTCAACATCTCAGATGGTTCCGTTTGTATCACCATCACCAGCGGTAGTGACATGTAGCTCAGTGTGTAGTGCATCGAGTGAAGGTGTGACTCAACCATTGGCTGCCAGTTCTTCTCTGTTGCCAGTGTCCTCACCAGCACATGAAGGACCTCACAGTATGAAGACAGTGACTGAAAATATTATTCCTTTGTCCTCGTCACTTGTTGCTCCTTCTGCTGTTAGTTTAGTTTCCATGTTGAATGTTTCGAGTAGCCTAAACGTCAGTCCAGTGACTTCATTTGCTCCTACAGCAAGATTCACACCTATGTTTGGGAACATCAGTCAGACAGTGTCTTCTAACTCGTCCAGTTTGAGCGGAGCACCGCAACAGCTGTCTCTGCAGATAGCATCAACTACATCCACAGCAACACAACAGCCACGTGCCCAACCAACAGCAAGTGTTTCGTCCAACCCACTGTCCTTTGGTAGTTTTGGTAACCAACCATCATTTTCATTTTCTGCAAGTACCTCAAACCAGTCTGCTGTGACAGCACCTGCCGTAATTCCATTAGCGTCCAGATCCGCAGCTGCAGTCACTTTGCCTCTGTCAACACAGTCAGCTTCAGGTGCATTCAACCTTTCGTTCAAAGCCGCTGCCACGACAGCATTGACTGGTTCCAGCGGTCAGAACTCCAGCAAAGACCAGAACACGTCGTTCCAGTTTGGAAGTTTTCCTGTTCAGTCAGCGTTTAGCTCATCGACAAGCAGCTGCAGCTCATCGGTCTCATCAGTAGCTGGATTCACCCCGTCAGCTGTTCCATTTTGGAATTCCCAGCAACCGACATTTCGTCCGGTATTTGGAAATCCCGACAGTCAGCAGGCAGCGTCTGGGTTTGGTGCTTTCAGTAAGAACAGTGCAGCACCAAGTTTTAATAGCCAGCTGATCGCCACTACAGTCGTGCAGACATCTAGTTCTAACATATTTCAGACCTCTGGTAATCAGCCGACTTCCAATTCAATGGGTGCTTTTCCTGGTGTATCTTCTGGTGCTAATCCTTTCGTTAGTTCAGGTTTCCAGTCAGGATCAGCCATTTTTGGGAGCTCAGTTTCAAAGAGTGACACCCAGACAACTTCTAGTTCATTTGGTGGTTTTGCGACTGTGTCTGCTGCTGGTCCCTTTGGCAGTGCGATTGCACCGGCAGCATCCAACGTGTTCGGCAGATCAGTTCCAAAGGGTGACACTCAGACTGCATCAAATTCATTCGGTGCATTTTCTGCCGGTGCTGCTTTCGGAAGTTCTAATCCGCAAACAGGATCGAGCATATTTAACAGTAGCTCAGTCCCGAAGACCAACAGTCAGCCAAGTTCTGGTTCATTCGGTGGTTTTACTGGCAGTGCTCCTGCTTTTGGAAATCCTAGCATCCAGCAGGGGTCAACTGGATTTGGAGTTATTTCAGGACCGGTGTTCAATGGAATGTCATCGACCACATCAGCAGCACAGTCATCACTGCCGAATGGTTTCCACAAATCCACTGCCAGTGCCAGTCCCTTTGCATTTTCTGGTAAAAGTGACCAGACACAATCTGGGACAGCGAATCCGTTCGTGTTTGGCCAGTCCACAAACACTGTCAATGGACTTCCCATGTCTACACCTGTACCCAATTTCGGTTCTTCGACTCCAGCATCGACTTTCACATTTGGTGAGCCAACAGCTTGTCATTCATTCAAAGTAGCAACTTGTTTTACAACTAGTATGAATTTTTGTAAAGTTTTGTATGCTAGAAATGATCGTTAGTGTGCATATTTGAATCTCAGAATATTCTGTTTTGTTATTATGCCAAAACAGTTTGATAGCGTGCATTGCAACATACGAAACCTATAATAGCTGTTGTACTTCATTGTGTTACATGTTTCAGGCAACAGTGGAAACCAGGCAGCTGCTAAAAGTCCATTCGCTTTTGGAATGAATTCAGGTATGATTTAGTAACTGTTCTCCAGGTTCATTGCATCTTGCTTGTAGGAGAATTTACATTATCAACCGACTCTGTTCTTTGTCTTTTGAAAGCAAAATTACTATTGATCATATAAGGCCGTCTGAGATGTGATGTTGGTCTGGAGGAAGTGGAATATAAATAAAAACTGTCTCTGTGCTACAGTATTGTGTACTATTACAATGGTGCACAAATATACGAGTAGTTCTTACAGGTCGGTTGAGTGTATCGGGCTTTATCTTGCTTGGTTTAGCTCTCTGTCTTCCAAGCGCCTCTGTGTCTTTGGCCTTAATGGTGCTATATAGATACTAAAAAAATTTTGCTTTCATTCTTCTCTTTACCTTTTAGCCAGCTGAGCCTGGTGGGATTGGACTAACCATCGTCCTTCAGTGCTATGACACTGTTGGTTGGGTCATGTGACCCGTAAAATCGTCTCCGAAATGACCTATAATGTGTCGAGTGGGACGTTAAACTCTACTATACCATACCTTTGTTTACACTAGGGGTTCTTTGTTTCAGTTATTGCAGTTTTTCCATGATGTTGCAAACTTGCAACATCATGGACATGATGTTGCAAAATTGCAAACCAATTCAGACGAAACATGGCCATCACATAGGAAGACATTTTTATGCTCCAAATGCCTGTGGCATGTGGCAAATTTGTGCAAGTCGTTTTGCTTTACACTTTTGCCCAGAGCAAAAAAAAAGACAGTTTGCTCTGTAAGGCAAATATTTTGATGCCCCCTTTTGAGCATTTGCAGAGGACCATGGGCACCAGCAAATAGCCACAAAAATTGGCAGTAGGCATCCAAATATTTGCACCGTAGGAGACAGAGTTTTCATAGAGGACCTCTTTGTCCCCTTTCAGCCAAGTTGCACAACGTCGGTTATTACCGTCATACTTGGCCTTAGCCAGCGTCTGCAGAAAAATGTTGCAGTTGTGGTAGCATTAACAGCCATCAATTGGTCGAGTTGTATCGGTAACTGCATGTAATTTTTCCACCGAAATGGACACAGCTGCCAAATTGCAGCAGCCACAGACATCTGTGCCACTGACAACTCGAGCATGTCGATGCAGGTCACATTCCTGTTACCAACCACTCAGAGTGTTTTTGTGGGAATGATGTTGGTTAGTATTATCTACAGGGTGTTTCAGAAAAAAGTAGCCCCCTAAAATTTTTTAGAATATTTTCGCTTCGGTTATGACTTTTTGCGTGAAATTTTTTTTTCACCAATTTTTGTAGATTTATCTTAATATTTCATCAGATGGCGTTAATTTTTCCACGAGTACCCGTCGTTTTCACCCTGTCAAGTTTTGAGTAGGTCTATTGACCCAGAAAATGAAAACGCAGCTTTTCGGAAATGTTATTTTTTTTCTAATTGCATGTCTCAGTGTCCGATAATTGTAAACAGTCAATAACTGTCTGATATTTTACTATTAATGTTTTACTGACATTGTTTTAAAGGTTCGTAGGGCCTGCCAATGGGAAAATTGTCTTAAAATGACAAACTGCGCATGCAGACACTGTGGCAGGTTTCCCAGTCCTACTGTCTGGTTTACGCAGAATGGCCGAGCCAGTGTGGCGACTCGACTGCAGACTTTCTTAACAGTGCTCAACTTCCACCCGTTGTCGGGGTGTAACTGGAAATGATGGCTTTCTCGCCAAGTCCTCGCTCACAAAGTGTCTGCATTCAATACCGTACTCAAAAATTGACACGGTGAAAATGGGTACTCGTGGAAAAATTAATGCCATTTGATGAAATTTTAAGATAAATGTACAAAAAATAGCAGATATATGCGAATGTGAATAGCCAACAAATTTGCAAAATTTCATGCAAAAAAATATAACTGAAGTGAAACTATTCCAAAAAGTTTTAGGGGCTACTTTTTTTGAAACACCCTGTATGTTAGTCATCTGCAGGCATACCACTTTGTTACTGTATAAAACAAAAATGGAATAAGATATGCTGAATGATTCTGTTACAATAATAGTGCTTAATTATAGAAGCTTATAAAAGTTTTCCTGCTTATAAAAGTTTACCTGCTGTGTTTTGACCGTTGGTTGGGCAATGGGCATCGGTGTCAGCACCAGACTTCTTCAAAGTACATCTGAATATTTCCCTGCGAGACCTTTGTGAGCTTGGCCTCAGTTGTGGTAGTAATAGAAAAATTGGCTTTACTTGAATAAAAAAAAGCTGAGCAATGTTTGTGTAGTTCTACTTTTGTTTAATATTTTTATTATGTGACTTATTACAGGGAGTGTGCCGTCCTTTGGAACGACAGGCATAGGCATCCCTCCAAATAATTCGCCATTTTTATCACCAAGCCCAGCTGCTGGTGCTGGTGTTCCATCGTTCAGCATTGGCTCGGGTCCAAAGAGTGGTACACCGTCGGGCAGAAGAACTGGCCATCATTCAAGGCTGCGTGGCGCGCGTCGATAACAGTCACCGGTAAACTACTGTTTGCTGTTGACTGCCATATGTTCCGCAACATTCGGGCTAATTGCTGACGATGCTGTGTAATGTGTTTACTTGGCCCGAGAGTATGGTACCTGCACCTGTTCATTTCACATGGATAATAGAATTTTTAGGTCGACTTCCGAAAGTCGACCTGATAGTATAGAGGGGAAAAATGTCCGTCCGTGCGTCCGTCCGTCCACAAAAAGTTTCTTCAATTTGAATGAAATTTGGTATATAGGTAGAGGTCGATGAGTGATGCACGACGGTATGCGGTACGGCCGGATCGAAGGTCAAGGTC
>Ga0209149_1001650_pt1 | contig 11630 bp, 6 predicted proteins | sample WorMetTyACAVOLI2_FD_187423 | JGI IMG/M metagenome (GOLD analysis project Ga0209149, IMG submission 187423) | Marine gutless worms symbiont microbial communities from Max Planck institute for Marine Microbiology, Germany - Olavius algarvensis... ...
AATTTCTTTAATCACATTAATCGCGTGATTAATTTTTTTAATCGTGTTAATTGCTGCTGTAATGCATGTTTTGTTTGTTTTTTCAGTTTGTTTTTGTTTCATTTGCAGGTAGACATCATTGGCCCATTGCTATTGAATGCTAGTCTACTGCTAGTACTGATGACTGACTACAGTGACTGATTATTAGTGGAGGTCACTGAACTTGTTGACAATTGACAATGAGAGAGTCTTGAGTTTTGATGATTGTGTGATTGAATAGTATTGAATTGATTGATTAAATTAATTTGTTGATTTTATTTGAAATCAAGTATTAAAAATTAAAGAAATGAATGATTGCTGTCTTTTTGTCATGTTTTTGTTAAAATTTTTAACAGCATTAATTTTTTTAAAATCGTGATTAATTAATTCCTTAATGTGTTCGTTGATGCATTAATTTTACAGCCCTACTTGCCACTGATGATTTGTTTAGAAAATGCAGTAAGCTCGTTTCTGGATTTACATAGTCAGCAGTCTTGTCTAGTTGGAATATCCATTATGGTAATTACAGTTAGATAAGTAGCCAAGTACTGGCAGGTACCTGTGTAATTGAAAATTAAAATAATTGGTAGTGGCACTGTTGGTTGGATTATCTGAGTGATAAAATCGTCCCCGAAATGACCACATGTGTTGAGTGGGATATTAAACTCTACCATACTGCACAAGAGTTGATTTAGTGTTGTAGCTCTGCTTTTTCATATTCAACATGTGTAGAATTTTTCCCCCAATTTTGATACTAAAAGTATGGGGTCAGCTTATATGTGGGTCAGATTAGAAGACGCTTTATGTCAATTAAGCTGTGGGTGGTGACGATGAAAGGCCTCGTGACTTCATGATGTGTGCCTCATGCAGTGAGTAGCGTATGCACAGTACATCGGGTGAGAACAGTACAATATTGTGCACACGTCAGACAGTGTAACTTGACACTTTCCGATCAAACTGGTTGCCTGCACTGTGCTGGCTTCATTGAAACTAGGCCATTTACCAGTAGTTAGGCCGTGGTTCAGTCAAATCAGCACCGGTTTACAAGCTGTCAGTTGCAACTACAGGTCATATTGTGTCATCTGCAGTAGTGATAGCTATCTCCAATTTATATTCTCGGCTTATATGTGGCTCACCAACTTTGACCAAATTTTTGCTGGAGGAACTGGGTTAGCTTATATGCAGATCGATACACGAGTATATGTGGTAAACAGAATAGCATATTATTCATTTATAGAATCATATTTACACTGAAGACTATTATTCCCTATAGTACTTGGTTAAAATGGTGTACTGCATTTCTTATTCAATGCACTGTGCTGTTATGTGAGTAAAATTTGAGCCTGGTTGCATGTCGACTACCATATTTTGTAGATGAAGCTGCATTATTTGCTCAGTTAATTGCTCGTACAGCGAAAGATATTGACGTTCTAATAGATTCATTGCCGAGTGAAGACTCTTCACCAGAATTGCAGGTCAATTTGCAACGTATTAACAATGTAATATTACATTTGATTGTTAATAGCCTGTAATTTCTCTTAGGAGGAAGGTGGAGCTGGAGGCACTGCTACTGCGCTGTATCAGTTCAGTGTTGCTGTTGCTGGCCGGCATTCTCATGATGAACTTGACAAGCCTACAGTTGATATCAACAAGCTTCAGCATGTGTACTACATGATCCCACTACCCCGCTCAGTGCCATGTTGTCATGACGTTACTGTGTGGGGTGAGAGACGTGAAGCTGGCCCACCTGACATTTACAGTCAACATAATTCTCGTCAGTGCTTCACCACCAACATCCCTGGCACAGACTGTCTGTGTAATGACTGGAAGAGATTGGACTGGACCACTTGAAACAGAGCTCCGCCGACCATCTAACCTGGCGCCAGGGTCTAATAAATGCTGATGTGTGTCCCAGTAAATGACATAAATTGATCTCACTGACAGCTGCGATGTGAGCACAATAACATCCCTGGCACAGACCACACGTACAATGACTGAAGAGGTTGGACTGGACCACATGAAACAATGTTCTGCTGACCATCTAATCTGGTGTCAGGGTCTAAGAAAGTGCTGATGTGCGTCCCAGTAATGACAAAGTGATCTCAGTGACAGCTGCGGTGTGAGCACAATTAGTGTTTCTGCTGTAAGTATGTGATACATAATTACATATACTATAGCACTAGCTGATTATGTGTAGAGAACAGTTGCTTTTATCATAATGTATACAAAAATGTGTATACTTTGGTGCAGCTTGCAAGTCTGCAGCGTCTAGAGCTGGAGAACCAGGAAGCTGCGAGGCAGCTGGAAGACGTCGTGGCACAAGGCGAGAAGCTGCTCGTTCAGATCCAACAGGCACTGCATGACATTGCACAGTCTCAGTTGCAGAGTCAAATGTTGGAGACAACTGTGACTGTTTCTTCAGCATTGCCAAACAGTAGTAGAGCTGAGTAGCATAGCTGTGATGGCAATTGCAGTTTTGTAAATAAATAACTTTTTTTCACTGATCAGTAATGTGTGTTTTGAAAGTGCAGTATTTGCCAGATAGGCTTTGATAGTGTACTACGTAATTTAACATCTCTGATATGTTCGCTGTAGCGCTACACTGAATACTGTTTTTACGAGGGTCGTTCCATTATTCCATAAATAAGTTACAAAACGACATCATTCTGTTAATTTTTAAAATATGACAATTTGGAAATATACGTTTTGTAGAGAATTTAATTGGGGACATATACTTGATTTTTTGTGACGATGATGTCATTACTGTGACGTCACTTGTAATTAGAATGCAGTCAGTCAGTGCAGTATTTTGCCCAGCAGTTTTTTTGCAACTCGCAGGTATTGAAGAGCATCGTGAGTTAAGAGAAAAGTGAGCAAGTTCAAGAAGCAATCGTGTTTAAACATCAAACATTTAATGTTTTATTTTTCAGCGTATCACTCAAACATTCCGATCACACGCTGGTTTGACCACGTGAGAGAATCGACCACTGCGATCGTTGCATCGATCGTTGAAACCACACGGCTAACAGGTTCTTCCTCGTCAACAACACTTTCTCGACCATGATCAAACTTTTTACACCAAACATGTATTGCTGGTCTCGTAAAATACTTGTCACCATATACTGGACGCATCTCAGACTGAATGGCATTTGCGCTAAGTCCTTTTGCCCACAGCAAACGAATAACAGAAGGCTGTTATTACTGTGGGATAATTTCAACGGCAACGTTGCCATATCTAATGTTTATAAATGACGTCAGAGTGACGTCATTGCAATAAAACTCGTAGCTCGTACTCAGATTAAATCTCCCGCAAAACGTATATTTCGGAATTTTCATAATCTGGAAACTAATACAATGACGCCATTTTGTAACTTATCTATATAACAACCAAATACTATACAGCCAAATACGAATAATTTATTCTGTTATTCGGCCAAATATGAATAGGATACTGCCTGTATCGTTGAATATTTCGCTAAGTCACTCGAGGTCATTCGAGTTGACATCTTTGAGTAGGGCGTGTGTAAGTCTCTTTTAATATTCTATTGTAACTGTGTGTGTATGTTGTACAATTTCTGTCAAATAATGTTGTGATCTTGAAATCTGAGTTAGGGGTTGTTCAAGGTCATTGAAAGTGGTGCCATTCAAAAGCTTAGATACAGTTTCCTATTTGCATTCCACAGTAACTACGGCCCATACCATCTATAATTTCCGAGGTGAAGTGAGATATTGGTCGAAAATCACGATTTTTTCCACACCTCCTGCATTCGACCCCTCCCGTGCCCGTTTTTGTCAGAATATTGCTATAACGTTTGGTGTTGTAAAACTAAAATTGTGTGACTACCTGATGATGGAAAAAGTTTGAGGATACGTTTAACGGTACTCGTTTTGACACAGTGGAGGAACGTGGCAGCCACCAGACGGACATCACACGACGGCATAGGCCGCGTTTGTGCAGACATCGCGCGGCAAAAACGCTAACTCTAACGCACCCAAACCTTATCTGATGCTGCTGTTGGGGATGATCCTGCTGGAATTTTGTCAATATTGTGATATACCAAGAAACTACAGGGTGGGCCAAAAAAACTGCCCCCTATATTCTTCTGTTTATAGTGCTGCTGTATTTGTTTGGATTTACAAATAACATACCGTGTGAATTGAAATTATATCCTAGACATACTGAAGCCCAAATCAACTTAGTAGGCCTACGTAAACAGGTTGTTCAAAAAATTACAACAGAGTCAAAGCACCCCAACATTATTTTATCACAATGGCAAAACACAACAGCAATGCATGCTTGTGCCTATATCCAAATAACAGCAGCATACAACAACCAGACAGTCAAGTAAACGGCTGTTCAATGTGCCCTCCGTGAACTTGAACTACTGCTTTTAATCACGGTCGCCACTGATCAACGGCTTTGCTAATGAGTTGTTGGTCGAGGCTCGCCCAACAGGTGCACATTCTGTCCTCGAGATCATCCAAACCCACGACTCGTCGCACAGAGCTGCGGGATATTCTTGTCAACTTTTCAATATCTATGGGACTTTTGCTGGACCCAGGGTTGTCTTCCTGACTGCATATCAGTTCAGCTACACGCTCGATTAGCTGTTACGTTCTGACGGTCCTCGACCGTCTGCTACCGGCCTTCCGAGAGATAGAGTTCGTTGTGTCAGAAGATCTTGCGCAGAAAATCTAATGGAACTGACTGCCCAATTCTTGTAAGAAAACTATTTACAAATGTGTTTTGCACCCAATCCTTTTTCTTGACGAAGGAGTTTAATCGACAATTTATCTTCATTCATGAAAGGCATGTATCAACAAACTGTGACGTAATATTTGGTAATAATGACGTTACATTAATGATGTCACATTGTGTTTCCTGTAAAGTTGGGTCGCTTCATTTATTGGGTTCGAGTTTTGGAACTTTTGAAGATTTTTGCACAAAATTTACACATATATCACAGAAATGATTCTACTTCAGCATGCATTATACACTTTATTTACATATTAGTCTTCGAAGATGTAATTGGCTCAGATGTAGGGGGGGGGCGTTTTTTGGCCCACGCTGTAGAATTATGGGGCTAGCCTACAATATGTCGTTGATAGCTTAACGATTCGTTTTTCCGTTTTGAGACAGTGCCAGAGTTTGACGGACGTACAGACATTTTGACAACGTCTAAGAGCACGCTTTGCGTTACGTCACGTGGTAAAAAATATGATATTAAATATTGTTCTTGTTCGCGACAGCAAGCCTGTGTTATTTTACGTAGCATTTAACGCCACATAAAGATAACATAGGCATGCTTTAACGAGCGTAGTGCGTATACTGTGTGCGATATTGAAACTAATACAATGCTTTCATGTCACTGACACACATTTCTCTAGGCCTAATTTCTATAAGCTTTGTGTCGTAAGCCATTTTTATGTCGGAGGGTAAAACATTTGTGGCTTGAGCCCCAACAGAATAGGCTACCGCTAGTGTGGCTACCCGACGGTGAAAAAAGTTTGATGATATGTTTATCAGTTTCGACACAGTACCGGCGTGTGACGGACAGACATCTTGCGACACCATAGTCCGCGCTGTGCGTAGCATCGCGCGGTAAATGAAATTACTGAAAGTCGTAGAACGTAAACCGTGCGTGTTCATTAATATTCCGCTGCGAAAGCGTATGAACGAGCGTTAACTGCCGGAAGCAATTGAGCGACAATTGCATGTAGTATACACGTGCTCTGAAGACGAAGCCCGCGTTGAGACATCGACGCACTATGCAATATTTTTAGATGCCGTTGTTTAATCATAGAGTGGAACAGTGGCCAGTTATTTGTAGCTCAGTCTCAGAACGATGACTATTGTAAGGATTCAACGACGCTGGAGGGCGTTAGTGACTGTAGTATTGGGCATCTCAGCCGTTCGACTAGCGGTGTTGTTGACTTGTCGTGTTTACTATGGAATGACTGGTCATCACAGTCAGTCCGCCAGTCGAGTGATGTCTTCTGTGCCGACAGACCAGAGTCTGCTGAGAGGTGGACAGAAGCAGCTCGATGTCGACCTGGCTGCTGTGGACTTACACGTCGACTATCCGATCTACGTGCCGTTACTACCGCGATTCGTCAACGTCGACGATCGTCGCACGTTCATTAGTGACGGTGAAAATCGTGTCTACTTCGATGTGCCGCCGGCAGCTGCGTCCCAACTCGCCGGCCGCGTCCGAGTCATCTCGAATGGCGTCATTCGACGTGGTCACGAGTGCAGCTGGAAGACTTCTGACGAGGAATTCAGTCGTCTAGGAGACGACAGAGGATCGACGAATTACGTCAGTAAAACGCTGTGTCCGCTGCTAGTTCCAGACGGACATGCGTTTCAGCATTTCGTCGATGGCGTGCTACCTAAACTGGTCCAGTTGCTGACGCAGGCCCCGCGACTGGCAGCCGCTGTGGACAAGTTTATCCTCTATCGGCCTCGAGATGCTATTATATACGAGCTGCTGGAGCGTGTCGGGGTCACACGTCAACGGTTGATGCTGGTCACGCCTGACAGTTGGCAGTCACTGGAGGTGCTCGAAGTCTGGCGCTTGGTCGACACTTGCGTCACGCCGTCCGTTCATCCGCGACTGTGGCGTCGGGCCTCGCAGCTACTACAGGCCTGCTACAACCGTAGCAACCTTGGTGTGCACCAGCGGACTGGACGCTGTCTCTACAACGAGTCTGAACAGAATACACCCACAAGTGATCTAGCTGGTCAGATCGGAGCACTCACTGAAAAGAATGGAGTTATTCAATATCATGTCGGATCGAAGATAGCTAACGCCTCCGCGGCAAACGGTTCTCTTATTGTGCTACTATCACGGCGCTGGACTCGCAACGGCGGTAGACGTCTGCTCAACGAGAACGCGGTGCTCGAGTACCTGGTCGGTCGTTTTGGTCTTCAGAGAGTGGTACGTTTCGGTAACGAGCGCGTCGATCTGACGACGGCCAGTCGGCTGTTTTCACGCGCAGCCGCCGTCGTGGGCGTGCACGGCGGCGCGTTTTACAACATCATCCTGGCGCCACGTAGCTGCGTCGTCGTCGAGTTGATGCCGCTCGTTGTCCGTCACGGTCACGTGGCGGCGCCACCTCGTCGACTTGCGCACACCGTCGTCTGGCGCATGGCGGACGCTCTGGGTCACACTTACTGGCGTCTGTACGCCACGACGACATCTCCACGCAGTGACGTCACTCTTCCTATTGACAAGTTGCGCTCAGCGATAACCGAAATCATGTGACTGCGAGGGGCGGTTCAAGGGTGCCGTCGGAGGGCCCTGGAGGGGTATAGGCCCCCAAATGTTGCCCAGCCCCCAAACTTTTAGAACTACGTTTATACCGTGTTTCCTTACAGATAAATACAAACGATCAGGGGTCCGCCCCTTTTTATCATCATGTAGAACCGCCACTGGTGATAGCAGTGATATTTTAGTTAATTTAAGTTGTTGGTATTATTGACTGTTATTGTTTATTACATTGGCCTACTACAGCAGATTCGTCGGCCCCTTCGTCTGCTACGCGTACGAGCAAAGACCATCACGCTTAGGCCCTCATCAATCTGTGTATGTTGTCATTGTGTTGAAGTTGAGCGACATAATGGCATATCGCGGAGGTCAAATAGAAGTGGAGTGTGACATTCTATTTATTTTTAACTTATAATTACTAATTTATCGCGACAGTAAGCCAACCTGACGTCCGCATTATAATCCTATTCGTTTTCTGAATTATTGATCGTGCGTGTTCGTAGTTACGCGGTTCACTGAAAATATGTTACCAGAGTTTTGACGAATTCTGGATTTTTGACTTCAGTGAGTAAAGTTTTACGAGCGAAAAGCAATATTAAGAACTTTTTAAAGAAATTTGCAAATAAAAGCAACAATGATGTGCAATGTGAAGTAAAACTACAGTTCTGCGAACTAAAGATCGTTATGCAGCCTGCAGGAGAACCCATCAACTCAAGCGCACGCGTTTCTGTATGTTTCGTTGTGTAAAACATTTCGCCTCAATGCAGGCTACATCAAGGGTGTACGCACAGGAGGCAGGGGGTCTTGTTCCCCCAATGACTGCATGCTACTTTATGTAAGTGTGTTTTAAATTTGTTTATACACAACGCCTGAGCCCAACGATGTTTTGTGCTTGCTTGTATTACTGCTGCTCGTTTTTGACACCAAATCTGGTATGGTAGATCACAGGGAAACATCCCTTGCGATGACTTCAATGAGACTGGATGTATAGAAACGGTGTAAGCATGCAGATTTTCTACCAATAGCCTAAATTATTATATCTCAGAAACAAGAGAAGATAGGCTCACAGTTACAAGAGAAGGCTAATAGGAAATCGCAAACGGTACCGAGTACCAATTTCGATGACGTTGAATGACCTTGAACGACGTTAATGCATCACCTTACCCTGACAGTTTTTTTTCTCCGAAGTTCGCTGTGTAAAATTGAATGAAGATAGACCTATACAATCAGCGGCAAACAAGATAGCCGCATTCTTTCGAAAGTTGAGTGTACGTTGACGGCGATTCACGCGGCAACGCTCGACAGTCGTTTGGAGCCAGTTCTCCTGCAGGTGCACCGCACACCGACGTCATCAGTTGCTGCGGTGATTGATCGCCTTGCGTTGACGTCTGCCCGCCAACTGGAGTTTCTTCTTTGACGCTGAATTTTTAATTGCTTTGGGATTTTGTTAGCCTACTGACTACTTGACTGGCTGCTACGATGCTATTCTAGTAATGCTACAGTCGTCGTTTAGGCCTAGCATACACGAAAAGAGTTATTGATGGCCCGCCTTAAGAGCCAGCTATGCGTCGGTTGCCAACATCGGTCCGTCCGTCGTCCGTTGTCCGTCCCGTGGTTAAGCAACATAGACCCATATTATTATGGAAGCTGCCGTCGGCGATTCTGTTGCCGCATTCAGATCCTCCCCAGACGCTCCCCTGGGGAGATATTGCCATACGATACGATACGATACGATATTGAGTATTTAAAGTGCAGTAAAAACTAAAAAGCTGACGTGTAACTGCAGCTTAGTCCACCACACGGAACAAATAAAAAAATTAAAGAAAAAACGAACTAAAAATAAATATTTTGGTTTCAAATAAAAATTATATGTTGAAATATTAATACGGCCTCCTGTTCGACTTAGGCGTCAGACAACAGCTGTTGTCAACAGTGTGCGACCGTTGTAGTTTGTTAACAGTCATCGTCCATTGTATTGACAACACCTGTGTTATGACGCCAAGGTCGAGCAGAAGGCGGGCCAGCTTCTTATCGCAGTGGCGATATTATTATTGTTTTCAGTTTCTGCGAACTAAAGACCGCGTTCTACAGCAGGACTAAATTTATCACGGGTTTTTGGCCCCTCCAGTGTAAACGGTTGCTTTGCTTGAGCTGTCTACCCGCTCGATTGTTTACTGGCATTTTATGCACGTCTTTACAGTTAGCAACGCTTAAGTAGTGAAGTACCTGCATAACAATTAACTGATACTGAATTCATTGCGAATGCTGCCAATACGGCCACTTTCAATACACTTGTCAAAATTGTCATAAAAGACAGTCAAAATTGTTGTTGCTGGAGGCGTCAGTTTAATTCGAAATACGTTTTCGGCCGGACTCCGCCCTGACCCGCTGGAGTGCTTGCAGTGCTCCTTTAGACCCCCCTAGCTGGATTTTGGGGTTGGGCGGAAAGGGAGAAAGGGGAAAGGAACGGAGGAGGGAGGGGAAGAGAAGGGAAAGGGAGGGAATTTGGCATATTTAATGAAAATTTCTGCATTCATTGTTTTTTATTATCACTTACTGTTTTTCATTGTTTTTATTTTAATATGCACTGTGTAATCTAGCTAATACCTTGCAGTCTTCTTGTTACCTTGCAGTCTTCTGACTCTACGTCACCCTAATCTTTTCTCTTTTTTTACATATACAAGCTACTGAAACTAATAAATTTGATTTGATTTGATTTGATTGATTTGATACGCCCCTGCGCACTATACATGCGTGCAACTGCAGCATTTTTAATAAAACTCTAAACTACCTGCAGCAAGACAGAATACAAAATAAACTAGAAGCTGTAGTCGTCGCTAACGCTCTCGACTACATGTATAGGCTGAAAGCCGTCTTGCAGTTGTTAGCCGTTGTCTGCCCCGGGGGCCGGAGATACAGACATTTGTCGAAAGTCAATATGACGGCCGCCCTCATGTTGTGTCGTATAATATAATAATTTTTGTACCCACATCTAATGGTATTTTTAAATTCAACTTTCTATCGCTAGTAGTTTCCGAGACATCAGGGGGACCCAAATTTACATTAAGGGGCAATGCGCCCCGGTATGCCCCCTAGCGGAAAAATTTTGAAACACTCCAAGTACTTGCCTATACCTATACAGCTGTAAAGTTTCATTTTCGTAGCTCCATCGTGTGACTTACGGAGATTTATCTGTATAACAGGTTTTGCATTGAAAGGTCCCCGAAAGTGGGGTTTTGAAGTTATTTCGGGGGTATGGGCGAAGATATTTGGTGAGAAAGTACATCCGTCCTTAGAATTGCCCGTTTTTAGACATCTTTGGTCCAGATCTGACGCGCCGTGTTGCCCGTGCAGTTGCATTCTGCATGGATATAGCCATTTGCCATAAGCGAAAATTTGGGCAAATTTGTGGGTCCCCAGCTGCCATACCAGAAGTCGCAGGAAAACTCCGCTGCCGGAAGGCACCCCTTTGGACCTTCGTCTACCACATGGAACAAGAAGCTCAGCTATCGCTGACAAACCAAACCGCGCGATGCTGGTTTGTAAAGTTGTTGACGTATGGCAGGACTTTTTGTCAGAATACGTAGACAAGAAGTTCACGTACATATGCTACAGACGGTTAATTAGACATGAATGAATCTATTATGGCAGCAAACATTGTGTAATTTACAACAGTTAAAAATCGCTGTTTTCACGTACTGCAGCCCACATTTTTGTTTCCCCTGGGGACGCCCACGCCCCTAGGGCAATCACGCTAAATGTTGTATGGATGGAAAGAAAATTCGATGCTTACAAATTGTCTCGCAGCATGTACCCATCTATCTTTAACAGTTTCCCAGTTATTCGAACCGCAAGTGCAAAAAATCGCCGTTTTCACGTACCGCAGCCCACATTTGTGTTTCCCCTGTAGACGCCCCTGCGACTATCACGCAATGTGTTGCATGGATGGAAAGACAATTCAATGCTTGCCAAACGCCTTGCAGCATGTACCTATCTATCTTCAATAGTTTTCGAGTTATACGATGCTTAAGTCAATGCGTAAGTCCAAAAATCGCTATTTTACCACATTTTTGTTTCCCCTAGGGACGCCCCTGGGGCAATCACACTAATTGTTGTATGGATTGAGAGAAAATTCGATGCTTACAAATTGTCTCTCTGCATGTGCCCATCTAACTATTACCGTTTCTGAGATACAGCTATATATTTGTGAAAAAGTCGTCATTTTATCATACCCCCTTGCATTCGACGCCCCCGTTAGGGGGGTTCCCGTCGGAATATCGGCACCCCCTTTGGTATGGAAAAACTAGAATGGTGTCGCTACCCGACGGTAAAAAAATTTCGAAG
>Ga0209149_1001652_pt1 | contig 11626 bp, 8 predicted proteins | sample WorMetTyACAVOLI2_FD_187423 | JGI IMG/M metagenome (GOLD analysis project Ga0209149, IMG submission 187423) | Marine gutless worms symbiont microbial communities from Max Planck institute for Marine Microbiology, Germany - Olavius algarvensis... ...
TAGTACTTATTCAGTATTATACCGCCTCGTGGGTCGGTTAGGGTTCAGCAGTAAGGGTTAGTGCCAGTTATAGCATTGTTGTAGCATTGCGCCTACTTATCTACATGTGCCCCGCATTTTTAATTTCAACTGTCTAGCTCTAGTAGTTTTCGAGATATTAGGGCGATCCCAAATTTACATTACATGGCGCTGCACTCCCTGGATGCCCCTAGCGTAAATTTTTTTATACCCGAAGCGAGTATTTTGTCATATATAATAATTGTGTTTTAATTTTGACACGCGCACAAGTACTTGCCTATATATCTATATAATTTTAAATTTTCAGCTTCGTAGCTCTAACGCGGGACTAACGGAGCGCTCTCTCTATAATAGGTTTTGCATTGAAAGGTCTCCCAAAATGGGTTTTTTTTGGGGGGGGGACGGGCTAAGATATTTGGTGGGAACCCACCCTAGGAATGCAATGACCGCCGATCTACGTCGTTTGGTGAAAAAAATTGTGGAGACGCTCTAAATACCCTAGTCTGTACACGCGGCAAAAAATCACCAAAAAAACTACGACTACATTCCAGATAAGATGATATTCTGGCAGAGGCAGTCGCCGGCAGTGCATTTCAGGCCCGTGCCGCGGCCACCGGAAATGCTCGGTTTCCAAATGTGATTCGTCGTGTTGTAGCTTACACAATTCGAGCCAAGAGGTTAAGGCATATAATTCGGTCGAGTGGGGTAGCTGTGTCAGCATGCTGCACCGCAGTCCACGTCACGGCCATCAGCGCAGGCAACGGACGTCGTCTTCATGACGTTGCAGCGTAACTAACTCACGACAAGTACTAAGTTACCTAGCTGCCACTTCGGAGACTGTAAAGTGCTGCTGCCTAGATTTGTCTAAGCAGCTCTAAACAAAACATCCAGCAAAACAACCCTTGCCAGCTCACGGTGAAAGGACTGAGCGGTTTATTTTCTCACTATCAGAGCTTTATGGGCGTTTCCCATACAACCACATTCTCACTAAGATGTTTCTCAGCCAGTCATTTACGTACAATTGTTATCTTTAGATAGATGTGACTTAGCAAACACAGTAAGTTAAACTGGACTGATTTCGTATCGTCAAGGTAAGAAAGTGTTCACTTATCAACTGCACTGGTCTTAATATTACACTGTCTCCAAAAAACCGGACCGCTACGATTAATATGACATAACTTCACCAATTCACAAGATTTACTCATTATTTTTCGTAAACAGAGACCTTATTCAATACGGAGACCTTATTTAATTCTCAATTTACTACGTTAAAAATTTTTAAATTGACTTAGAACAAGCTGCGTGGTTTCCATAGCAACAGTAGCAACTTGACGGTCTGCGTCTCAAATGAACTGGACCATACGATATTTTGACATAATATACTGTACGATCAAAAGTTCTTTAATTTGAATAAAATTTCAAAAATAACAGTGCCCAATATTCTTAATTAAATCACAATGTTAGAAAACAGTTGTGTTTGCAGCAAAGTATCAGCTGAAGTGAGTTACCATAGCAATCCTTAACTGCATGTCATTCCACATTTTATGCTGCTTTGTGAACAGAAAATGTATATCTTTAAACAAACAGTATTTCTATCAAAATAATAAACTGTTTTGCGGTATCAAAAGCTGCAACACTTGTTCAAATGCTGTCTTTCGGCACTGACACAGCCCCAAAATTGTTTTGCTACTTGTTTTTATTGCCCCGTCGATGTACGTTGTTCGAAGTCGGCCCAGAAATCCGCTGTTCAGGTGTGAACTGTCAAGTCACTACTATGGAAACCACACAGCTGGTTCTAAGCCAATTTAAAAACTTTTTATCATGGTCAATGGAGAATTAAATCAGGTATCTCTGTGCCAAAAAAATATTTAGTGACTGTTGTGAACTGATGAAGTTGTGACATTAATTGTAGCGGTCCAGTTTTTTGAGACACACTGTAAAGAATTTCTCTATTGCTAAAAAATTTAAAAAAAACACAGAGGGCTAAAATGAAATGAAAACACAAACAAGTGTAAAATGTAATTATACACTGCTACATTATTCCACCAGTGTCCATATACCAGTAGTAGCAGTCATGGCATATGGTACAGCTTATGCACTCCTAGTCTTAAGTGGCCTCTCAAATCTGAAAAACAAATTTGAAATATTTTATTGTTGTTATATTTGTTTTGCTATTAATAAAATTTCTGCCTTGACACTAAAAAATTAAAGGAATACTTTTGAAGTTACGTGTATAATGTACCAATCCTTCTCCATCCTGCATCTTGGGGCCGTCATTCTCGCCACGTTCAGTCACTACACAGCTTTATTAATTATTCGTTAACAAAATGCCAAATATGACCATGCCACGTCTGAATCCACTCCTGCTAGTAGCAGATATTTATGCTTCTTGCATGTCAATTAAAAACTTCTAACGTCAGCAAAGCCTCAAAACCTCAACAACAGACAGTAAACAGACTGCTAGATAAAAATGTATTAACCCTTTAATAGGGACATTAAAACCGCAGAGCTGTATAATGATACAGCAATATGGTGATTGGTACACTGGCCGTTGATGGGTGGGCTGTTACATTTGGTACAGTGAGGGGCCTGGGCGGGCTGTGGCCCAACCCTGTCCCCTCCTCGCTGTACCAAATGTGACAGCACACTCATCAACGGCCAGTGTAACAATTTCATATTATTCAATGTGGCACTATAATTACTGGTGACCGTTAAGGAGTTAACACTTAACATATCGACATGCTAACAGCAACAGTCAGTCAACCTCATCCTCTGCATACTGAAAGTGCAGAAAAATGAACTACATGGCACTATTTCTCTCTGGGCAAAGCAACCGCTGGCGATTCATCAAGTCCCGTTTTAGATTCACTTCCTGTCGATAGATTTCATCGTGTTCCAGTTCTTCGTGACTAGGGTGCGTCATGCGATTGAGAATTCGTTCCATGTTGAGGGTGTAGACAGTGTGAGACGGCAAAGCACTCTTGTATACCTGCCAACATTTAATACAGTCCACACACTGACGTCTACACAACTCCGCAAGAGCAACTAGTAACAATGACTGCAGGTTAGTCGCATTAATGTCACAAATAACGTGTGCAATGATTAATCGTGACAATCATGATTAACTGCGGAAATTATGGAATGACTGCAACTGGATAACGTGTCACCTGACTGATCCGAGAAAGTGTTGGTAAGCAACATTGAGTTACGACGATACACACAAAGATGGTTACAAACAAGTTACAAACAACAAACATTGTTCTGAACACAAACGACCAAAAACAGTACATCAGCAACTGTTGCTGGGTGAGGTAAACTTGTAAAGTGCACAATGTGAAGACAGAATGCAAAAGGTGAAATGCATCGAGTAAAGCAACGAACCTGCAGAGCACCAAGCATGTCAAACAGACTGATAGGTTGAAGATCATCACGAGAATCAACAGAAGCGCACGAGAGCTGAACAGCTGCGTCACGCTGGGCCAACTCAACAGACGGCTTCATGCTCGGCACTTGACTGCCGCGAGATGACAGAGTTGTCGGACTGCTAACAGCATGCCACAGAGAAAATAACCCTAGAAACATCTCTTATACATGAATGAGCAACTGTGTACATACATCTTACATTACAGCAGAATATATCTCATCATAAGTAAAGCATATTAATAAAGCTTGCTGTATAGGCATTAATTATGCAATGATGGAGACGTTTTTATGCATTAACCGATAAATTTTTGTTGTGTATAATGCTTTTAAAGACACCAACAAAACTACCAGGAGTTAACATCGTACTGCATCAGTGAGGAAGACGGTGCAGACGACACTGGCCACTGTGTACCGAAGGAATGTCGGAAACAGCCGCCACGAAGTTGATAACCTTTCCTCGTCATGATGATGATGCTCAACACAGATTTCAGCTGTGACTACAGCAACATGAATGCTCAATATCATCTCAATGCGATAACCACACCGCTGCACCCACCAGTAAAACAATTAACATTATTTCGTCACAAAACTGGACACATATGTCGCTGACGCTGATCAACCGTCCAGTTCTCATGCTACACCTCGAAGCAGGCCAATAGTAACACAGAATGAGGCAGTTTATTAAGACTTGGAAAGTGTGTATTTCACAAGGAAGACGAAGTGACCTGCTGCAAATGAAGAATATTACCAAAGGACAACCAGACTGGTGTGAGTGACTTATTTCTTCAGATCACCACGGTTTTCCTGAAATAATGGCTATATAACAAGTTTGTAGTTGCATTACAGAAAAACACGATACAGAACAATCATTAACGGGCACTTTTCACAACTGCTCTAATGTGAAACAACAGCCTGTCTGCTGAAATAGCTCCACTGTGTCTTGTTTCAGCCTGTCTGCTGAAATAGCTCCACTGTGTCTTGTGGGCTACTCTCACCTAATTAGCATAACTTATGCAAATATTTAAAATCCGCTCTGCAACTTTGTAATGCGTATCATTCATACCAAATTTCATCAAAATCAGACTTAACTTGACAGAGAAGAAACATCTGAAGCAAAAGCTGACGGAGGACGATGGCGGCTCACCTAGTCAACCTATCTGCTCTGCTGACCTATGGTCACATCAGAGCCAAAACGTAGACAACAATCATCAAAAACTATCATAAACATGACTGCACAAACTTCAACAGCATGTGACAGCAGTTTCACAGCATCATCTTGAATGCCATCAAGACCAAACTCCCAGGCAGACACAATGAAACGACCGTGAACCATCGCCACATCCGGCAGCAACAGTTCATGAACAGCAAACTCTAGTAGAACAAGTGTGCAGACAATGTATTCAAACAAGTGTACAGACAACGTATTCAAACAAGTGTATAGACAACGTACTCAAACAAGTGTACAGACAACGTATTCAAACAAGTGTATAGACAACGTACTCAAACAAGTGTACAGACAATGTACTCAAACAAGTGTGCAGACAACGTACTCAAACAAGTGTACAGACAACGTATTCAAACAAGTGTATAGACAACGTACTCAAACAAGTGTACAGACAACGTACTCAAACAAGTGTGCAGACAACGTACTCAAACAAGTGTACAGACAATGTACTCAAACAAGTGTGCAGACAATGTACTCAAACAAGTGTACAGACAACATACTCAAACAAGTGTGCAGACAACGTACTCAAACAAGTGTACAGACAATGTACTCAAACAAGTGTACAGACAACGTACTCAAACAAGTGTATAGACAACGTACTCAAACAAGTGTACAGATAATGTACTCAAACAAGTGTACAAGTGTACAGACAATGTACTCAAACAAGTGTACAGACAACGTACTCAAACAAGTGTACAGACAACGTACTCAAACAAGATGCAGATCTACAATGACGTTCTACATTTAACGACGTCTAACTCTAAACAATTATCACGCATATATTACTGAGAGAGAACAGTCATTTTGTCTTGCACAGCAGGCAGTCAACAGAGAAGAAATGAACTTACACAATGGAAGTGTGGTGTCAAAATTTATAGACTACAGACAAACTAGGAAACCACTCGACCCAAGGTGGTCGAGAATGATGTCCCAGCCAGGCCTCCAAATCTATCGTTGGCCTCGTGTGACCGTTGACCTCCTGACCCCCAAAGTTGACTGTTTCACACTTTGCCTCGTAGATCACTTGTGCCAATTGTCATCAAAACTGGTTAAATTGACTTCAAACTAGTGTTCACAAGTTTGGCAACAGATGAATATAGGGCTAGACGGGTGTACAGGCTGAGAACATTATGCCAATCTGGCCTGGGAAACAGAAAACTGAAATGGCCGATGTAATCACTGTGCCGCAATGTTCAAGTGATGCGTCAAGTTTCAAGAAAGAAAATGACTGGGCTAGAGCCTGGCAATGTGACTGACAGTTATGTCCGTTTAACCAGAGCCTCTGAAGGCTTGTGAACATTGTTGTGTATGAAGTCCAACCATGAAATGTCTAGCATATGGTGTGACAATGTGTGTACATGTAGAAACATCCAATTTGCATCAGTGTATAGATGTCAAGACCATGTATAACACATATAGAGCAAGATCACACGATGAAAAATTACCGTAAAATCTTGCATATAATACGCATAATTATGACCTAAAAATGGGTGTCTGAGAAAGGGGTGCATATTATACATAAGTAATTAACTTTCCGAAAAGTTACTGGAATTCCATCATAGCATATATGGTGGTAAACAAACTATACCGGTGATAAATAAGTAATTCAGAGAGATAAAACGTAACATACATGTGCATCCTAAGCATCATACTGACAAACAATATGAAACAGTATGCAAAAATCATAGTACGTGCCGACTTTCTTTCAGGAATATAACTGGATTTACTGACAATTGAACGACGCACATTCCAAACCGGCTCTTTTCAGAGCCACCCACTTATTACTGGAGATAACACATTTTGACGTGAATTCAAGCTAGCTATGTTACGTTATGTTAGCATCATTGCCATTTACTTACTTCCAGATGAAACATTATTAATGGCGGTACCTTTGTTTACTGTTTCGCTAAACAATTATACTTTCTTTTTATTAAATTTAATTATGGGATCGAGGTTGAAAATTGTAATGCTATTGTACAACGCACTGAATACTTTCAATGTAGCAGTCCAGTATTTGCAATAGAAGCATTTGGTGATGTTTGCTTGAAAGCGGGTGCGTATTATACACGAAAACTCCCATCCCATCAACAGCAATGAAAAGTCGGCCTGCGTATTATACACGAGTGCATATTATACGCGAGATTTTACGGTAATATAAGCAAAAATTTAATTGTTGTTGTGAATCTTGAATGGTGCTTGACCCTGTCAATGCACTGCATAACCAAGGCGGTAATGCCGATCCGCCAGGCGACAGACATGTCCAGTAAGTCATACTCAGTCACGAAACACACAATTCAAATACTGTATGCCAGTAACAGTCACCACTTGCCTGGGAGACGGTCATCTTGTTCAGGAAACTGCAGCTGAACCTGTGGCGTTTGGCAAAGAGGATCTGCCGGCGTAAATCTTTGCTACAACAAAACTTCCTACTATGAAATTCTCCAATAACAACAATACAAAACACAGCATGAGTCGTTGTCGACAAGGTACCGGGTAGCACATCAAAATGTCATGAACTTTGGCAATGTATTACACAGCTCTGCAACTGGATTAAATCAAAAGATAGGCATGTTTACTGCATAAACAGTGTTTAATAAGTCGAGAGATTTTCACTTAGAAAACTTAATTATATAAAAAAAACTTTTTACAAAGAAAGTTCTACTTAAACATGGTTGATACTTACATGTACACCAGTAGGTTCAATAAACGGCTTGGCTTTAGTTTTAAGCTTCTTTTGCTGCCGAAACTGTACTGGCTGAAAACCATGAGCAGCACTTGCAGAATCACCAGTCACTGTCAGCACATGCACAAACTCAAAAACTGCTGCACACCACAACAACGTCACACAATAACATATTCTTTTTACTTGACGAGTGCGAAATCAGGGTGTCTACAGATTTAACTGAACAAATTTCCAGGAGATTTCCAGGATATTCCAGGAGGGATTTTTAAAAAAAATCCAGGACATGTTTGCATTATTTCGGCCCGATATGTAATGTACCGAATGAACTATATTTAATGGAGCATGTGATGATGAGCTCCAACCAACGCTCATCACGGTGCTATTCAACCGACTATAACATTAACAACAATTTGATATTGCATTCTTTAATGCACAAACAATGCCACATTATCAATTTTTGATCATTACACAAAAATTTCCAGGAGGACCATTTAAATTCCAGGAGATTTCCAGGAGTTGTAGACACCCTGGAAATACCTCAGCAGCAAACAAACATTTTAATGCATCTGCGAGGCCAGACTGGCAGGTGGAGGCGTTATGTTCTCTACCTGTCCATTCCTGTCGGTCCACCCATCTGTAACCAAACTTGTAAACTGACTAGGATGCCTTACAAAAACGAACCGATTTTGATGCAAGCTGACACAAGTGAGGCATGAACTAATCAACTTTGGGGGTCAAGAGGGACTGACCCAGTGTTGCTAATGGTAGCATCACTGTATGCACTATGTGGCAACAGTAATCAACATGGTCTGGGTTCAACTCCCAGAAATGATGATTATTAGCGGCGTATTCTTAGTGATTGACATCTCGGACTGACAAGAGAGTTCGGCAGTGTCCAGTGTAATCTGTGATGATTGGTGGCATTTAAAATTAGTGGCATTTAAATGTCATCAGGGGCTGGGTCTATGATCAAGTCAAGGACCACATTGCATGGCTAATGAGTGATGACCGTGCACAGGCCGGATATGTCCACATTCCAGTCGAATGCTGGGTAAGCTGGGGTGATTAAGTATGTGCCGACGTGGGCAGGAAGTGTCCGTGGGCTTCCCGTCGCCTGCTGGGCTGGCTATGGTCTGGTGTGGCGCGCCTTTGTGCACAACCACCAGTCCAGGCTGTAATGCATCCCAGACAGTCCAGGGCGGGCATACGGAATAGGCCACAGTGCGCTGTCTGAGATAAAACAAGTGCCATTACACGGCCTCTTCAACAAACTGTCAAGCTACTCACCGTCCTTGCACAAGCCTTCACTAGCTTCACATACACACTGTGTAGTTATAATCCTAGCTGTAATTACTCAGTAGCACTACATCTACATGCTGTACAAACAGCCTAGCCTAACAACGGGACAAAGTGCATTGGGCACAGTATAAAAGTACCTCAGCATTGGAGCAACTATAAGCTCAGCTCACTGTTCTATGATGGCAGAGATATAATGGGGGTCAAGAAGTCAAAAATCAAGGTCATATGAAACCGAAATTAGATTTGCAGGCCTGGCGGAGGCTTCAGTCTTTACCCACTTGGGTTGCTGGCTTTTCTAGTTCAATTATTAATGGCTTTGAAACACATCTACAAAGTTTTGACAAAACAAATATGGGAAGAAACTACTTACACACTGAAGAGCCGAGACGCTGACACTTAGTTAGTATTGCAAGCAAGAACTGGTTGTGCAGGTGAGCTACAAATAACAGAATGTGATTCAAATATCTGTAGTACTATAGTGTTGTAATATTATCTGTAGTATTCACATTAATAATATCAATAATATTATATGAGATTGAGAAGTAAAGTCACTGATGATGCAATATTTTCTGAACAAAACTGATACAATACAGCATGCTGTGCACACATTGATACATTACATGTTCTATTACCAGATTCTGGTTTCAGCAGGACTCGAGCCTCATGATCAAAATCTTCTCGGGTCATCTACAACAGTAAGCATTTATTACTTATAAAGTATTCTTGAAAATATTAATACTACATTTACCGTAAAATCTCACGTATAATTTGCACCCGTGTACAATACGCAGGGTGACTTATCATTGCCGTCGACGTGGAAAATACAAGTTCGCGTGTATGATATGCACCGGGTTCTGCTAAAATCCTTTCAATAATGGGCGAGTGGCTTGCGTTATTTCAGTGAGCATACTCCTCCCCTCATTCCAGAGTCAGCGTCATTTATGTGGGTGGTCCAGGTAAGCTGGTTAATGTGGTGTCAGTCTGGACATTATGCAACATGTTACTCATTGCTGTGTGTGGGCCAATATAGTGGCCGCTGGCCGGTGAACAAGATCTTACTATGGGTGGTCTCTGGGTGCGATGAGTATTTGATGTAGGCCAAGTGGGTAATGTGGACATCTAGAATTGTGTGTGGGCGGTCAGCATCACAGCCAGTAACTTAATCACGGTCGAACTGATGCTCAGCTACCTCAGCATATTTGATAATTGTCAGCTTTTCAAGCCCTACATAACATGTTTGTCTCCAGCTAGAACCGAGCAAAGCATTCTTCCGATCTATCTTCGTTCGCCACCCACCAGTTGTGGACCATTCAGAACTGAATTGCAAACCAAACGACGCACAGGATTACTTCTGAATATTGAGCTGACTTACCTAGGCAGTTAACTAGTATAAACCATACTAATTGCAAATCACACTGTCAACAAATTCAAATAGTCCAAAAAATAGAACTACCTTCTGTTTGAACCAGGATTTCAGTAACTGAAGATAACTAAAACAACACAATCAACACTGTCAGCATTTACAGATTATTCACAAATATTCTACAAATGCAATGTCATGTAAGTACAGACGCAGTGTTAATAATACCACCCATCAGCAAACTCACTGAAAAACATACGCATGAATAATGCCACTACAACAGCCATGAAATAGTCAAATGCAGCTTCGTCTTCTGATCTAAAATGGCCCTATCTTGTACTGTTTCCGAGATAAAGCGAGATTTTGGTCAAAATTGTTTCACACCCCACCTGCATTAGACAAGGGGGACCCTGTCCAAATTTCACCAAACAGTATTATACATAAAACTAAAATAATTGACTACCAAAAGTAAAACAAGTGCATCAGCAAGATGCATATCCACGATATGGAGGGTCAGCCTTTGGGGGATCGCCCTTAAGGGGAGAACGGGACTGATGCATGGGAGATTATGTCTGACCAACCAACATGCAAAATTTTGCCTCGATAGGCTCAGCCATTCGCGAGATACTGTATCATTGCAATGACACGTTCGAGGTTTTTCGCTTCTCTTAGGGGCATCCTTCCCTCGATCCCATCAACTGACACGTCATTAGAACTGCAATTAAAAACACAAGTTTCACCTCTCTGACTGTATACATAAATTGAATTTTTTTAAAGTTACAAGTTACATTCCACAGAAACAAAAAAACTAACAGAAAACTATATATCTGTCCCATACTAAGTATGGCAGGTAAAAAGTACGAGGATATGTTTACTCAGTCATTCATTACGATATACCGTAATACACAAATGTGGCTGACAAACGTCCATGACATAGGCTCATTAGGCTGTGCCATGCAGCAGCGATTTTACATTGAAGGTACTTATACACTGTTGCATTGTGACTCAACATCCCAATATAAGAAATAAATTAACTAATCAGTGAGCTCTAACTTGCAAAACAAACACTTAGGTAGCAACAAAAATTGTATCTAAAACAGACACAATAAGAAATGATGCTAATGTACACTGCATATTTGCATTTGTTCTGGTGAGAATCACAGCAAACTTACAGCTTCATGTCTTCACCAAGGACATCGGCAACATTTTTCCTGGCGACGTTCAACTCCACTGATAAATGATCCGACATAGCTTAAATCTGTACAACAGTCTAACAGATTCGGATCAAGATCTCATTGTATGATTCGGATCAAGATCTCATTATATGGACACCAAATCTCTCACAACATCCTAAACAACATCAGCTGAGCAGGGTCACTGCAAAAGGTACAGGGCCGCACAGGGCCACAGGGCCGGAGCCAATGTGGACTTGACTCCCTCCACAGGCGGTCCTGTGGGACTGCCTGTAGGTAATCCGGTCTTCTTCTTCTCGTATGCATGTCATGAACCATAACTGGTAATCCGGTGGCCCTGTGCGACACACAGCATGCCGGGAAGGAAATTGTGACAAGGCCTATGTCTGAGTATTTTGCAAATGACCCTGAGTGTCACGATTTAC
>Ga0209149_1001653_pt1 | contig 11626 bp, 10 predicted proteins | sample WorMetTyACAVOLI2_FD_187423 | JGI IMG/M metagenome (GOLD analysis project Ga0209149, IMG submission 187423) | Marine gutless worms symbiont microbial communities from Max Planck institute for Marine Microbiology, Germany - Olavius algarvensis... ...
GAAAAGACTGGATCCTGTCACTGTCTACTTTGCGCATTGTCCACGTTTCAGAACCATATAACACTACCGACTGCACAAGAGAGGTGTATATTCTGAGCTTGGTGGAGAGACTGAGTCTTTGCTGACTGAGTCACTGGTACACGTGGCGAAAACGGACAGCCCGTCGGATGTGTTGTCAGCGTGCATGGCGAGACGGAGCTGAGTGTCGTCAGCATACTGATGGTACTGTACTCCGTGGCTGGCAATGACACTGGCCACCGGGCTGCAGTAGATAGCGAACAGCAATGGTCCTAGGACGGAGCCCTGTGGAACGCCGACGTCGAGCCCGACAGTTGGTGACTGATGCTGGCCCAGTTTGACGAACTGGGTCCTGGTTTCCAAGTACGAACGGAGCCAGTCTAGTGGTGTATCGGTCACGCCAAACTCAGACTGCAGCCGCTGGAGCAGTATCTCGTGGTCGACTGTACCGAACGCCGCCGACAAGTCGAGGCCAATCAAGACAGTGACCTGCTTGTTGTCGGCAGCCGTATAAACACCATCGAGAACCTCCAGCAGAGCAGTTTCTGTGGAATGCCCCTTCCTGTAAACAGACTGGTACTCGCTGAAGTTCGCTGACCCGAGCAGGCAGATGAGGACGCAGGCGTGTCAACACGAGTCGTTCTAGTACCTTGGAGACTGTCGGCAGGTTGGAGATAGGCCTGTAGTTCTCCGGTGATGAACTGTCGAGTCCAGCTTTCTTCAGCAGTGGCAGCACCTGCGCTCGTTTATGGCTGGCAGGAAACTTTCCAGTCTGCATGGACAAGTTGGCGAGTCTGGCGATGACCGGCGCGAAAACGTCAGAGCACGACTTCAGCAATAAACACGGGAGTACGTCGAGCGGCAACGACTTGGACAGCATGGCAGACAGCAGACGGCGCACCTCCTCGTCCGCCACCATCTGGAAAGACGATAACTTTGGATCGAGGTAGGGCCTGTCAGTGAATACGCACCGGACTGTTGACTGCAACGCCGCTGCTGTGTTGTCACGAATGCGGTTAACCTTGTCGACGAAAAACTGACAGAACGTCGACACAAGGCTCGCGCATTCGGCGTCGCTGTAGACGACTTTGTGGTTGTTGTGCAGTAGGCTCTGTGCTGTTCTCCACGTTGTTCCAATGTCACCGGCTACGTCATTTAGTTTCGACTTGATGTGGTCGGCTCTAGACTTCGTGATGCTGTCGCGTGCGGCTGAACAAGCGGACAGATAGGTGCGCCGGTCAGACTCCAAACCGGTGCGCCTATATCGACGTTCAAGCCGATGACGGAGCTGCTTCGCTTGCCACGCTTCATCGAACAGTTGACGAATGTCGTGCTGGCCACAGCGACGACGGCCGGTACGTAGTGGCGCGTGAATGTCCAGTACACATTTGACTTCAGAGTCAAACAACTCGGCATATTCATCGGCGTCCGCGACCGTGGAGTCGTACAGTCTCGAGCGGAGAATATCGCGGCCGAAGGCGACTATGTCGATCTTGCGCAACGGCCGATAGCTGTACGTGGTCGTGACTGGCGGTACGGGCGGAACGCTGAGACGGCATGTGACCAGCCGGTGGTCAGAGAAGCAGACGGACTGTACAGCCACGTCTGACACGAGCTGACCACTAGGCTGATCGTCAAGAGATACGACCAGGTCTAGTATGTTTCCGCTGGCTGGGTCGCCGCGTGTCAGAACACTGACGTGCTGACGGAGACCGTACACAGCAAAAACATCGGTTACATGACGATCCAGTTGTCCAGCGGTGGCGCCTGGCACGTTGAAGTCACCGAAGACGACAAACTGGATGTCTAATTGCAGAATCCGGTCCAAGAGATCCGATAGCAGGTCGGTGAAGGTCGACGTGACGGTACCCGGTGGTCGATAGACACAGACAGCGACCATGGACTTCCGTCGGCGGCCGACCAACTTTGATGGTGTCGCGGTGGACCAACGCTACGCCTCCACCACGTCGATCAGCTGACGAGCCACGGTGACGGTGAATGACACTGTATCCCAACGACGCGACGTCCAGTTTGACAGCGTTCGGTGCGTCAGACGGTATCCATGTCTCCTATAGGTCGTCCATAGACACCATAGCTCTAAATGGCTTAGTTTTTGAGAAGATCGCGTATTTGCATTTTGGCGTCAAGATCCGAGATGGCGGATCTGCGCCATCTTGGATTTTAGGGGTCCAATAATGGGTTCTTTGAAAAACCCATGTGCGACTTGCTATAGGTAGACACCGTATAAACAGACACCGTAGCTCTAAATTGCTTAATATAGAAATTCTGTCCGTCTGTCTGTCCGTCCGTCCGTCCGTCCGTGACGTTCCAGTATCAGATGAAAACGGCTTAACATATCGTCATAGTTTTTTTCACCATACGGTAGCCCAATCATTCTAGTTTTACTAGCATCAAACATCTTCACGAAATTTCGATGGGGTCACCCCCTGCGAGGGCGCTAAATACAGGTGGGGTATAAAAAAAATTCGCGATTTTCTACCAATAAGTCGCTATATCTCGCAAACGATACAAAATAGCGCCATAGTTATTACGGAAGGCGAATAGGAACTAGTATACGATCTATCAAATGGTGCCATTTCCAATGATCTTGAACGAATCCTAACCCCGTTTTCAAGGTCACACCACTCTTTGACGCTAAATATCTCAAACGGCTACAGATACGGCCATAGTTACTATAGAAGGCGAATAAGAAACTGCACCCAAGCTTTTGAATGGCAGCAGTTTCAATGACCTTGAGTGACCTCTTACTCCGATTTCAAGGTCATGATATTATTTAAGGTCAAATAACTCGAAAATGGTACAAGATAGAGCTATATTTACAATGGCCGACCAATAGAAAGTCGCATATGGTCTATCGAACGGCGCCATTTTCAATGACCTTGAATGACCCCTAACCTGGTTTTCAAGGTCACGCCATTCTTTGACATTGAATATCTCACAAACAACTACAGATACGGCCACAGTTACTATAGAAGGCAAATAGGAAACCGCATCCAAGCTTTCTAACGGCACCAGCTTCAACGACATTGAGTGACCTCTAACCCCGATTTCAAGGCCGATATTATTTAACGTCAAATAACTCGAAAATGGCACAAGATAGAGCTATATTTACAATGGCCGACCAATAGAAAGTCGCATATGGTCTATCGAACGGCGCAATTTTCAATGACCATGAACGACCCCTAACCTGGTTTTCAAGGTTTCTTTAACACTGAATATCTCACAAACGGCTACAGATACGGCCATAGCTACTATGGAAAGCGAATAGGAAACCGCACCCAAGCTTTCGAATGGCACTAATTTCAATGACCTTGAGTGACCTGTGACCCACATTTCAAGGTAACGATAATATTCAACGTCCAGTAACTTGTCTAATGGTAAATCGTGTTTGATCTGTCCAATGGTTCCGTTTCAAGTGACCTTGAGTGACCCTTAACATAGATTTCAAGGTCACGGAGATGCCCTCGACGAATTGTGTGCGCCGCTGACGCGCGATCTATTTGCGATTGCTAAGTTCTTGTTGCATTTTGGCATCAAGATCCAAGATGGCGGATCTCCGCCATCTTGGATTTTAGGGGTCCCTTAATGGGTTATTTGAAAAGCCCATGTGCGACTTCCTATAGGTCGTCAAAAGACATTATAGCTCTAAAGTGCTTTGTTTTTTGAGAAAATCGCGTTTTTCTGCATTTTGCCGACAGACAGACAGACAAACGGACAAACAGATAGACAGCTCCGATGCACTAAACCGCTCTCGCTATCGCGAGCGGCGGCTTAATAATTTAGCCAGTATGCACGGCAATAGCGGATTACAATACTAGCCTACGTCAAAGCCAGCACTGCAGCTTCACCACGATGCATATCGCATATGACACGTTCAACTCACATTCACAGTAAAGCAACACCGATCCAATATTCGTTTATTGAAAAGACGATAAAACGCACCTAGGACAAAATAAACAATAAACATGAATGATGAGATGATAAAATACAAAAGAGTTCATAAAAATAATGTGTTAATACTAGTCCTTGTATAGCTTACGTATTAAAAATTTATTAATCTGCAAACTTCAATGTCATTCTAAATTTTACCGATGATCACACGGTGTGTGTAAAGTTCTTACTAGATATCCGTCATAGGCCTAAATAGATCCTAAATAGGCCTATGTCCCTATCAGTCTTATGTTCACATAGACCATCTATTTACCGCTATTATAACGTTATAAAACAATGTTTAGCTTTTAGTAAGTTGTTTAGTAGATTTTTAATTATGAGTAGGCCTACATGTTTTCGTACACCTTTTGATCTTTTGGCCAAATCTTGGGATTTTTACCGCGCGGTGCTACGCATAGCGCTGACTATGTCGTCGCAAGTTGGGATTTTTACCGCGCGGTGCTACGCATAGCGATGACTATGCCGTCGCAAGATAGATGTATGTCTGTCTGTCCGTCTTCACACGCCGGCATTCTGTTGAAACGGCTAAACACATTACTTATTCACTATCGGGTAGCCTCACCACTCTAGTTTTTTTCATACCAAACGACATGGCAATATTCAGACGGGGACTCTCTAACTGGGGCATCATCAAATGGAAAGGGGGTATGAAAAAAATGTGATGTTCGACCAATATCTCGCTTTATCTCAAAAATGATACAAGATATAGTTACTATGGAAGGCGAACAGAAAACCGTACCCAAGCTTTCGAATGGTACTAGTTTCAATGACCTTGAGTGATTTTGAGTGACTTAAGCTGTGGTCACAAGTACGATCCGACTACGACACGACTACGACACGAGGCTATGACAAATCTACGACAAGGCTACGACAAAGAATTGACATGTTACTTTTTTGATTCCTCGTAGAGTGTTGTAGCGTGTTGCAGCCAATCACAGAGCAGCAGGCTGATGAAGTGATGCGTCATAAAAGTTGGTCGAAATGGTGCGGCCAAGATGGCCTGACTCTGTGGTAGAGACCAGAGAGCGCTGTTGAATATTATCACAACGAGCGAGTAATTGGAATGTTAACAATATGAATTGTGTGAAGTTGGAAGTAAAGGCAGTGCTAAATGCGCTGCTTTGAATTAACCGACCGGTATATAACATAGGGATCTAGCCCATAATTTCGCCGTGTTTGTCGATTCGCTACTTATTAAGCCACCGCTCGCAAGAGCGAGCGGCTTTATGCGACGGGCGTGTCCATCTGCTCGTCTGTCTGTCTGTTTGTCGCCAAATTGCAAAAAACGCAATTTTTTCAAAAACTAAGCAATTTACAGCTATGGTCTCTATTAACGACCTATAGGAAGTCGTACATCGGCTTTTCAAAGAACCCATTATTGGACCCCTAAAATCCAAGATGGCTGAGATCCGCCATCTTGAAAATCGACATTTTTGACGTCATTTTTTCTGCTGAGGGTGGTCCAATTTGGATAAAATTTCGCAGACTGGCGCAGAATGACATATCGACTACGGTGATATGGTCAAAATCAAAACCATATGTAGTAGAATTCCAATACGTAGAACGTTTGGGCGAATTCCATGCCATGTCATCCCAGAGCCACCTGCCACATTGCAGGGTGCTGCCACTTGGTGAATTCACTGTCATGATTCCAGAGCCACATGCCACATTGCAGGGTCTAATAATTCCATCCGCCATATTTAAAATCGTTTTTCGCCATATTTATTTTGGTTTGTTTTTTAATGCAGTTTGGGCTTTGACGAGCGGCGGCTTTCGTATCGTCTCCGATACACTTGTTTACGAGAATATAGGACGCGTGTATAGGACGAATGTTTACCTCCGACAAAGGAGGTAAATCCGATTGCCCGCGATGTCTGTCTGTCTGTCTGTTAGCAAGATTACTCAAAACGCGTGCATGGATTTGGATGAAATTTTGCGTGTCGACAGGTGACGGGACATGGACGAACTGGTCAACTTTTGAGCCCGATCCGGATTATAGTCCGGATGCCGGAACCGGATTGCTTTCTCCGATATCGTATTCGCTGCAACGCGGAATTTTATTACGTCGGGAAAATCCCATCGGCTCCCGTCGTTGCAGCGAGGCGTTGTTTTAAAATTGTTTTGCTAAACAAGGAGCTCAACTGTCGCAGAGAGATCGCACGATGCTTCGTGTCATTGAACAGTTTACTAAAGCTATGGTCACAAGTACGACACGAACACGACAACAATACGAGTCAGATGCAAGACGTGGGAACACCTTTGTCGGAGGTACTTGCGTTCAAACTGGTACTATTCGAAAGCTTGGGTGTGGTTTCCTACTCGCCTTCCATAGTAAATATGGCTCTATCCTGCATCATTTCCTAGATACAGCGATATATTGGTCGAAAATCGTGATTTTTTTCATACCCCGTCGCATTCGACACCCACGTTATGAGGCTCCCATCGGATCGGAGTATCGCCATCCTGTTTGGTATGGAAAACTAGAATGGTGGGCTATACCCGATGGTGAAAAAACTGAGGATGTATATAACCGTTTAAACAGAATACCGGCGTGTGACGGAGGGACAGACGGAGGGACAGACGGACAGAAAGACAGACGGGCGGACAGACGTCTTTCCACGGCACAGTCCGCGCTATGCATACGCGTCGTGCGGTAAAAACTGTTGAGAATATTTTGCACTGTTTTTTCACAACCTGGCCTGTCAGGTTGTGTAAATAGATTCTGCAAAAAAATCCTCCGCTTTCTCAGAGTACACGCACGTTACAGACAGACAGACGGAAATGTGATCTCAACAGCAGAACGGTTACTACATAAGAACAATCGCCATGGCGTTAGCTGAATATGTGTATTTTTTATGCGTCGCTACTCAATCATTTAGGGCCTATAAGCGTAAACCACAGATATACCGTACATGGCAATTTTTCTATGTCTACCACGCATCGAGGCAAATCGACCGCCAACAGGTGACAGTGGGGCGCAGCTGCTGCAGCCCTCAGTGGCTCATTCAGTCTAGTCACAGAATCCTACAGTGGTCGTCAAGTCCATTAGCACGGCTATTTTGTTGGCGACGTCATGCAACTCACCGGCGGCTGCAGTTAAATGCCTGTTTTATTCGCGCTGGTTTGTTGACGCAGCCGCTGTCCTCGCCGGCAGTGGCGACGCTCTAAGACGTAATACGAGCGGTCCAATTGATTCAGTCCTGATCTTTTTATCGGTCGGTGCAAAACGCGCCGAGGGATTTGTCTTGTCACGTTATTTTCGGCGACTTTGCACCAACATGTGAAGTTGTGAACGCTGTGGACCTCCAGTCCTCCATTAACAGCGAAGAACATACTGCTGGAACGCCCCAACCTGCGGAGCTCATCACAAATACTTCACTGTCTCTTCTCTCAGAGACTATTTGAAAGCGTAGACAATCGTATTATTAGCGATTTTACGAAGAACACTAAGTTATATCACCAACTGTGATATTTGTTATTTCAATTTTATATTAGTGTAAAGGTAAAGGTAAAGGTCTGGACACTTGCTATAGCGCCACTTACATGAGTCAGACTCGTGACCAACAGCGCTTTACAATCTCGGAAATGGCAGCTGATTGGCATGAGCCAATGATACCGCAGCGCATTATGTGGCCATCCATTGCCCGCGTTAACGGACAACTGGACCCACAGTGCAGCTAGCAGACACACCATCGCCCCAATCAGCCACACTAAGCCTTCACCCCGTAGCCGTAGCTACTACTCATTTCCCGTCCCGCTGAGGGTAGGAGGCTGAGTTGGCTTGAGCACACAGTAGGATAGCAACTTGCTCAAGGTTGCTTGCAGTAAACCGGGTGTGAGTCGAACCCGCAACCTCTCGGCTACGAGTCCAATGCTCTACCAACTGGACCACTGCACCCACCCAGAGTAGAGTGCAGTAGAGTGATTCTCTAACCGGCTGTATATACAACCTTGATCCACTTCGACAAACTCGAGAATGAGGATGCAAGCGAGCTAGCGGACTGATCGCCATGCAAGCAAATTTCATTTCATTTCATATATTGATAACGGAAGAACCCGAAGGCCACTAACTCCGATAAAATACATGGACAAAACAGTGAGCACAATAGTGACAACATAAAAATATATACAGAAAAAAAATTTAAAAAATAAAAATTAACACAAAACAACTCAAATCGAATTTAGCCAACTGACGACGAAAAGATAACAGACTAGGAGCTGTGACAACAGTGTCTGGAAGATTGTTCCATACATTGATAACTCTGTTAGCAAAATAGTGTTTGGTGACATCAACAGTACAATGACATTTGTACAGTTTAAGTTGATTACCTCTCGTAGAATTATCAGAGCGGTGTACAAAACAACTAGCAATTGCAGTATCACAACGACTATGTAGAATTTGATAACACAACATAAGATCCTGAAAGATACGGCGATATTCAAGTGACTAGGTTTAGGAGTTGAAGACGTTTAGGATATGAAATATCCCATAAACCTGGTAGCCTTTTCGTAAAAAAATTTTGAACGGACTCAGTTTTATTAATTAAATATTTAAGACGTGGAGACCAAACAGGACTACAGTATTCAAGGATGGGTCTAACGTAAGTGATATATGCTTTCAGAAGCAGGTTTTTGTTTCGAAAAGAAAAGCATTCCAATGTAAGTCTTGACCTAATCATTGCTTTACGAACAGCAACCGATATATGAGCATCGAATTTTAAGTGGTGGTCAACAGCGCCTCTGATTCGTTCACGATTATGGCGCTTTATAAATTTACTTACTTACTTACTTACTTACTTACAATGACACCCAAGTCTCTGACAGATTCAACTGTTGGGAAAATGGTATCATTTATCTTGTAGGTTTGCCCTTGGAAGAGACTGCTCAGTCTGTGGCTACAGATTCTAGACGTAAAACATTTCTGAACAGCTTTCGTCAACTGCCAAGTAACACTCCAGTCATATAATCGATTGTAGCAACAGATAAATCATCACAGGATGATGTAACATTATAACAAGAATACAATTTAATATCGTCAGCATATAACTTGAACGAAACAACAAGGTTATCGAAAATATCGCTTACATCATTTACAAATAGCAGAAAAAACGCAAGACGCTACCTTGTGGCATACCACTCAAATCTGATATTGGTTAGGAAAGCGAGTTGCCTATGATCTTGTCTCACGAAGATGTACTTCGAGATGTCGATCCACTGACTTCGCGAACATCTCGTCGTCGTCGCCGACCTTCAAATGTTCACAGTTCGTCACCCGGAGACGATTCTTGAGCAGTCGTGACACGATCGTACGATCTTCTTCACTTGTCGACGGTAAGATGATATTCGTCTGACTGTCGGCAACTTCACTCCTAGCCCGGTTCAGCACGACTCTTCTCTTCACCGTCACTCACTTTATATAGTATGATCTAACTGTCAGATCTATATTCACATACTTCTTTGAAGTCTTACTACACTACAGGTGACTTTATCGCCGTAAAATGTTGAGATCACAACTCGTCATCGATCATACTCGACGCTGATTGGTCAATCGTCCATGACAACCAGAGTTGCCGTTAATGTGCTCATCGTTCAGTATGTAAACATGAACAGACGCCAATCAAATATTAATTTGTCCATCTTCAGTCTATTAATAATGAATGGACGATCGATCACACAATGACTGACCTTTAACGCAAAGCTAGCACGCAGCTAAAAGGCTTCCTATTAGTGCCGGCAATTAAAGCTATCTACACACTTTAACTAAGCCAAGCGGAACTAGCTGAGCTATTATAATGAAAATTTAAGTGGGCACCTTTACAATTAGCTCAATATATTTGGTTTTTATCGCGCGTCAGCACACTGACGCGCGATATTGATATAGCAATTCTGTCCGTCTGTCTGTTCGTCCGTCCGTCTGTCCGCCCGTGACGTTCCGGTATCAGATGAAAACGGCTTAACATATCGTCACCGTTTTTCAACTTTGCGTTAGCGCAATCATTCTAGTTTTACCGGCATCAAACATCTTCACGAAATTCCGACGGGGTCACCCCCTCGGGTGCGCCAAATACAGGTGGGGTATAAAAATTTCGCGATTTTCTACCAATAAGTCGCTATATCTCGCAAATGATACAAAATATCGCCATAGTTACTATAGAAGGCGAATAGGAAACACCACCCAAGCTTTCGAATGGCACCAATTTCAATGACCTTGAGTGACCATTAACTCCGAATAAACGTAAAAAACTGTTGTTTTATAACAATGTGTAAGGCCCATAGCAAAGTGACACATATAACAGCAAATATATTTTCATCACCTCAAGCGCCCTGGGTATAATACAGAGTTACTATATCCACGGCCCTTGAGGTGATGAAAATATATTTGCTGTTTTATACGTGTCACTTTGCTATGGGCCTTACACACTGTCATAAAACAACAGTTTTTTTTTACATTTATATTTGCAGTTTTTCTACTAAATTTACTTTACACGTATAGTTTCAGCTAAATGCTGTCTTCCATTTCTATGGCAAGGCTGTAAATTCGTCTGGCTAGCTGTGCGTATAGTGTGCCAGTACCACAGTTAGTAAATTACGGGTATACAGTTGTTCAACTCGGCCAAAACGCAGCCTCTTACATAGGAATAACATCCGGGAGTTACACGCCTGTACGACCAATGAGAAATATGACGTCATTTCCATTTGTCAAGATGGCGGCCGCGACCGCTAAATACCAGTTACGGTTTCGTATTTGTTGATGTCACTGCCTTTAGGTCAAACTCTGTCACCAAACCAAAATTCGTCGACATATGTTAATTGACGGCTGAGATATAATTACTTCCGTTTTTGAAAAACAAACGTCCGCCATATGGTAAATCTACTTTCGGTGTCGATTTCGACCATTTGCCCGTAATCTGGACATTATCCTGCACCAGGCTACCGAATTTCGTCCAAATCGGAGCACCCACTGCGGAAATATGACGTCATATCCATTTCTAAACATGGCGGCCGCAACCGCTAAATACTACTTCCGGTTTTGTATTTGTTGATGTCACTGCCTTCGGTTTCGTATTGTCATAGAGGGCGATAGAAGCTCGTAGGGAGTGTTGTTTTATTCCTAACGTCGTTGTAGGTGGAGTCCTGGGTGGAGTTTGGTTTCCTATAGTTTATGCTTAGCTTAAGTTACACGTAGTTGGTCGGTTGGCCAGTAGCTAGGCTGACTCTATTCGACCGAACATCTTAGAAGTACGTTATTGGCTTGCTAGGCTGTGACGTCATATAATGATGGTTTATGGTTGTATGTCGGAGAATTCTGCGGGGCTCGGACTCGGTGAGCTCTGTGCGTCTGAGACCTTGTCTGCTAGAGAGTATCGGAGTGAATATGATCTAGTCTGTGTCGCCGAGTAGTTTAGTCGTGCATCGTATAATATACGCTTTGCTATACCAAGTGGTCGTCTTGCCTCGTCTCTCTCTCGTCATACATCACAAACAATCTATACAATATATTTATGGCCTGCCATGGCAGGCCGTATTGTAACGATGCGAAAGAGGGGGTCGGCGGCATAACTCCCCCAAAACTCAACCGAGGGGGATGAAACTCAGCAAGGACAAAGTACTTCGAAGGGAACGTGGTGTGTAAAAA
>Ga0209149_1001654_pt1 | contig 11625 bp, 7 predicted proteins | sample WorMetTyACAVOLI2_FD_187423 | JGI IMG/M metagenome (GOLD analysis project Ga0209149, IMG submission 187423) | Marine gutless worms symbiont microbial communities from Max Planck institute for Marine Microbiology, Germany - Olavius algarvensis... ...
TATAGTCCGCCAAAGTTGGCGCGTTTTTTGAACCACAGTGTAGAAGGTCACTCGGTGGAGCACATGTACCTCCGACAAAGGCCAAAATCCGTAAATTGGGAAAGTTTGCCGCCCCGTAGCTCCGCAACCGTACGCCTGGGAAACTCCCTGGCCCTTGGACTACAACGTGGAGTAAACAGTATATCTCTGCAGTGCATCCCGTGACCTGTAGCCTGCTCTGAATGAGGTGCCTGTTTGACCGACTTTGACAGATCTTCGACTTTAGATTTTCCGGTTCAGGCATCCGGACTATGATCCAGATCGGGCTCAAAAGTTGATCAGTTCGTCCATGTCCCGACACCTGTCGACATGCAAAATCCAGCTTACTGCAGGCGCCGCTGCCGTCCGCAGAACATCTGAAATATGTGCGTACCAAGTGTACACTTGTGAAACGAGTCAAGCAACGACGATGATTTAAATGTCTCGGCCAGTGCTAAACGTCTAACACCGATGAAAGACAGCCCGAAAACGGTTGCTAAAAGTCGACATTTATTTATTTCTGGGATAACCTGCAATCACCCGCCACGACAGAAACCTTTCGGAATAAATCCCTATGACAAAAAAATCCCACTTTGCAACTAGACACTATTCGCAGTTGTCACTGTTAACTAGTGCTTCTGAAGTTTCGACTGCGTGCGTGACACTATAACGTCGTATGACTATCGTTGTTGTTCTTGTATTGTATGAGCGAATAAAGATGTATATATATTTTGCAGATGCTAACATATTAAATAGGGCTTACATGTAATTTAGGAAGCGGTTTCGTATATTAGGAATACTGCAATTCTCACAAAAAGTTGACTCCAGAAATATTTCGTCGCCCGTTTATGTACCGTGCGTCATGGACTTTAGTTGTGTCGACGTCGACTCGATAGCACTTGGAAACGTCAGACTGTAGCGGCAGAGTAGGCCCTACATTTAGGTACCGGTTGGTTTCGCTCGTTCGACCTGTGTGGTCCAGCTGTTTCTCTCTCTCGCTGTCTGTTTGTCAGATATCTCTTGTCGCTGTCGAGTCTTACTGCGTCACTTTGTCCCAGTCATTTTGTTCTTCGTAAACATTCCCTCTCGGTAGTTCAACATATCAGCAGCCGGTTACTGTCCCGTGGACACTGTACTATCGTTTCGTGTAAAATGCGAAAATGTCCAACTGTATGTCAAAATTATAGCTTTTATAAAGTAATTAATGAAAAATTTCTTGCTCACCGACATCAAAAAACCCTTAAAAGCGCTAAGTACACTATTCTTACTTTTGCTCCACAGATCTCACTGTCATTTTGTCTGAGTGTATCGAAAATGGTCGCATTTCCTTTCTCTTCTCTTCAACATTACCCCTCGATCCCCCTTTCTCATTCGCGGGCGCATCGTATTAGACTAATGTCCTTGTTTGAGTATCGTCAACTTTGAAGCTTTCTAACTTTTAAATGGTTCAAGATAGCGACATGCGATCATCAACAGAAATGTTACTCTTGAGAAGGGTGGTGGGGTGCTGGACACAAAATTCAAAAAAAGATACGAAGGCATTGGCCACATAATACGATATTTTGGCAAAAATTTTCGAAATTCGCACATTACATGTGTAAAGTCTGAAAAGAGAACATACCTTATTCAAGAAATCTATAGCCAATCAGAACCGATACTACGTTAGGCCTACTTCATGCATAACTCTGTAATCGATATGCACTGTCACATGTCATATATAGCCTATGTTATTTAATTAAGTTTGACTAAGTTCGCTATTATGTTTCTTTTTTTCTTTTTATTGTTGTTGTGCTACCATTAATATGGTGAATAAAGATTTACAAACTGTGCCCGTATGTCGGGTATGCGTTCAGCTAACGCACTGTCTTTATAGTACAGCATTTACGCTTTGGCGTGTAACGAAACGAACGTCTGGCGTAAATGCGGCGGTTTGCGTCTTCTAACAATGTTCCTGTCTTATTTTTATGCCTCTGCATGCAGGTTATGCGCATTGTTTCACTGTACGTGTATCTGTCTCAATGTCACGTGCCTTGGACTCGTCCTCAGGGCGGGGCAGGCGAGTCCATTGCACACATGCTGCGGCGGAGGCATCATATCATTATAGCTTCAAAAACCAAGATTATACTTTTATGTTAAAGAAGACGCTGATGTTCGTCGACGAGGCTAATTCACCGGGTAGGAGGTCAACCCCAGACAAAACTCGCTAGGTAGTAGCCTTCCTCTCCCCTTAGCTGTCGTATGACGGAATCCGGCGGCATATTTTGATAGCCCGTACTCCTGACCCTATCCGACCCACAAGGCGGGGTTCTGACCCTAACCAACCCACGTGCGGCAGCAAGAAGGGGGCTATGAGGGGGGGGGTTGTCCTGAGAGAGGGGAGAGGGGGTTAGCGGTCACCAAGTGACCGACGCTAACGAGTATTTCTGGCATTGATTGTATTACGTTACGTTAGGCCTTGCCATCTTCTCAGTCGCGAGCAAATTGGACAGATTAATGCTTCTTAAAAGAATTGAGGTTTTTCGTGTGAACTAATCTAACTAGAAACTCTAACTTCCACTGCTGATAAAAGACTTTTTGCTAAAATATGTGGCCAGGTTCACTGCCTTCATTCTTTATTGCCACCTGCCACGAATTACAGTCTGAGGCATCGTCCAAAGGGTCACCCTTTTGAATTACCTCGTTGTTATGACCTGAGTCGTAAAAGTTTTGTATCAAGATGCCTGTATGAGTTTAAATAGTTTTTTTGGTACACTGTTTGTTTTCCATTGTGTTCCTCTTTGCGTTTATATTGCTTATATTTTCTGTCTATTTTTTCCTGTGTGTACGTTTGTTACGTGTGTTCTATATAGAGGTCAGGTCGCGACAAGGCAAAGACATTAACAGCTGGCGATGTTTATTGCACGACAGTATACTTAGTACTTTTTGACTAAAAGTCCAGCAAACAAGGTTTCTTGTTCTTGGCGACTTTATTTGACTGACTGAAAAAATATATGTATGTCTTTATCGGCAGAAAATCTCTTTGGACATTGGCACCGACCAAAAATTACAACCCGTCGGCCACAGCCGCGCAGTTATCATCATCATTGTTTATTACGCCAGAAGATCACATAAGAACACAAAAATACACAAAATTACATGCCCATGACACACTTACCAGAAATCGACGCCAAAAACCGGTACCAAAAAAAATCGGTAGCGGTCTCTGACGCGTCTGACATGCAATTTGGTACCGACTTTTCTGGTGCCAGTTTCTGGTAACGAATAGGAGATGGTCTATTCTCGTGCCGGTTTCTGGTACCCGGTTTTTGGTACCGGTTTTTTGCGCCGATCTCCGGTAAGTGTGTCAAGGTGTCATGGGCATTAGCGGTTAAGTATCTTAAGTAGCGATGTCTTGAGTCTGAAGTGTTCGTACACCGACACGACAAGATGACTATTTGTTTTTCTCCGCCCAACAACTTCTCCGAAATAGCTTGCGCGTCTAACAAGACGTGGGCAATACTTCACGGCGGCTCGGCTCCTGCGAATGGCATGACGGGAAGCGGCTGAGCGCGCACTCGACGGGCACCTGTCGGTCATCAGTAACCGGCTGTCCGTCAACCGGACAACAACTTCATCGCGCCGTTCATAAACAGCGTGGCCGCATCAAAGGAGGCGGTACGACCTGGTCGTCGATCAACGATAACAATTGGTTTAGCGTTTCTCAACTTCCGCGCCGACTGACTACTTGGCTCGTCGTCGTCGGCGATGCGGCTGCCTGCTCTGCGGTGGTTCAGCGGCAGTCGCGGTAGGTCGGCGGCGCGAGTCGAGTGCAGACGCGTTCTTCGCCGCCGCCAACAGACGCTCCTGTCCATCTCCATTAACGACTCCGCCCAGTGCGATTCGGTCTTTCAACTGCATGTGTGTATAACATTGTTACTAGCACCTCTCGTTCGGTGCGATGTGATGGCGCTCAGCTTAGACCCGTAGCCGCGATTTATATTTAGGGGGTTGGAGTTAGCCTCCCATCACCGCCCTTCCCCGTATTCCCCTTTTCTTCCTCTCATTTACTTCCTTTACCTGCCCGTCTCTCCGCTTCCGCTTAATCCAGCTAGGGAGTCCGGGGAGCGTTCTGAACTCCGCCAGCGGGTCCGGGCATAGCCAAGCCAACATACGATTTTTGGCGAATTTTGTCTAAGTTTCAGCATAAAATGAAGTATTTTTTCCTATTGACATTACTTATTAGCGTTTTGTCTGCTATTTTATACAATTTTGATGAATGAATGAATCTGACAATAACACAGATATCACTGTGTATTGCTCGTTAACTCTTTACAATTCAGAGGCAATTATAGTGCTACATCGAATAATATAAAGTTGGTACACTGGCCGTTGTTAGGTGGACATTTGGTACAGCGAGGAGGGACTGGGCGGGGCTGCAGCCCGCCAGGGCCCTTTTCATTGCACCAAATGTAACAGCCCACTTATCAACGGCCAGTGTACCAATCACCGTATTGCTGTATAATGGTCCATTGCTCTGCGGTTTTAATGTGGCAATTAAAGGGTTAAACTTTTGGACCAGATCGACAGTAGTACTCCATATCAAGCAACAGTCGAAATCGCTGGGCCAAAAAAGCGCGAATGACTAGTAGCGCGACCTAACGAACGTCGCTTAAGCGGGCACCACATTAGGTCGATATCCAAAAACACCGCCATCTGGCGAACGTGGCTAAACCGGGGCCAGTACGTCGTGCTTTGTACTGTTTGTATTTATCAGCTGCTTGCTTCCTGGCTAAAGTTCCTGTCGTCTTTATTGTCTGATGCTATGTGGACTTAATGTGTCCTTCGTCACCATCGTCACCTCACCATCGTCATTATCACTAGCATTTGTAGTGCGCCGACTACAAACGACAAACTACCGACTAGAAACTCAATGTGCGCTAAATGAATGGGGAAAAATGAAGCATAAAAGGCTTGACTAAAAGTGAGTCTTCGGTTTTAATAGTTTTCGATTTCTGACGTCCGTAGACTCATTCATATTTCCAAGCACCAGCACCAAGTTCCACTCTCCGAATGAACGTTGTGCAGAAACGCATGTTCGTTGAACTTCGTACAACCATTTTCATAATTAACCCAATAAATAATAACCCAACTGATGTACTTTTATACATCTCAGCAGTTATTGCTGGCTCGCTTGCCAACGTCGGGCCGTCGTCCGTCCGTCCGTCCGTTGTCTGTCCCGTGGTTATATCTCGAAAACTAAGCAAGACGGATCCGTAGTTGATTCTGTTGCCGCACTCAGATCCGCCGCAGACATTACCTTGGAAGAAGTTCTTGTTTTAAATAAAAAACGGTTTCAGACCACAGCCGTTGTCAACCAGACACAACCATCGTCGTCACACCGCACCGCAGGTGTTATTATTAATAATAATAATAATTATTATTATTATTAACAATGTACTGATTAAGGTGAAACTATCATGTCATAGACATTGCAGGGTCACCGTTGGGAGGCACTGGCCGTTTTCAACTATTAAGTTGTCAACTGTTGTCAACAGAGTGCGACCGTCGGAAGCTGTTGATAACAGTCATCGTCGGTTGCGTTAAGAACACCTTTGGTATGGCGTCATAGCCGAACAAGAGGCGGACCTGCTGCTTTCGACAATGACGATATTCTAGTTTTCATCGTAAAACATGTCTCTCCTGTTGTTGTTCTAAGCTGACTGATTACGTACAGCTGAACTCGAGACAGTTCTTTGCTTCGAGACAGTAGTAGTAGTAGTAGTAGTAGTAGTAGTAGTAGTAGTAGTAGTAGCAGCAGCAGCAGCAGTAGCAGTAGCAGTAGTAGTAGCAGTCTTGAGACAGTTTTCTGCTGTTATAGTGAATTCATTTACAGCTGTACAGCAAGTCTGACATTACGTACATTTTTGTGTAACTTTGCAAATTATTGCATGATTATTACTTAAATTCGATGATTCAGTAGAGGAAGACAAGAGTAATGACATTTTTAATGAGTGTGGTGGTGATGATGATGATGATGATGATGATAATGGTGTCGATTATATATTTTAACACGGTAATGTCTTGTCTTGAGTTGATGCCTTTGGACCTGTGGCCTTGTTACCATCGCTGGGTATATGGCAGCGCGCAATCTTTATGCTCGCCTCATCCTCCCGCACGCTGGTTGCCAAAGTGTCATATTCTAGGCGGTGAATATTGCCCCCAGAACGTCACATTACGACGGTCCTGCGTCCGCATCGCTGCGACCGGTCGTCCAATACGCGAACGAGCGACTCTCGTTGGTGATGTCAGTTCGTCCGGCGATGATGCGCATCTGACTGTCTTTCTTCCACCGATAGTAAACGTCGTCTGCTTTATCAGTTCGTTATCGACGTAAATAACTCGTCACCAGGCACTATCTGCCGGCCTGAAATGTGACAATTTTTGGTCGCTGAAGGTTTTGTCAAATTTGACGTTCAGCAGCTTAGCGAAGGTTGTGTGGCGTACTTGAATCAGAGAACGTGTCGCAGGCGAATGTTATTGATATATACAGGAGTGCTTCAAACATTGATTTTTGACAGTGGGTGTGTACATGTACTTTAAAATTTGATAATTAATAAATCACGTGACGTCTTGGTTGTTGCCTGTTGACAGACTAACAGCCTAGCAGGTGCGCGCTGTGACGTCAACGAAATCTGGTTGTGAGGCGACGCCTGGCGACTAATGGCTGCACGACGATGAGATACGCCGTCACACTGCCTCGCATCTGGTTACTGGTGGCCGTCTTCCAGGGCGCCGGCGCCGACTGGAGGCAACGGACACACGACCGCGAGTCGCCCGTCTACGTCCGGCGCGGCTTCAGCGACGAGCGACAACGCGCGCTGGACGACGCGAGGCAACGACGCTTGCAGGACGTCGTACCGCCGACGATGATGAAGTTGTACAGCGAGCATGAGACACGCGGCGCCATAAATTCCATCGTGCGAAGCTACCACGATCAAGGTCATCATTATTACCATTATTATTATTATAATTATAATTATTATCAGTAACTGAACCTCGTTATATCGTATGTCAGACTGAGACGGTATAATCTCTCAGGCTACCAGTGCATGATGGAAAGACTCGTCATCGACATGACCAATCTTATGTCGAATTGAACGCTAAATTTGCTCAGTAACTCGCTGTCAAGTTTTTTTAGCACCTTGAACCTCGCGAAATGTGTTACTTACGATGGCTATGTACAATGTGTTCATGAAAAAAACAGTCACTTTTATTTCACTTTTTCTTGCATAACTCTTAGAAAAAGTAACCACTTTTATTTAAAATTTCAGATAAAATAGCTAATGAAATGCTGATTCAACAGCATAAAAATAATTAGAATTTTTCTTAAATATTCTTTGCTAGCAGCGATGTAAACCGGACGTCAGTAAAAGTGTCGTTACAGCAATAAGTTTTACCTTTGGAAATAACATTATTATTAAATGTTTGCGAATAAATAAAAAGTATGAAGCAAACAACTTTCTGAAGATGTTTCCTGACAGAGGATAAAGTTTTAAAGGGTTAAAACGTTTAACGGAGAAAGTGACAGCAGTGGCATCATTGACTCGTGTTCGGGTCGTGGTCGACCACACAATGCCCACCACACTGCAAAGATCAACATAGTTAAAGATCTCGCAGTGATCTTTTGATCAGTGTCTTTACCCCATCAATACTTCATCTTCTGTCAAAAACATCTCGAGCAAGCGTTTTTCTGCGTAATTTTTTCACTCACATCCATTTAATGAGATGTTTGTCGTCAGTGGTAAATCTCATTGCTGTAATGACACTTTTACTGACGTCTGTTTTACATCGCAGAAATGCGGATTTACTCTGTAGTGGTGCACTGCTAGCAAAGAATATTTAAGAAGAATACAAATTATTTTATACTGTTAGAATCAGCATTTTATTAGCTATTTTGTCTGAAATTTTCATTAAAATTGGTTATTTTTTCGAGAGTGGTGCTCTGTATATTTGGACTTTTTATCGTCTCTTTTATTTACACATGTAAACATGCAAAATTTGTTGAGCATTTAATAGTCGAATTTGACATCAGACAGACAGGCCCACTTTTAATTTGTAAGATAATAATTATCTTTTTTTCAATTCGTCTAGAAATAGATTTAATTAATCCCTGGCAAATAATTGATATTCAGCGAACTAGAGAGCTAAAGACCGTGCGCGGCCATATGATGCCTCCGCCGCTGCATTTGTCCGACATCCGTTGTATATATTTTCCATATCGGCGTTGCCATGGCAAGCAAATCACACTGCTGAAGGACACAATGAACAAACGGCATAATGAAGGTGTCTAGGTCGACCGTCGAAAGATGTTGTATGGCCTAATAATGTCTTATGAATGAAAATAATATTGCTTTAAAATTCCTAATGTTTTCATATGAATTTTTACGTGAATTCTTTAAATTAACGTGATCGCATCTGCCTTAGTATGTACAGTGAAGTTGATGAATTCATTCGCTAGGAGTCAGCACCTGTTTGACATCGCGGCAACACCGGTTGACGTCAATTCGAAGTTTCCGTCGTGTTATGTTACAATTTCGCCCAACATGTAATCGTTTAATTTGTTGGTTATGGCGATTACCTCGCGCAAATTTCATCGAAATCCATTTAGTATTCTTGCACAGTAAAAGAAATACCAACGGCATGGGACAGACGCCACGACAGACACCGAGGCAAGGAGACGGACAAGGCGAAAAAAATAATGCCTCTAGTGGGCATAGGTTCCGGAGGCATAAAAACACACGACTTCGCGTTGAAAGTCCATTCTGCGTAAGCAGCCACACGTTGAGGCAAATACGCAGATTGACTGTGTAGTAGTGTACTGTGTATCTTCTCTGCGTTCATTTGTCATAAACGATAATCGACACAAATATTAAATTATTAACATAGTTTTTTTTAAATTGAAATTATTATTAAATAATTAATGTCATCATAAATGATCAACAGCGCGGAGCAAGAAAAGAGAATGTTTGTGATTTTCAACGACTAATTGATTAATCAGTAAAAATTTAATCGATCAATTTCTGTTTAATACAAACAGAATTCTGTTCTGCTTAATCTGTTTATTTGCGACATGACTATTCGCAGCGACAGACAGGGCCGTATGCAGAAAATGAGTATGGAGGGGCCACTGCAGCTTCGGCATGGAGTAAATCAGGGCCATTTTCAGGAATATGGGGAACGGAAGTAACCCAGCGCGGTCCAGGAGAATGAGGCAAAGCCCCGAAAACGAAGTCCGTGGCAGAGCCCCAAGCAACTGAACAATTTTTGCTTATATGACAATGAAGCCTTTATATATAATTTTGTAATATCCACAAGAGGGTTGGAGCATGCAGGTAATTGTGGCAGTCAACCATTCTGTGGCAATGATAAAAACTCACAAGTAGGCCTAACGCAGCCACAGTACAGAGTTATTGTTAAGAATTTCGTCTTAGGTTTGGGGGCGTGGCCCCTTAATCCGCCCTTGTTCGCAGTTTTTTGTTCTTTCGTTTGCAATTATTTTCGTGCACACACCTTTCTTTGGAACTGTAAAATGCTAACCTTATTCTCCGCGAATATGTTGTACGCGACTAAATTAGATTTTAGGCCTAAAATCACAGTTGATTATTGTGAAGTTGGTCATATTGTTATCTCATTTGTTTAAAAGTTCTTAACTGTCTATTTGTTTTTTTTTTAAATAAATACCAGTAACATGTTTTAAGGAAAGGTTTTGATAATGCTGAAAAACGCCAGCCCAGTCATTTTCAGGGATCTGGGGAACGGGGAACGGAAGTAACCCAGCGCGGTCCAGGGGCAGAGCTGCTGCAGTGGTGGAGGGCTATATATAGGAGGCAAAGCCCCAAATGTAACAGCCCAACCATCAACGGCCAATATACCAACTTCTTGTTGTTGTGTCCTCTGCCTTTCCAGGCAGGTCCAGTCCTCATTTGACGCCAGTTTTCTCTATCATGAGCTCTTTTCTTTATATGTTCAAATTCCACGTCGTTACTCTTCATCCAGTCTATCATCGTATCACTGCATCCCACGAGGAGTTATTGACCCTTCTATTCTGCCTTCTAAGACTGTACGCAGAAGCGATTCACTTCTCAACAAATACCTATTATAACCAATTTTTCTGTCTTTGTCGGATGGTGTTCATCAAGCTTCTCTTTTCATCCACCATGTCCATAACCTGTTGATTGGATCGGTGTTCAGTCCAACTGATTTTCAAGTAACCTTCTCCAGATCCACTATTGCACTCTCAAGGGTTAATTCGCCAGGTTGCAGCAACGTGTATCGAAGGCGGTACGACGTTGCTGTGGCTGGCACCAATAATTGTGCGATTGCCTCTCTGCCGTCTGTCTCTGCGCTGCCCGGGAGTTAAACTGATTGACTGATTGATTGAACTACACGTGCTGTTAGTCGAAAACACGTGCACGCTGTATGTGTACTTGTGTATACGTACAGCATCTTATAACGGAAGTTGGCAGGTGACGTCGGAGCAGTCGAAAGGAAATTTTCTAACGCAACAAGTGACGTGTGTCCACTTCAACCTGTCTGACATCCCGCCAACGGAGACCACCCACCGCGCAGAGCTCAACCTGTACGTCGGGTTCGATGGTGACGACGTTGCTGGTGGTAACCGGAGCTCGACGACGTTGGTGACAGTTTATCGAGCCACGCGCCCGCTACCGCGTCACGTCTGCCGGGTCGACGACGCGGCCGTCCGAGCAGGGCACCTGCGGGTCGTCGGCCAGCGTGCGGTCGCGGTGCCCGGACGACAAGGTTCTGCCGGTAAATGGACCACGCTTGTCGTCAGTCGAGCGGTATCCCGATGGCGTCGGCGACCGGAGAAGAATTTCGGTTTTGTCGTCGTCTGGACTAAGGTTGACGGATCGTCGATGTCGTCGGTCGTCGACCGGCGGCGAGCGTATCTCGTGACGTACGGCAACGACAGAGCCAGCTGGTCGGCCGACCTCATCGCAGCGCTTCGAACTCTGCCGTCGCCGACGACGCCGGTTGGGGCAAAGTCCGAAGACGATCGGCGTCGTCGGCGCCACGCGAAACGAAGCAGCCGGCGACGTGGTCGAAAACGCCGGCGTCGGCGACGAAACCTGTGTCGACGGCGGTCGATGTACGTGGACTTCAGCGAGATCGGCTGGGACGACTGGATCGTGGCGCCGCCCGGCTACGAGGCGTTCTACTGCGCCGGCGACTGTCCGTTCTACCTGCCCGACTATCTCAACACCACCAACCACGCCATCGTCCAGTCGCTCATCCACTCGGTGGACTCTCGTCTGGCACCACGACCCTGCTGCGTGCCGACCGAACTTACTCCGATGTCGATGCTCTACGTCGACAACGACGACAACGTGGTGCTCAAGAACTACCAGGAGATGGTCGTTCAGGCTTGCGGCTGTCGCTAACTGACCGGTGCCCGTCATTCATTCGTTCAGCGTCGATAGGCACGATTATTTATTAGGGTGATTTCGGATAAAGTGAACCAAGTTTTATAAAAGGTCTCTTATCTTCTGCCAGGAACCTCGCCATACTGTAATTAGTGTTGTGACGGTAAAACTAGGCCTTACAAAG
>Ga0209149_1001655_pt1 | contig 11616 bp, 12 predicted proteins | sample WorMetTyACAVOLI2_FD_187423 | JGI IMG/M metagenome (GOLD analysis project Ga0209149, IMG submission 187423) | Marine gutless worms symbiont microbial communities from Max Planck institute for Marine Microbiology, Germany - Olavius algarvensis... ...
GGAACACTAATAGGAAACCCTACCCCAGGAATTCAATGGTACAACTTTCGACCCCCTGGGGTGACCCCTAACCGGGGAATGGGCCCCCCGTGAGGCGCTTTTTGTCAAATTACTTTGACCTCTTGTTGTGATTGCAGAACGAACATCATTGTGTGATGGATGTTTTAGGTTTACAGAGCTGTTTGTGGATGAACTGGAAGACTCTGGAGACCTTCGGCTGCTGGTGAAGACATATTTACAGAGTTTGAGTGGAGTGCCTATTAACGGCATTGTTGACTTCTACCAGAACGTGCGTCAGAGAGCTGCCAGATCTTTGGCCGATGGCACTGGGCGTCGACCTCACTTTAGGTTGTTCTGTTCAAGATGTAGATTGTTTCTTATGAGTTCATTCTACACAGATGAAGATCGGAGTCTGCGTGTTACTGAGTCCCGACTTGAATTGCTGTTTGGGACTTGCGACTTAAGACAACCTTAAAGACTTAGGGCTGCTTGCACCAATGTCACTTAACTTTAAGTAGAGATTAACTCCGGCGCTAATCTCTACTTAGCGAAGATTTCGTTGCACCAACCACAATTTGTCGCTAACGGTTTCTTAAATCCTCACTTGAGTTAAGCAGCCAATATCGGCCACTTAAAAGTTAAGTAGCGATTTTTCTAAATAGATTCTGGGTTATTTTTGGAATTTTTACAACATTCTGACAAGAAACCACGTACCATTCGTCCAGGGAAAGATTTGTTTGACCATTTGGATGACAAAAAGTTCAAAAAGCGGTTTCGTCTGACGAAAAGTACCGTAACGAAGCTGTTGGAACAGGTCAGCATACCAGCGGACTGCGCAGAGCCTCAAAGCTTCATATTGTTATCGATATTTGTATATTTTACACTACTATTACAACATAAGCATGCCGGCGTCTGTTCGTTTTTAACGATGTCACCAACTACGCGATAGGTCAAGGCCATGCAAGCCTATGGGCTATGGCTGCCGTGCACTGTAGCCTACGCACGCACTAAAAGTAGGGATGGGCGCGGTTAATGGTTAACGCGTTAGAAAATGAATAGAATATTTCAATTTACTCATTTATCCTCCTGTCTAGTGTTTGTAGCAAAAGCATTGTTCAACCAAAGCAAGAGAATAGATTAATAAATAAGAACATCGTTTGTCCAGTGCATGGTCCAGTGTTTGTTTACATCTGAGCAGCCAATAGGAATCGTCATTACATTGAAGTCTTGCTTAAATCTTCACTTAACTAATCAACAATTAATTTGCGTTGGTGCAACGAACGAGAGATAAGTGACAATTTAATATCCACTTAAAGTTAATCTGAGATTAACTAATTAGCGATTTAAGTAGCGTTGACTTGACTTCACATGTAATGCTGTTTTGATCTTTTTTATTAAAAAGGTTAGTACCGAAAATAGTAATAATAATAATGCTATAAATAGTAATGATGTAATGTAATGTAAAAAAAGAATATATTAGGGTGATGTAAAGTCAGAAGACTGCAAGGTCACCTAACATAGTCAAAAATATGTTGCGTTAGCTCAGAATGCAGATAATGTAACTAAGATGATGGGTAGGATGCAGTAAATAGATGAGTTTAATAAATACTAGCAGGATAACACAATTTTTGTGTGTCATATGAAAAATATTTTGGTTGTGGTTTGGGAGTCGTATTTTTCGTGAAAGTTGTAAGCTAAGTGTAAATCCAATTTAGCGCATTAATGTATCAGATTAAGTTGAAAGAAATCTGTATTGCTTTTGAATATATGTATTTCTCTGGATGTCTTTGTAGTTTGCGAACATTGTGTCGAGCTTTGCGACAGGCATCACGGAATATATATGGCCGCACTGATAGGTCCATTTATGAGGTATGATTATTTATGCATTGTTTGTTTGTTACTTTGTGCTGTTAAATGTTTAGTACCTGTGTTTTTATAAGAATCAGTTGCACAATAGTAAATTGATAAAATTCATTTTATGCCTACAGCACCTGCATTAATGTTTGTGTTCCGTTCATTATGTGAGTTTTTGTTTTGAGGCTGAAATTATCTGGCTTTGTGTAGTTACTCTGTGCCAGGCCCGGTTAGTGCCTGGATGGGTGATCATCTTAGGATCGGTAAACCACCTCGGTGCAGAACCAGGCATTAATGGCTGCATATATATTATGATCAGTATTCTTGTCTATTTGGTCATGTCCTAATTGTAGGCATTCTGCTTGAGCTTTCTAACACAACTGAATCGTTCCTCGTACCCCGAAGTTGAGCAGCTCATTCGTTCTCGTATCTTTTCTAAGTCTGCCAATGTGGACACTCTACTGCAGCGACCACTGTCACAGCCGAAGGATGGCTCACAGTATGTGCTGGTAGAAGGCTACTGGATTGTCAGAGGAACAGAACCCATTCCTGCCGATTATTCGTCGGAATATATCTTGACAGAATCGGTCCGTGCCAACCTGCGTGATCTCGCCCGTGTTGTGTCAGCTGGGTATGTCATGTATTTATTAATGAACCAAAGTGTGCATAGACAGTTTATTGCTGAGCACTGCTACTTGTAAGTTTTAGTGTCAAGGACTGGTATTGTAGCATAGTTTTATTTGACGTATGATTTGTAATTGACAATTTCAACTGTCCGTGAAATTTTAGCATCAGTTATCCACCCTCGTGGAATGCTGCCTTTGAAGTTAAATTGTTTATGTGCGTTATTGTTGTGTCATTGTGTCAATGAGGGGCTGGGCTTTGATTGGCCCCATAGGCCGAGACTGCCAAGTATGTTCATAGGCCATCCTCAGAGAGACTCCAGCATATGCTGGGAGCTTGTACAAGGGTGGGGCTATATTATTAGCTCTGTAGGCTCTGGCCTGTATAGGCCTATAAGCCATTTTCCTTGTTAACTTCGGCTGTAAGGGACTCTGCATCATGTGCTTCCCTTCACGTAATGAATTCCAGGGTCATGTGTAAGATGTTGTGCGTGCACCTACTACTCACAGAGTTCTGTGGTATGCTATGTTCAATCATGCTGCAGGGCTGCTGGGAGCAGCAAGATGCGTGTGTGGCTACTGGTTGACTGTTTACTGCCCTGCATACTTTTTCACCCGTAGTGCGACATTGCTGTAGTTATGCATTGTTCTGTGTAGTCGGTTGCCAGTGCTGCTACAAGGCGAGACGTCGGTCGGTAAGACAAGCTTGATAACGTACCTTGCACGCATTACAGGCAACAAGTGTCACCGCATCAACAATCACGAGCACACGGACATTCAGGAATATCTCGGCTGTTATACTGCCTCTGAACGCTCCGGTCGACTCGTCTTCAACTACGGTGCGTTTTGATGTCGTCTAATGAGGGAATTGAAACTTACAAAATTAGTTGTTTATTTTACTGTCTCATTCGTTATTCATCATTATTTCTGGCTCCTACTACAGTAATGTGTAATGCCGCTTGTAGCCAACAGCTTTCAGAGTGGCCATGTCTGAATCGTGCTTTTTACTTCAGTCCATATGAGCTTGTGCTTGTCTTCATCGAGAGTAATGCAAGGATGACCATGTGGTGTCCTCCCGTCTTCCATTGGCATGAGCTTTGACATCAGCTTTCATTTGTCATTGTCATTGCATCCATACGTGCAATGTGTCAAACACTGAAAGATGATGTGCTTGTATTGTCACAGTGAGATGAGATTGTTCAGATGACCACTGTACTCCAGCATCTGAAATGAATAACAGTCTTCACAAGCACCACTTCGCTCTTGCAGGCATCCATTTTATTCTGAACTGTACAGCAAAGTCGGAAATACACATGTGTTCCGCAGTTTCAGTTTCACTGACGTGTCTGTTTGTGACATCCAGGTCGTAGCGACACCACTTCAAGTGAAAAATCAGCTGATACAGCTGAATACACAGTTCGTCATTCGCAGCTGCTTTTATCAGCTCTGGCAGTTGCGCAGCATCCGGCGATCACTACCAACAGATGCTCGCCGAACCCTGGCTGCTGCATTCATCGCCAATCGAGTTGATTACTGCAATGGCGTTCTGTATGGTGTCTCTTCACAAGTCATCCGTTGACTTCAGGTGGTCCTGAACGCTGCCGCCTGTCTGGTGATCGGTGTTGGTAGATACGAACACATCACGCCAGCCGTTTGCGACATGCTTCATTGACTCCCTTCGACAAGAACACAGCTCGGCCGATGGAGTTTCTATGTTGCAGCCCCAACCGTCCGGAACACGCTTCCGTCACAGCTCCGCTCATCATCCATTAGTCGTGGACAGTTTAGAGCTGGCCTCTTCACATAGGCCTATGGACACCTCTGAGAACTTTTGTTGAAGAGTGTATTATTTTACATTTTACATTACATTTACATCCAGAACTGGTTATCTGGACTCCCCATGTCTGTATGAGTAAGGACACTTTGTTGGAGGATGTTTGGGCTGCTTTAGGCAGTACTTAATTATCGCATTAGTCTTATACAAAGGCTGTTTTCCTCATTTTCTGTATTTTGCAAGTGTATCAATTGATTCGTAGCTTCAGGTGTCTTTGGAAGAACATTTTTGTGATTAAAGTACAGTGATATCCAACCTAACATTTATTTGTCATTGATGATTTATAAAAAAATATTTAGCTACTTTGCTTTGATAACGTGGAGATACTACCTCTTGAAATAAGTCTCTCAGCGACTATTGATACTTTACAGCACAATATGAAAACTCACCTGTTTTCTTGCTTCATCCACACCTCATCGGCTAACCACCTAGTAACTGCAAGTGCCTAATATTTGGTTGTAATTGCTGACATTGCATATTGGGTTACATGGTCGACGATTGTCAGCTCGTCGCCGACGCCCGTGTCAGACAACTGCATTCTGCCGACACTCAAATAGTGTTGGACGATTTAAAAATTTCAAAACTCGATCGATTTCGATTAGATTTTTTTGTAAAAATCTAGATTTCAATTTCCGATCCGAATTTTTACTTTACCGCTTACGACACTTTAGCGACACATGCCCATGGTCAGTCACTAATGGTCGGCCGATTTGTAGATCAGAGATCGGTAAGATCGGAGAATCTGACGCGTGCACGGTCCGATTCCGATTCGTGTGTGGCCGCCACGTGGCATGTCAGATTAACTGATGCATTCACCACAGTACCGCTCACGGCGAGCATCTCGCCGCCACAGTAACACGAGCACGGTGTCGCAAGCAAACGAAGGGAAGGGGTGAGGGGTGGGAGTGCAGTTGGTCAGCCGACTTCGCTAATCTTCGCTTCCTATCGTCGGTCGTTTGATGTCTACTCCGGCCGCGTCTGCACAGCGTGTACACGCTGCTAGATCTGCGCTAAAAAGGGCGTCTGTTCGCACCGGACGAGCTAGAGGCGATTAAGCAGTAGGCAATTGACGAGTCGCGACTCGAGCCGTCAAATCCGCCCGCCAACACACCACAACCGCCGCCAGCGAAGAAGGCGCGCGCTGGCCCGTTGGATGTGCTCATACTGGGTGTGCCATGCAGCGCCCACCTCATCCGCATCACTAGTGGATGCTGAATTGTCCGCGTATCTGCAGGCCGACGTTATCAGTCCAGCGGAATCGCCGACTGAATGGTGGGCAGCAAACGCTGCCAAGTACCCGTTGTTGGCTGCAGAAGCCAAGCGTTATCTCAGCGCATCGCCGACGTCCGTGGCTAGTGAGCACGTGTTTAGCGCTGCTGGGCGGATCTACACGGACAAACGGCTACTTCCCAAGCGTTGGAAAAAAATAGAACAAAAATCGCGGAAAAAATCTAGATTTAGATTTTTTCGATTTCTAGCAAAAAAATCGAGATTTTCAATTTCGAATTCGGGAATCGTCCATCACTACACTCAAACACTCGTTGTCAGTCGGACATGCAGCAGTTTTGGAGATAGGATCTTTGCCGCCGCAAGACCACAAGTCTGGAACAGTCTGTCGCCCAATCTCAGACTATGTGGGTTGTCATGCGGCCAGTTCAGGTGGTTACTGAAGACATTTTTATTCAGACAGTGAGGCCACGGCACAGTGTGAACTGTTTTAACTGTGCTGAATAGAAATATTCTTACTTACTTATGTTGTTATTGCGTGGTTTGTAGGTGTCCTTGTGAAGGCTATGCAGAATGGTCACTGGATCATACTTGACGAACTCAATTTGGCTCCATCAGATGTGCTTGAAGCTCTCAACCGAGTCAGTATTCACTGCTGTTTTCTGGCATACACTTGTGTAAGTCGTTATATTAGGTATGATTCTACAGATGCGGTTAGTGCTTTGATGCTATTGATTGGGTGTCAGGGAAGGCAAGCAGCCTGCAATAATTGCCAAAGGGACATCTGGGGTACTTGGCCTAAAAATAAGCCATTTATACAAAATTATGAGACTAAAGAGATGAGAGTTTCTACATTTGTAAATATGCGAATGATGTTTCTATATAATGCAGAATGAGTGAAGTGTGTATGTCTCTATTGTGGATGTTGGATGACTTTGGAGAAATTGTGTATGCTAGTGCACATTCATTATGTGAAGTTTGTGACTGGATAAAAATTATGGCACGACATATTTTCATTGTGCATTACACCTGTCGGTTAAACTGTGTGTGTCAATGTTTTGTCGCTTGTGTTTTGTATTTTGATGTGGCCCAACTCCTGTAGCTGCTTCTGCCTGTATTGCTAGTGTCCTGAGATCTGCAATAGTCTGCATCGTCTGTGATAGGCAGTGTCCAGTTATGATGGTTGAAGATGCTGAACCAGACAAAGTACTGGTAATTAATCGATAAGAGCCTCATTTATGTCTCTGCTATGATGTGTGGTGATTGTTGGTGACTTGTGTTGCTGCAGCTGCTGGACGACAACCGTGAGTTGTACATTCCTGAAACACAACAAGTCATCAAAGCCAAGGATACTTTTATACTGTTTGCGACTCAGAATCCTCCTGGACATTACGGCGGTCGCAAGGTGTGTGTCTTGCAATTTTACACTGTTATTATTATGTGGCAAGACGACTGCATTTGTTTGGCCACATTGCCCATGCCGACCCAACCCACCCGGGACTAGTCACGTTCTCTTCAGGCAGCCATCAACCGTCCCCAAGCTGAGTTGTGTCACGGAACTGGTCGACCTAGGCAGACTTTGCTTCACATAGTTGAACTGGACGTCTGTTGGTTTATTCTGCGTGGCAATGTGCGCAAGACCGACTTGAATGGCAGAAAATCGCAGAGACAGCTACGCTCTTTGAAGGGCATGCCGCCTGATGATGATGATGATTATTATTATACATATCGTTCATATTGTACGAGAATCATTGCTGTTTTTGGTTGAATTCATCTGTTGATCATGACGTATGATTTTAATTTTTTTAGTTTATTTGGATTTGATAGTTACTGCTGTGATCGTGCTATAGGTTCTCTCAAGAGCGTTTCGGAACCGTTTCGTTGAACTTCATTTTGATGAGATTCCGAGTCGTGAGCTCGTTGAAATTTTGCAGAAGCGTTGTCAACTGCCGCAGTCGTACAGTCAGCTGCTTGTCAATGTCATGCTTGAACTGCAGGTATCTGTTGCTGTTACCTGTCTGTTATCTGCAAGCTGTCTGTTCTCTATTGTTTCATTGAGTTGTGAGTATTGTTCTTTATACTGTATCATACATGCTGACTGTATCACAAAGAAGATGTTTCTGCATATATTAGGATAAATTTCAAGATAGTCGTTGGTTAAATTGTTTGTAAATTAATCACTAGGATATTGACATTATATACTGTAGTGGGCCTGACATTTGGCCTGTCCAGTTTATGATTGTTTTACTAGTTAAAACCTTTCGCAAGTTTTTACATGCTGAGCTTTGTTGTCATTATGATGGAGTGTTATGTATTACAGCACCGTCGCCGTGCTTCTGGACTGTTTGCTGGCAAGCAAGGCTACATGACGTTGCGAGACTTGTTCCGTTGGGCTGAGCGTTTTCGTCTCGCTGATGATAATGAAAAAGTAAACGGAAAGCAGCTTCTTGCGGAGAATGGTATCACTGTTATATTACTGTCTTTGTTCAATTATTTATTTCTACTTTTCAGTCTACTTTCAGTATTTGTTCTCGTTGTGGTTTGTCAGCTACTGATAATAAACGTGGTGATGATGATGATTATTATTATTATTAAACAAGAAAAAGTATAATAAGTGACTAATGTTAAGAAATAACTGCTAGGACACTTTACAAAGTTAATAAGTTAATGAGATGGTTTGCATGGTTAGTATTTAAACTATACAGTACATCAGCTAGACCAACATCTAGCACAAGTGGGAGCTGTAACAGTGATGGAGAAGTTCACATTTGAGCAGCCACATCAGGCAGTGATGATAAAGGATGATGATGATGATGTTATTCACTTGCATACAGATGGTGTTTGCTATTTGTAATCCATCCACTTCTACAATTGTAGTTAACTTCCGTCTCTTTCTCCTTGCTGTAGTCAGCAAGGAAGAGATGGCAATTATTGTGACCATAACTGCTATATATGTAGTCAGTTTTAGATGCTTTCTAGTAACTGTGCTTGCTGATGTAATTGATACTGTGTATGCTGTGATGGACAGGCTATCTGTTACTGGCCGGCAGAGTTCGGCATAGCTCAGAGGAACAAGAGATTATTGCAGTGTTGGAGTCCGTGTTCCGACACAAAGTCGATCCGCACGCCATGTTTTCTCTTCCTGCAGTGGACTCTGTGAATGTTGCTGGTGGTCGTCGTCGATCCACTGCTCCGCCGTTGACTCTGCCACTGCTGCGTAGAATTGTGTCAAGCAAGCTGAGTGGGTTTGATGGAGTTGTCTGGACATACAACATGAGACGGATGGCAGTTTTGGTCGAGCAGGCGTTGCGGTTTGCAGAGCCAGTTCTTCTAGTCGGTGAAACTGGGTGCGTCGCTGTTTTTTCTCTTGCTTCTGTTTATTGCGCTCCCACCACAAAGCATGTGCTTCATGTGATGGTGATGTCCTGTCTGTTTGTTTGTCTGATCATTCATCTGTCGCCAACGCGTACTGATCGGGCACTGGCCTGGCTGGCCCAGTGGCAGCATAGCGCTGCTGGGCTAGTCAGGCCAGTGGCATTGGTGCTTAACGTGTCAGCCATTTGGGCTGCACTGATTTGTATACTTTGATGTGGTGGGATCTTTTATTAGAAAGTTACTGCTGCATCTGCCAGTGAAAGCATTCTGAAACTTGGTCAATATTTGGCAAAGAATATTTGGCAGTAGAATGTGTCACTTTTGTCTCACGGCGTAAACTAAATCCTGTATAGTAAGTAAGTAAAGCAAACTGTGGATTTGTAGTGCATCGTCGCAAACACACCTTTAATGCGCTACCGCTTCCCGTAAGTCGGCGCTGATCTCCGCTAGCCAGTCCTTCAGCCAAGCATTCAGCAAACACTGCAAGACCATGGATATGTGCTGGTGTAGTACACGATGTGCCTGTTTACTTTACAAGCTTTCACCAGATACTCATTCTAGCCTAACTCAGAGGCGGGCTCGGGGTGAGTGGGCCTGAGTGCCTGGTTCTGTGCCGAGGTGGTTTACCCGTTCACCAACCCAGGCACTAACCGCGCCTAGCATAGAGTAACTACATTGATCAAGTCCAACCAAACCACTGAGTGTACGATACCAGTATACTACAGTATTGGGCCCAAACCCAGCTTAATTGCGAGGTTGTTGACAGGAAGTGCATCCGGCATTAAATCTCAGCGTTCACTGTTTATCTGCTCACCTTCAATATGCCGATCCTGTAATATGTCTGCTTCATGCCAGCCAGTGGACTTGACAACGGGATCAGTGTGGGGTGGGAGTGTGAGCTTGGGCTACCTGAAAATCCTGAATAGCTGATTGATTTGGTGCTGGCTCACGTGGATTTTGCTGGAGAAAGAGCTGTAATATGAGTTTGTTGTTGTTGTTATTTGTAGGTGTGGCAAGACGACAGTGTGTCAGATGTATGCCGAGAGACAGGGACATAAGCTGTCATCTGTCAACTGCAACATGCACACTGAAAGCTCAGACTTCCTTGGTGGTCTGCGCCCAGTCCGCCACTCTGCAGATGTGGTATGTTGATCGGATTTCCAGTTTTACGTGTTTTCTGTCATGGATACATTATGTGATAATGCACATTCTGTTTGTTACATTTTCAATTTATTTGTGTTCCATTGCTATTGAATGCTAGTCTACTTATAGTACTGACGACTGATTACAGTGACTGATTAGTGCAGGTCACTGAACGTATTGACAATGACAGTGACAGAGTCTTTTGAGTTAAACTATTCGTTCGTTTAACGCCAAGAAACATTCAATTTCCGAATGTTTGTGTTCACTGTTGGCACTGCTGGTTTGCATAATTTTTCCTGCATTAAAATTTTAATGGCATTAATTTTTGTTAATCACGATTAATTCTGTAATGCGTTCGTTAACACGTTACAGCCCTAGTTACATTTGTTATAGAGGAAAAGTCGGCATATGTGGTTGGGTGATTTAGGGCCATTTCTCTGCATTTGCATACATCAGAAACTTGACATTATGATAAGATAAGGTGCTGTAAAGACTCAGGCATTTGGTGTTACAGCAGCAAAGTCATTCTGTAGTTGTGTTGTTTTAGGACTCGAGCGAAGTGAGTTGCAGAAGGTTGTTTGAATGGCATGATGGGCCACTCGTTGACGCAATGAAAGTTGGTCAGACGTTTCTTGTTGATGAAATCTCGCTTGCCGAGGATTCAGTGTTGGAGCGACTCAACAGCATACTGGAACCAGAGCGGACTCTGCTGCTGGCAGAAAAGACCAGCAGTCGAAACAGTTCTGCTGATCAAATAACTGCACACGAGAACTTTAGGCTTGTGGCAACTATGAATCCTGGTGGAGATTATGGCAAAAAAGAGGTTATTTTATGTTTTTTGAAACGTCTATTCATTATGTGTTTATTTGTGTAGGAAGTACAGTCAAACCTCGTTAGCTTGCTCCCGTTAGCTCGCCAAACTCGCCTCTTGCCATGGCAAGGCCTTGGACGGATTTCCTGCCATGCATTTTACCGTGATAAGTTGCCACCCTCGCCTCTTGCCCTTGCCACAACATAGACATTTCACACTGTGTAATCCGACCTTGATTACTCGTCATAATACATGCTGCCCACCACCCTGTCTCCGCTAGCTGTCTAGCTGTTTGGACATCTAGCATGACATGACGGCCGCTCAGACACTGCCACTGTGACTGCTAATGACTCTTCTCCACAGTCTACCTACATCAGGGTAACCATTTTTCAGCGTGAGTCATTAATGCGTTCAAGTTGTTGCCCAAACGGTCATCGCACCTATCACAGTATTACTGACATCCCAAGCAGACGGTGAGGAACGCAGGAGATGGCGGTGAGGAGGGGAAAAGAAACAGGAGAACGATCCATCAGCTGGACGACGAAAGTTGGGAGCCGATGTGTGTCTCACACATGCAGGCATCAAATGTAGTCGACGTACTGCTGAAATACTTTGAACATAGTTATCGACAGTTGTACACTTCTACACTCCGGCGGCTCTAGTCACATCAATGGGGTTGCCTTGCTACTTGACAAGAGGCTCTCAGGTTCACTGGTATCCTGGAGTCCAATCTCTGACAGACTGTTATG
>Ga0209149_1001656_pt1 | contig 11613 bp, 9 predicted proteins | sample WorMetTyACAVOLI2_FD_187423 | JGI IMG/M metagenome (GOLD analysis project Ga0209149, IMG submission 187423) | Marine gutless worms symbiont microbial communities from Max Planck institute for Marine Microbiology, Germany - Olavius algarvensis... ...
ATCCCCCTTTTGTGGGGACAACGGCAGGCACACAGCCCAAGTGCGGGAATGGCGGAGTCTCAGATGCCGTCACCTCTGAGTTGGGGGATAGGCAGAGCAGCCACCCTGTTAAAAACCCTGCTTCAATATTATGGCAAGTCTTTAGAGGCGTTGCCAGGTGTTGCCTGCCCCGGTTTCAGGGACAACCGCAGCACCTTAAATACCAAAACCGGATATAAAAAAAAATTTAAAAATGTGTTTGTTTTGTATACAGTGTTGTCATAATGGTAGTGTTTGTGTTTCTGTTGCAGAGAAGTATACATAGAATTGTTTCGTCGGTGGCAGTGGAAGCGCGTTGCTCTTCTTGCTGCTGATGGTGAAAATTTCCCGCAGTACAACTCGTTCCTGAAAGATCTTTTCCACGGTCGCTCAGTTCATGTTGAATATGATCGCAAGATGCCACGACGGGCTACCTTTAATGAAGTGGGAAGGGTAAAATACTTTTATCAGTGATGATGGGAGATTTATATTTACATGCCGTTCTCTCTGTTATTATTTATTTGTTGTGAGTTAATTGCATAAAACAGTATTTAATTTTGTAATGTCGTGTGATGTTTAGTACATTGATGACTTAGAGAAAAAAGATGTCAAGATCATAATACTGACTGCATATGAAACGTCTGCACGAGCCGTGTTGTGTGAGGCTTACCGCAGGGTAATTTTTTCTTGTACATTAGAGTTTTTAGACCACAAAGTTCAGATAGGTTTGGTTGTTAGCCAGCATGTTGACTGCCACTAATGTAGTCAGTATTGATCTGTTCATCGAGGTAATGTGTAGTTATTATATTTGTTTTTATAGCACTTCAGCACACTGATGCACGATATTGATATAGTAATTATGTGTGCCTGCCCGTCTGTCTGTCCATTGCATTCCAGTATTCTGTTGAAACGGCTTAACATATTGTCATAATTTCTTCACCACTCAGTGGCACAATCATTCTAGTTTTATGAGTATCAAACATCTTCTCGACGGGGTCACCCCCTGCTGGGGCGCTAAATACAGGTGCGATACAAAAATTGTGCGATTTTTGACCAATAAGTCGCAGTATCTCGCAAACGATACGATAGTGCCATAGTTACTATGGAAGGCGAATAAGAAACTGCACCCGCGCTTTCGAAAGGTGCCAGTTTCAGTGACCTTGAGTGACCTCTAACCCAGATTTCAAGGTCACGATAGTACTTAATGCCAAATAACTCGAAAATACTACAAGATAGAGCTATAGTTACTATGGCCGACCAATAGAAAGTTGTACATGGTCTATAGAACAGTGTCATTTTCAATGACCTTGAACAACCCATAACCTAGTTTTTAAGATCACGCTATTTTTTGTCGCTGGATATCTCACACATGGCTAAAGATGCGGCCATAGTTACTATAGAAAGCGAATAAGAAACCGCACTCAAGCTTTCAAATGGTAGTGGTTTGAATGACCTTGAGTAACCTCTAACCCACATTTCAAGGTCACGATAATATGCTGCGTCAAATAATTCGACTAATGGTAAGTGGTGTATGATCTACCCATTGGTTCTGTTTTTCAGTGACCTTCAGTGACGTGACCCTTAGCCTAGATTTCAAGGTCACGGAGTTGTGTTGTGTGAGGCTGCTGTTGCCCTCGATGCATTGTGTGCGCAGCTGATGCATGATCTGTTTGCCGAGTAATATGGTCAGTCTTTCTGTCATTCTGTCTGTTGTTTTGAGCAGGATAACTCACGATTGCAGTAACAGACGTTGACCGAGTATGGTAGGCATGGGCTAGGGGTGACCCGCTAGAAGTGATTAACTTTTGGTGGTCATCCTGTCCCGGATATGGATTCCGGATCACTTTCCGTTTCTGTAACCACTGTGGAATAGATATTTTTAGGACATTTATTAGCATTTCTCATACAGTCACCGGCCGATTTTTACGATACTTGCCGAAATAACTCATGCCGACGAAAGAATGAATCTGATACATTTCGGGTGCGATCCGGCAGATATCCGGATTTTGATTAATCCCGAAATCCAGATTTGAATCCTGTATCAGATTTTAGCGTTTGGCTGAGTTTGCCCTGTTTGAGTGAGTGCTCTTGTTGGTAATGTGCTGTAGACATATAAGTGGCATTTTTATGTGTGCAATAGAAGTACAAATCTGCTTCTTTGTTGGATGCTGATGATTTAATTGAAACACTAGTTTTGTTTCTTTTGCAGCAAATGACATCAGAGTACGGCTATGTGTGGTTCTTACCGCCGTGGTTCACAGAACGATGGTGGAACACAGACAGACTGAATGCTGCAGAATGGGCCACTGAGAAAGTTCCTTGTACATCGGCACAGATGCTGTCCGCTGTTCAGGGTCACTTCATTCTGACGCCGGCTTATCTCGGTGAAAAGAACTCTCAGATTGTTGGTAATTGCACCGTTCACGATTGGATGGAAGCTTACCTTGAACACATACAGGCACTGGTTAGCATCAGCCGGCAGTAACTTACTCATATACGTTATTTCGTGTTGAGTCTACATTTGCTTAGAGTATATTCTCTTTCACTGCGTTTGTTCTGAGTACAGTTACATACTGTTTCCAATAGTGTTCACTGTTGAACAGTATCTGTCATCTGAACTTCAGCAGAGTAATCCAAGATGGGTTTGTACTCTTGGTGACAGTGCGTCATTATTTATCAACAACACTGAAAATGTTTTAACTAGTGGGAAGTATTGTCCAGTAAGTTGATAAAACACTATTGATGTAGCCCACTTTTAGCGTGATCTGGGGCTGTAAAATTAACGTGTTGATGAACGCGCTAATGCATTAAAGAATTAATAACGATTAAAAAAATAACGTCGTTAAAAATTTTAACACAGCAGTGCCAACAGTGAACACAAACATTCCGAAATTGAATGTTTCTCGGTGTTAAATGAATGAATAATTACTCAAAACTCAAAAGACTCCGTCATTGTCAGTCGTCAATAAGTTCCAGTGACCTGCACTAATCAGTCACTGTTTTCGACAGCAATGGGCCGATGACATCTACTTGCAAATAGAACACAAACAAACTAAAAAATAACAAAGAAGATGTTCATTAAAACCATGATTAACACACAATTTAAGAAAATTAATCGCATGATTAAAGCGATTAAAGAAATTAATCGCTTGACAGCTCTAGAGAGGTTGATGTCCAGTTGTGGTCTGTCTTCGTATTTACTTACTGTTGTGATTTGATCAATTGCTGCAAATGTTCACTGCTAAGTAGTTGCTGATGTGTGCTGCACAGAACTGGGAGTTTGCTGCCTATGCAGCGTATGCATACGATGCCGTGTTTGTATTTGCGCTTGGACTTCACCGGCTTTTGACCGAAGATCCTTCTGCATTGGAATCCATTCACACTGATAAGACTGTTCAGTAAGTTCTATGACTGTTTACTGTCACCTGCTGCTGCTGTTGATTACTGTTGACATGTTTTCAAACACGTTTGGCGTCGAGTTTTTACAGTTAGGTATAAATAGTTAGCATAAATACGCCTCAAATTATGGTTAAATATTTTGTTCTCGAAAGAAATTGTAAGTGGCATGGTGCTGTTCAGTTATTTCTTGGCTGTGGACGACAGAAACAGACTTGAGGTTTTTCAATTTTTTCTGTGTTTGGAATGGCCGAGAATGTTGGTACAGTTGTTTCGTGACTGCACTCCTTTCTGTAGTGATTGGCTTCTTGCTGTTAAGTAAGTAAACAGACATTTAAACACGCTAGCTAAACAGAAACTGTCACGAAAGTGCGTGCGGTGACGGAACTCAAGAAAACCGATAAATGTACAGAACAACAGTGACACACTGTCAGTCAGAATTGTTGTTGAAAAGATGAGTTTTCAAGGATTGTCTGAAGATGCTGATGGTGATGGCTGGATCACGGAGCTGCGGGGGAAGACCATTCCAGGACAACGGGCTCGATGAGGAAAACGCCCGTGAACCAAACGTCGATGTAGACGTGTGGATGACGAACAGTTTGTGTTGATCGGCAGAACGCAAGTGTGTGCTACCGGCGACGGTGGAGAGCGGTGTGCAGAACCTAGTGAGGTAAGGAGGTGCCAGACCATGCAGGCATTTGTAGGTTGTCAAGCAAAGTTTAAACGTGACACGCTGAGGATAACTAAGCCAATGAAGCTTATCACGGATTGCTGACATGACAGGCGCACGGCCTGGTAAGCCAAGGACGAGTTGCGCAGAGGCCCGAAGTACAGACTGGAGGTGGTTGAACAGACCCGCTGGCAGACCTGCAAACACGCCATTGCAGTAGTCCAGGCGACTGTGAATAAGAGCCGGAACTAGAGCGTGAGCTGTGTCGATTGTCAATGAGCACCGGACCAGACGAAGCTTGCGAAGATGAAAGAAGCACACGCTGGTTACGTGGCTCACGTGTGACGCCAGGGACAGATCTTGGTCGACGACAACTCCGAGGTCACAGACACAAGAAACTGGTTGGATGGAGGAGCCAGGCATTATCAGAGGGTCGGCAGGGCATTGCGCCAGACGACGAGAAGATCTGAGCCAAATGACTTCCGTTTTGGCGGGAATAAGGCGCAGTCGGTTGCTGGCCATCCAGGCTTCAACTCGGGAGATGCAGTTCGCCATCTGTTCCAATAGCTCGGAGGATTGAGCCGGACTGACGTGTTGATAAACCTGAAGGTCATCAGCGTAGGCATGAGCACAAAAACCGCACTCCTCGACGAGATTGATGACACCAGCTGCATACAACAGGAACAGCACAGGTCCGAGGACACTCCCCTGAGGTACGCCACACGTCACAGGCGTAGTTGCTGAGACTTCACCATTGAAGCGGACGAACTGGGATCGCCCAGTCAAATAAGACTATTTTTGCACGTATGTCTTCCGAGCGCCTGTGTCTTTGGTCTTCATGGTGCTATGTATATAGAAATTTTTTTTGGTTACATTCTTTTCTTTAGATTTTAGTGAACTGAGCCTGACCTGCTGACTAACCATTGTCTTTCAGTGCTATGACACTGTTGGTTGGGTCGTATGACCCATAAAATCATCTCCATATCATCTATATAATGTATCGAGTGGGACGTTGAACCCTAGTATACTACTAATTCACATGTGTTTGAAAACAGCAAACAGCCGACACTGAACAACTGCACTGTCACACTGAACATGTTTCAGCTGTGAATTGTATGAATATGTGACTAGTATAATTAGTATGTCATTGTTAACTTTGTTACTGAGTGACAGTTGACATTTAGGTTCGTTGCTATACTGTTGCAGTTAATAACTGGAATCATATTTTAAAATGAACAAGCATTGTTTGATTTTCTGCCAACTAGAAATAGAATAATAGTGAGAATGTTGTCTGCTAGAGCCACAATTTTTGTAGAAGTCACGTTGAATTTGACAGTACCCCAGTATGATGATGCTGAAAGACCATTTATCAGTCATCGTCTGCTGTTTGATTCCAGGAGATTTATGCACTTTCTAAACAACACACAGTTTTCTGGTGCCTCGGGGCCAGTGCAGTTTGCCGGTGCCGACCGTACAGGAATCGTCAGCATTATGCAGTTTGTTGGGAACAAGAGTCAGCTTGTCGGGCAGTTCTCGGCGGACGTGCGCCGCAATGCCAGTGACCGTATGACACTGCAGGACAGCTCTGTTCTGTGGATGACAAAAGACGGATTGCCGCCGTCAGATGGCACTCCGGGTATGTTTCACAGAATCATTTACTTGTGCTGTTCACCTGTTTCTTGAGCAGCCTTCCGTGGTGTACAAAGTTTAGATGGGCAGGTGCTAGTTATTCAGCCACTTCACATATGAAACAGACATATCTTGTCTCAAAAGGGATCTCTAACTTGAACTTGAACTTGAAGAACAAGTACTATCAGATTTTCGTTATTTTGAGCAGCATCATAGCTACGTAAGCTTCACATCAAATGACAGTTTCATTTCCCACCTTACCTGACTAATGCTTCTGCTATTCCTAGGAATCCGACAAACATAAACTTGCGTCTATTAATCCAACAAATTGTTACTGCTTTGTCAACACATACATAAAGAGACAATATGCCCGTAACAAAGTCCATCTTTCTTCAGAATTTGTTCGGTTACCTACATGTACAACAAATGGTCAAAATGCTGTCCTTTTGTCCAAACACACACCTGCAGATGTTTCCTGCACTGGTCGACAGCAGAGTCGATATCACTTTGGTGCAGACCATGTTCAGCAACACTGCTGACCCGTGTCTCTTACATGTGCTGCTACATGAAATCTTATAATCCACGGGGTTCAGGTCCAAGATGTTGTGGGCTAAAGTAAACAAAATTCATTTCTCTAAGCTAGCCTTTTTGTATGCATAATGGTGTTCTGGTAAACGTCATTTTTTATATTTCACTGCATTTTGCCACTGGTCCAGTATCTACCAGCACTCCAGCAGTGCAGAAACAGTTTTTGCGAGATGGGAAATGAAACTGTTATTTGATGCCAAATTTATTCAGGTTTTTTAGTGTCAACAATTTTTTAATCTGGCAGTCATTGCTAAATTACAGTCGATAATGTCATAGATCTTTTTTGAGACACCATGTAGCAGATACAGTACTTGAAATATAGTTAGATGAAGTTATTCTTCTTACCTCGATTGGTATGCACATCTATTTTAACTCTCCAAGCAGCCTTATTTTACTGCTGCAGGCGTCATGTTCGTTTTTGCTGTATCGTCGTGGCCAGTAAACATCTGTTAGTGGTCATTCGCTATCAGATTTTTAGGAGAATTGTTATAATTTGTCGAATGTTGTTGCAGCACCGCGGCAATGCAGTGTGGAAGGATTCCGTCAGCTGCTGAATGTTGAATGTGATACGGCAATCGTAGTCGTCAATTTGATTGGCGTTTGTGGCTTTGTCATCATGATGTGCATCACCATTATCATTATTAAAAGAAGGTATGCACTGCATTTTTTGATGCTGTTATATTTAAATCAGTCTGGTTTATAATGATACTCATTTTCTGTTTAGTTATCATCTATCACCATTTAGGTGACATTAGTCAGTTTTCATGTATGTACGAGGGTCGTTCCATAAGTAAGTTACAAAACGGTGTCATTCTGTTAATTTTCAGACTATGAAAATTCCAAAATATACATTTTGTAAGGGATTTAATTCTGAGTACAAGCCATGAGTTTTATTACGATGACATCATTGTGACGTCATTTATAAACATTAGATATGGCAACGTTGCCGTTGAAATCATCACACAAGGAACAGCCTTCTGTTATTCGTTTGCTGTGGGCAAAAGGACCTAGTGCAAATGTCATTCAGTCTGAGGTGCATCCAGTATATGGTGACAAGTATTTTACAAGACCAGCAATATATGTTTGATGTAAAAAGTTGGCTCATGGTCGAGAAAGTGCTGTTGATGAGGAAGAACCTGGTCGTGATGTTGTTTCGACGACCGATGCAACGAATCAGCGGTGGATTCCTTCATGCGGTGAAACCGGCGTGTGATGGGATAACTGTTTACATGAATTTGGTCGATGCATTGAAAAATGAAACATTAATGTTTGATGTTTAAACACATTTGCTTGTTGGACTTGTTCACTTATCTCATTTAATTCACAATGCCGTTCAACACTTGCAAGTTGTAAAAAAACTGCTGGGCAAAATACTGCACTGACTGACTGCACCCTAAGTACAAGTGACGTCACAGTAATGACGTCATTGTGATACAAATTCTAGTTTATGTCCCCAATTAAATTCCCTACAAAATGTATATTTCCAAATTTTCATATTTTGAAAACTAACAGAATGATGTCGTTTTGTAACTTATTTATTTAACGACCCTCGTACGTGTGTTAAATTTGAAATCTACATACGTCATTTTTGATGTTGCTAATACTGCAGAATGTGACGAAAATTAACAGATATTGTAGCATGATTCAAACTCAGTGGCTCATATTTAGATTTAGTTTAATATCGTTAAAATATAAATAGAATGATTATCTCACCATAATATGGGCCCAATAAAGTGTAATCACTATCCAGTGCAGCTGCAGTGTCTGTTTGCATGTGTGCAATATTTATAGAAAACGAGTCCAAAGATGTTTGGTAGAATGGACATGTTGCAGGAGCAGAAATCAAAAGGGGCACGGAACCATTTGCCTTGGGAGACCCCACTTCATCTCTTGCAATGTGACTCCAGCTGCAAGCCCTTAGCCAAGGGGGGATGACCCCCTTCCCCGGTGCTAAAAGGTCACTTTTCTGCCGACTGGTCCAGCACTACATCTTGAATATCGTCCGTGTATGAAATAAAATTAATAAACTTGAGTATACTTGCCATGTGTATTTGAGCTTTGACCACAAAGTAAAGTCATCAATCGTTATTATTTTAAAAATTGAGGTTTCCATTAGACAACCACTGGGAACTCCAATTTTCAAACCCTGAATAAGGTCCAAAATCTAAGGAAAACGACCCCTGTTATTGGAAGGCTGGCTACAGGCGTGAGCTGTGACCAACCGCCAAGTGGCATCACGATCTGTCCAGTTGTTTAGCCATATTTCACCTATGTGCCAACCAACCAACAGGGAGCTACCTGCATAACAATAAGAGCAGTTTGCACTCTTTAAGTGTACCGTGTTCATAAACATTTAAAAACATTTAAAGTTGAAAGTTGATTTGTTGTATTAGTTACGATGCAAAGATGAGGCGGTTTAAGGAGAAAAACTGTTTACTGGTGGAGGCGTGGCCTGCTCTTGACAAGTGGGAACTACAGCGCGACCAGGTCGTGTTAAATCGGCGACTTGGTGAAGGAGCCTTTGGTACCGTGTATGGTGGCGAGGCGTTGATAAGTGACTGCTGGGTCGCAGTTGCTGTTAAAACACTCAAAGTTGGATCAAATGTCGAGGCAAAGGTGACCACTTTTCTTTGTTTTATCAAGTCTCTTTGATCACAAGACAGTTAATTTGACAAATGCTGTCATGTAATTAATAATTGATTCATACACTGTTGACTGATTCTTTTCATGTCAAAAACAAAGGATTACTTACATTTTCACTAAGTTACTAATTTTATGTTTAAATACCATTTCCAAGATGACTCGGCGGTTAATTTACATTTGGTTTGCATATATATCAGGTTATTATTTTTCGTTACGATCTAATAAGGTTTTAAGATGGGGTTTACAGATGTGCACATTCAAACTGTCAAGCGGGGGAGAGTAAAAGCTTAAAAATGTCGTTTAATGTTTGTATGTCAACAGATTGCAGTTCAGTGTGGTATAAGTTTTTGTAGTGTGGTATTTGTGACATAACATGTTTCCATGTGCATTGCAGTTGGATTTCTTGAGTGAGTCAGAAATGATGAAGTGGTTTGACCACAAGAACATTGTGAAGCTGCTCGGAGTATGTACTCGTGGTGAACCGGTCTATGCTGTCATGGAATTCATGTTGCATGGTATGTTGACAGTATGTGTATTGTTTGCAGTTTAATTATAATACTTAGTTACATGGAAGACAGAAAATACATTTTGAAAAACATCTGATTTGTAGCTAAATCGTTAGCACTGTTTTCTGTATCAGCAGTGTTTCTATATTGGGATCATGCAGTAACATTTACTACAACAGTAGTAGTGAACTTGTAGTAATGTTTTCAATAATGTATCCGCTACTTGGTGAGGAAGTCCATGATTGGAAATAATAGAAGTCACTTGTTTACGCTGACACTCATGAATTCAGTCGCAGGCAGTAATGTCAAACATGTAGATGGTCATGCTCAGTGTTTTTTGTGATGCTATTGTTTGAGTGTTGATTGGCATTGCCTTTGAAGGTGACTTGAAAACATTCCTGCTGTCAAGACGACAGATGGTGGGTCAGAACAGTAAGGAGGCCGAGGACGTTAGTCCAGCCGGATTGACACAGATGGCATTAGACGTTGCGTATGGACTTCAATATCTGTCTGAGCTCAAATATGTTCATCGGTATGTTCCGTGTGTCGGTCATTTACATGTTGAATTTTATTTTGATGACTGGTACCACGTTTAGTAAGAGCAGTTTGAATTGATTAACAGTGTTTTTCAGGGTTGGCTACTGCAACATAGGCCCATTGATCTCAGGCTAGTAGTGGATCACATTATTGACAACACCTTGGTATCTACACTTAGTTTTACTGCTACATGTGGACTTAATCTGAGTAAGGTTGTGCAGTACCCCACATCTGGATTTTAGGTTCGTTCAAATAAGTTAAACACACGTGCAGAACTAAGTGATTGCATTAATCATCTCAGCATTTTGTGTCTACACCTTGTTAACTATGATTCATGCTTATGACACTATGGAAATTTGTCATGTTGTATATCTGATTGTATTTTTGTTAAATACTGTTTCTAACTGGAGGTGAAATTAAGTGTTTACGTTGTTATATTCTGCAGTGACCTTGCATGTCGCAATTGCCTCGTTCACGCAGGAAAGACGGTGAAGATTGGTGACTTTGGTATGACACGTCCAATGTATGACAATGACTATTATCGGTTCAATAAACGAGGTACAAATCATTTTACTTTGCATTACTGCATTACATCGTAGAGTGATTTTCTAACCGGCTGTATATACAACCTTGATCCACTTAGACAAACCCAGATTGCCTAAAGTAGGACCGAGTTCAATAAACGAGCCTGTCAGATGGCATATTTTGTACGTGACTATCACTGTAAAACATTCTCGCAATGAGAACACAACTTTCAACTCAGTTGATCTCACGTATCAACCGTTTCTCATTGGTCGATGTCATGACGTCATCGATCAACATCGATGCTGATTGGTCAGTCGTCTCATGGCTACCAGATGCCGTTAATACGTTCATCATTCAGTAAGTAAATATGAACGGACGTCAATGTCCCTCTTCAGTATATCAATAATGAATGGACGCTCGACCAGTGACTGTCCTTTAATGGAAAGCTAGCACGTGGCAAAAGGGCCCTATTAGTGCCAGCAGTTAAATGAGGCATTAAATTCTCTACACTTTTACGAAGTCAGCCTGTTCTTAGTTGAACTGTTATACCGGTAATGAAAATATTGGTGGGCACAACACACGTTAATTATTACGTTCGGTGTATGGAAACATTTGGCAGTAATTTCTTTGATAAACAGTTAAGCAGCTAATATGTGTTACTTTGATGTCACCGCAGGAATGTTTCCAGTACGTTGGATGGCACCAGAGAGCCTGTCAGATGGCATATTTCGTACATCGTCAGATATCTGGAGCTATGGCATACTTCTGTATGAGATCATGACATTTGGAAGCTTCCCATACCAAGGATTGTCAAATCGACAAGTGTTGGCTTTTGTGAAAAGTGGTCAACATATTCTTCTGCCACAGGCCTGCCCACCCACACTGTAAGGCTTTGTTTCTTGTGTGACATAGGGCGCGTCTGTTTACAGAGCTGCTAGCCGCAGCTGCTCTGCACACAGAGCTAGCCGCTCTGAAAAGCCCTAGCGTGTGGGCGAGACAGCATGCTAGACTAGCGCTGTGCATGTGTCAACATTGGTAGTAAAAATCCATTAGGCCTACCACGATTTCTGACATACAATATCTGCCCATCTTCATACACTG
>Ga0209149_1001657_pt1 | contig 11610 bp, 6 predicted proteins | sample WorMetTyACAVOLI2_FD_187423 | JGI IMG/M metagenome (GOLD analysis project Ga0209149, IMG submission 187423) | Marine gutless worms symbiont microbial communities from Max Planck institute for Marine Microbiology, Germany - Olavius algarvensis... ...
ACGATAGTGTGTGTTTAACGTGCAGTAAAAAGCTGACGGGTAGCCAGCTTAGTCTACCACACGGAACAAACAAAAAATTAAAATGCAAAACTAAAAATAAAATGATGAGCGTGATAGGTCCGGTCCGGTCCAGTCCCGTTATCATGAGGAAGTCCAGTAGGTAAAAGAAATCTACGGTGGAAAGGATTTGTTGAAAAGGTAGGTTTTGAGCCTGGAGTGAAATAGTGTAGGGGTGATGGATGAAAGAAACCATTACGGGCTGACTTTGGGGTCGCCGTGTGCAGTGCATTTGTGGCATGCAGTATCAGCAGCCGGAGTCTGAGACTGGTGTTATTGGTACGACCGTGCACTGGCTGAGCGACGTACAAATTAATCCAACAAGCGATGTTGCGGTTTTCTAGCGGCCCGGCCGTGTGCATGCACATGCGAGCAGAGCCGGCCACTGCAGCCAGCTCTCGTGTAATTGGATGAGTTACGTCGCGCCAAGCATTAACCTGGCGGCGGCACATGACAACTTGTCACTCCACGGGGGCGGCCGTCCCACACCCCCCGACCAGCCGAAATTGCACGCTGCTTTCAGCGGTTGCTAGCAAAGACCACCACGTACAGACCACCCGCCCGCCGTGAGCTTTATATCACTCGTTATAGGCACGGTGACACTAAGCTTTGCCATTTTACCGCTGAGCACAATGTTATTGGCCTACGTGGTCGGCGACGGAAGACCGTTATATGCCGCGGTCGGTTTATTGTAAGCCGCAAATGCATATCGCTAATGCGTTGCTCGGCTCTGACTTAGGATTCCGCCATTCCGGAAAATATGGCAATAAATCTCCGAGGATAATATGCAATTTTATAACTCGAAAAATTAAACGAACTTGTGTTTACGCGATATATCACTGACATTTAATTACGTTTAATTTATAAAACAGATATTTATAACGATGCATTCCACGCTTCATTCAGAACGCTATTCGAATGCAGCGTGGAAAATTGTAAGGATTTTATACAAGCAAGACACATTGAAGTTCTTAAAATTGTGCATGTCAACTTACTTTGGTTTATATCACTATTAACTGTGCGTGGTACGCTGGACCCCATATACAACCTAACCTTCTAAAACATTCTGGCGAGTTTATACAATCTTCAGCTAGTTGCAAGCTACTTCGCAGCTAAAAATTCCGCTGCATATTTCTCTCTTTATTGGGCTTAAACGGACACACTTTTAAGCCGTCAGCTATACGTTGGCCTTGAAACATCGGCGTCGGCCATGCAGCTGTCTCTCATCCGCAGCTATAACGTAAAAAATAATCGAAGATAACTGTATTAAGCGCAGGGACGTAGGCTACGTATATGGCTTCACGCCAGCCATGACAGGCGTGTCCGGCGGAGATGAGAGCAAGTGCAGAGACAAGAAGTCGGCTAAAAAATGTTCTGGGAAAAAGGATTTTGAAAAATCGTCACGCCTATGTTCTAATGATTTGAGTTCAGCGACATTAAATGGGACTTTGGAATAGGACATAGCTCAGGTGACGTTAAGAATTATATGGAAGGTCCGTTTATGGACTGATGCATGTTGATGATGTTGGCCTGTTTTTGCACAAGTGATGAGGTGATGCCAAACCGCAGTGTGCGTACCTTTACGCAACAACATATTGTCAGCGCATTCGTGTATCTTAATTCAGTCATCTTGGCATGCAAGGAATGAGATATTGCATTGGTCGAAAATCGCAATTTTTATATACCATGGACTGCAAGAATGACCTGTTTGAATATTTGGTATCAAAGCTATTTTGATTGTATGTTTCGATACAAGACAGAGAACTGCAAGACGGACGAACTGAATTGCAGCCTGAGTTTACCGCGCTTGCATGAATGCGTCGCGAGATAAAAATAAATTAACGGCGATATCATTCATCTGTGCTGATTTCATATGACAAATTTACACACAGTATATTTTCTAGGATTTCTGTTTTGGGGATATCCTTGAAACGTTGAGGCACAGGCTAATAAAGCATATACTTAAGTGACCCAGCTGCTGAAGAAACTCACGGATGCCTATATTGCTACGCCATACCGCGCAGATACCATCAACATATTGTGCAAAAACTGAAGCATGAACCGTGAAACCAAACCACTGCATGGCTTAATGATACAATATACGACTGTAGCTGTAACTATAAACACTGCTGTTACTTCAACTCCTGTATAACTTATACAGTGTCACTGTCACTGTCAGTGTCCATAGCTCAACTGTTTATGCATGTTCATCTACTCCTGTCCTTGGCTTAGCAAGCCAAGTGTTATACGCGTGGTTTATAAAGCCATCGAATTCGCCAGCGGTGTACACACCACCCCATTGGGGGTATCCCAATTTGAGGGCGTGCCCACTTGACTAAGGTGTACCATTCCCTGTTTGTACAACTTTATTTCACCAAACATATTGTAGCACAAAAATACAACAAATTAAACAAAATAGACGAACATAATACTAAACAAATATAATATACTAAGGAAAAGAAATGGTCAATTTACCTTCGATGAAACTTTGATTTTTTATTGCGTCCAATCGCATAGTTTGCATCAATTAAGTTACATAAATTATATATTTAGCATGATACTTAAACATACATCAGTTTGTATGTAAAAGTGTTTACAGTTTAATGCAGCTGTTTACGCGGCCCTATTAATTTTCATCGCGCGTCAGCATAGCAATGCGATATTAATATAGTAAATACGTCTGTGTCTGAGGTTTGTCTGTCAACATGTCTGTCTGTCTGTCTGTCCGTCTGTCATTTCGAGCATTCGAAACGGCTTAACTTTCTTTAGCATGGTAGCCCAATCATATAACACAATCGATGTACATTTCGTTTGCAACAAATGTAAAACAACTCCTTCAGTTGCAATTCTGTCTATTCAGCCAAATATAGCATCAGCAGGACGATAAAAAGAGCGCCTAGACTGTTCCGTTGAAAACTGAAAAGTGTGCCATGAACACAGCAAAGTGACACATATAAAACAGCAAAAAATATTTTCATCACCAAAGCGTCTGTGTAACATGCACAGACGCTTATAGGTGATGAAAATATTTTTGCTGTTTTTATATGTGTCACTTTGCTATGTGCTTTACACATTGTTATAAAACAACAGTTTTTTTTTACATTTATAGTTGCAGCTTTTCTACTAAATTTACTTTACACGTATAGTTTTAGCTAAACGTTGTCGGCCATTTCTATACGGCAAGGCTGTAAATTCGTCTGGGTAGCTGTAGTACCACAGTCAGTAAATTAGCGGTATACAGTTTTTCAACTCCGGCCAAAAACGCAGCCTCTTACACACAGCAATAACATCCGGGATTTACACGCCCGTATATACGTCCAATGAGAAATTTCTTGTTTTCAGTCCGTCAGATTTTTCAGTTTCGATTTTGACCTCATCGCCGTTATTGTCATGTCATTCTGAGTCAGCTAACAACGGAAATATGACGTTATATCGATTTTTCAAGATGGCGGCCGCGGCCGCTCAATACTACTTCCGGTTTCGTATTTTTTGATGTCCTTGCCTTCAGAATGTCAAAATCTATCAACAAACTAAATTTCGTCGACATATATCAATTTATGGCTGAGATATAACGAGATCTGGTTTGGAAAACAAACGTCCGCCGTATTGGAATTTTATTTCCGGTTTTGATCTCGACCATTTCTCCGTAAAGTGCATTTTATTCTGCATCAGCCTGCCGAATTTAGTCCAAATCGGAGCAGCCACTGCGGAAATATAATGTCATGTCGCTTTATCAAGATGGCGACCGCGGCCGCTCAATACTATTTCCGGTTTCGCATTTGTTGATACTGCTGCCTTCAGAAGGTCAAAGTCATCAGCAAACCAAATTTCGTCGACATATCTCAATCAACGGCTGAGATATAACTACTTCCGTTTTTGAAAAGTAAACGTCCGCCATACTGGAATTCTACTTTCGGTTTCGATCTCGACCATTTCGCCGTATCTATATATTATTCTGCATCAGCATACCGCATTTCGTCCAAATCTGAGCACCCATTGCAGAAATATGACGTCATGTCCATTTCTCAAGATGGCGGCCGCGACTGCTAAATACGACTTCCGATTTTATATTTGTTTATGTCACTGCCTTCAGAAGGTCAAAGTCTATCGGCAAACCAAATTTCGTCGATATATCTCAATTGGCGGCTGAGATATAACTACTTCCGGTTTCGAAATACAAACGTCCGTCATATTGGAACTCTACTTCCGGTTTCGATCTCGACCATTTCGCCGTAATCGACGCGTTATTCTGCATCCGGCTGCCGAATTTGGTGTAAATCGGAACATCCGCTGCCGAAATATGACGTCATATCGATTTTCAAGATGGCGGTTGCCAGCCATGTTGTATTTGTTTTGGAGTAACGGCGGACCACCCACTAAGTGCCTTTCGTGGTCTGAACTCGACCCTGAAATCGCTTGTTCGTCGAAATTATTGCAAGTTATAGATTTTGGCGTTTTCGCTTGAAACTGCATACTCACGCTTCTTTTTGGGGGAGTTTTTGAGGCATGTTTTCCCCATATAACGTCATCCATCGTCCTGACCCCTAAAAGGACCATCCGTTGGCGGAAACACGTCGTTTCAGCTATTCAGTGTAAAAATCGGTGCAACGGTTCGACCTGGGCGGGTGACGAAGAAAAAAAGGACAGGATATAAAAAGTCACAAAAGCGTTATATTTCCCCTATTTAGGGGGAAGCCCCCACTGGACCGATTCGACCCAAAAGTTGCATGGTGGGTGATGTCCACGACGTAATCACGTGTGCTAAGTTTCAAATTAAAATCTTCATGGGTTACAATTTTACAAAGGGTGGAATTTTCGATTTTCCTATTGCATGTGATCGCGATTTTTTTCATACCCACCTGCATTCGACTACCCGTAGGGGGTGACCCGGACCCCATCGGAATTTCGCAAAGATGTTTATAGGCAATCGGCTATCATTTTTGCCGCGTGATGCTATGCAAGCGCGGTTTGCCGTCATGCGGTGTCCGTCCGTCCGTGCTGTTTGTCTGTCTGTCTGTCACGTTGGTGGATTCTGTCAAAACGAATAAACATCTTCAAATTTTTTCACAATCAGGTAGCCAAACCATTCTAGTTTTTGTACACCAAACCTTTTATCTATATTTTGTATATGCCATGCTTTGGTGAATAAAGTTGTGTGTTATGGCAAGTGGCAATATTCCGACGAGGACCCCTTCTATAACGGATGCGTCGAATGATGCGATTCTCAGCCAATATTCTGCATCGCGTGTTGTGAATGGTTCGACTGCCAAGTGCAATACACTCAGCTCAATTTATATGCGACGAACTGCATGGCAAGTTGTTGACACTAGTCGCTGGTAAGCGGCGGCGTTTGTTTATGACGGGAGACGACGATGAAGTGTTTATGACGATGGAATTGCAGTCAACGTTATACGCCAAAGACAACAGAACAGCCTTTAATTGTATACGCAATTGGTAAATCTGAGGCCGAAGTAATAATAATAAAAGTTAACTGAAGCTAACTATGCTGACAGACACGAAGCATCGCGCGGCCTCTCTGCGACAGCATGGTTATACTTGTAACAGTCGTATAACTGAACAAAGTTGTGTGTGTATAGTCGCATACTCTTTATCCAATGACGTCATTGCTTATGACCTTGGATGATTTTTCTAACGTTTTAACTTTATGTATAAAATAGCAGAATAAGTGACATCGATATAACTAAATGTAAACTTATAAAGAGTTTTTATGACCTTGGATGGCTGTTAAAGGTCATTCAAGTTATTCACGGTCAAAATAAGAAAAAGAAATTTTAGTATAAAGTATAAAGAAAATGTGTCCATTTGCAAAAGTAACAGTTGGACAACGTGTGTGGTTTTTTTTATACGTAACGGCATGTCTAAATAACATGGAGCGTCGCGCGGTTTCTCTGCAATGCTGAGCTTCTTGCGTTATGCAGACGAAAGTTTCAGTTTTCGAATATACTCACGCGCACGAAGCGACTTAAGTCAGGACCAACGTTGTATGCGCCCTGTGCATGCACTCAGTGACTGACAGTCGCATTGCAATTGACCGTATTGGTCACGTTCGTAAATTGTGGCTAAAAGATACGTCGGAGGCTACAGTACACAGTGTTATTATTGGATACTAATAGGAAATCCTATCTCAGAAATTCCAAGATACCATTTCAACCCATGACCTATGCATAACCTGGGATCTGGACCCCATCTTTTGGGACCTCCTGCTATCTCCGAAACGAATAGCAAGTTCGAATTTGGCATGGAGCTATATGTTGCCAAGTTCCATGGCATACAAAATGTGGTCAGTAGTGGGCGCATCTGGGGTAGAGACGGCCACATTTTTATCGCGCGATGCTATGCATAGCGCGGACTATGCTGTCGCAAGATGTCAGTCAATCCGTCTGTCTGTCGGTCCGTCTGTCTGTCACACGATAGTCTGTCATCTGTCTAAACGGCTAAACATATCCTCAAACTTTTTCACATTCGGGCAGGCCTACCATCATATCCGTATACTAAAGATAATGTCAATATTCCGACGCGACGGAGGCGTCGAATGCAGGGAGTTTGAAAAATCGCGATTTTCGACCAATATCTCGCTTTCTCTCGGAAATGATACAATATAGGGCCCTATATACTTACTGTGGAGTGCGAATAGGAAACCGTAAATTTCGAATGGTACCATTTTCAATGACACTGAGTGACCTTTAACCCAGATTTCAAGGTCACGCCATTAAGGCCCGTTTATAGCGACACAACTCAACTCAACTCAACTGAACTCAACTCGACAGCGTGAACAACAGTTGACTCAGTTTGTAGGTCGTGACGTCATAAACAAAAACATGACTGACTTGGCTGTACGCTGTTCAACTGGGTCAGTTAAATTCAGTTGAGTTGTGTCGCTATAAACACCCCTTTACTTAAAGCTGAATATGTCAGAAACGGTATGAGATAGACACACAGTGACAATAGATTGAATAGAATACTAGAGGGACTACGTCATACTCAAGGGTGTCATTTCGAATGACATTGAGTGACTTAGCGAAATATCTAAGCGAAATATTCAATGACTTGAAGCATCGCGCGGTCTCTCTGCGACAGCTGAGCTTCTCGTTCCGGCGTGAGTGCAACACATTTCGCCGTAGTTATACTACAGTATCTTGTTACGTTAGCTCAAAGAATCTGTTATTACTGTTACTGTTGCGTGTCATTTGCATGACTCTATCTACGACAGCACATCACGTTCGGGCAAATCAAGCGAGTATGGAAACATTTTGGGAGTTAGTCGACAAGGGCGCATTGTAACTGTCTGCTTACTAGCGCCTTAGAACTATTCTTACTTACTAACTAACTAACTTACTTACTTACTTGCTTGCTGACTGACTGACTGACTTACTTACTTGTTGCAATTTGCTGTATATACTAATGACTTGCAAAGCGTTAAGACTACGGTCCTGCAGTACGGTGACTATAAACAATTAATCTTATCGTCTTGATGCTTTGAGTCTAAATGAATGAACAAAGAAGTAAAGAAAGGAAGCTAGAAGGAAAGACTATCGATCGACAACTTACCTTGCCTCGCAAATCCGAAGTTAAATCTTCCGACGCGTGAGACCGTTATGCGTATGACTATAGTTTCACAGACTAGTGCGAGTGACTGACTGAAGGACGTGCGTGGTTTCTATACTGTCGGACTGTGAGTGGCTGCGAAGTCAACAATTGAGATAGTTTTAGTGCGTCGTTGAGGCGTGAAAGATGATGACTAGAGTGCAGCGAAAACACGTCGAGGTGACGGATGGACGCGCCGACATCGGTCGTCACCTATCTGCGAGGATTATGCGCCGGTCAGCGCTGTCAACGTGTATACGCTGATTTAACGGTTCGCCACTTACGCTCCTTGGCGTCGCTGATGGGGTCACGCTTACGCGGACCCGTCGTCCGATCGTATCGGGGTCGTCGCCGACCATTTCTCGGCGGATTTCCCGCTATTCACGCGCCCACGCATATCATACATCAAACAGCGGCGCCGCGGGCCCGCCCGGGCCGGTCTCGACGGAATGCGAGTGACGGATTGCGGTCAGCGGCCTCGGGGTGAGTAGACAGCCAGCACGGCGGATGACAGGTCGTCTATCGGCACGCCACAGGTGAGAGGGGAACAGCAATCCGTCAACTCGGCACTGCGCAGCCGCGCCGAGACTTATCTCTGGCGCACCTGTCTGGCTGGGCAATCCCGTGATACACTGTGCCCGCCCCACCCCGCCCGAAGGAATCCGTCTTCGTTTCCTGCCCGCCGCGACCTTTTCGTCGTCGAGATTCGATCTGCGATTCGTCGCTGTTGTGCTATGTAATCTTGCGGTGACATTCGGCATTCAGAGTTGTCGACATCTCGGATGACGTTCGTTGATCTGAGCAGTGAGCAGTGCGCTGCGGTCTTTTCACGCGCGATTTGACGACTAATGATAGCGTCGAGTACAATAGACGGATTGAACTCAGGTCACGTCATCTTAACACAACCACGACGACCAACATTCATGACGCGTTGTTCACTGCACACCGAGAGACTGCAATAAACGATATTCTCTCCACTTTCTGCCGCGCTAGGCTATGCAAGCGCGGCCTATGCCATCATGCGATGTCTGCAGTCCGTGTGTGTCTGTATGTCTATCTGTCACCTTCGTACATTCTGTCAAAACGAATAAAGATAACTTCGAAATTATTTCTCATCGGGTAGCCACGCCATTCTAGTTTGTCCACACCAAACAGGGTGGCGATATTCTGATGGAAACCCCTAACGGGGACGTCGAATGCAGGTGGGGTACGCAGAAATCGCGATTCTGAGCCTATATCTGGCTTCACTGCCTGCTGTTAACGCTGCAGCAGGCCAAGTGTTGTCAACACGGCCGGCGGTGGATCACGGCCACCGTCCCGCAAGTTGTAACACTTATATCGCTGGTCGCATGCATACTGCATGCGGGTATTCGACCACCAAGCGCCACACGCGATAACCAGTCACCGTCGCCGTGGTTCTACACAAACCGACCAAGCGCGCTCTCGCACTATAGACAATCACGGTCGACCGCGAATCGTGTGTATGACAGCAAGGCTCGACGTTACACCGAAGACAACAAAACAGAATCGAATTGTACGCACTGGTAAATCCGAAGCCCAAGTAACTAATACTGAAAAAAACTGCGTTCGAGGTATTGTACTATGGAACAACGAAACTAACTGACAAACATGAAGAATCGCGCGGCTTCTTTGCGACAGCAGAGCTACTTGTAATGCACAGATACACTACAGTTATAGATCGATTTGAACATGCATCAGTTGGCAAAGTTAACCGTAACTGTGACGACAGCAGACGATGTTTTGTTGTGGTCGCCTTTTTTGTTTACTCGATGTTGTTGCCATAGCAACTGCAGCATTTCTGGAATAGGAAAACGATTACAAGAAACTTTCAAAATAAATGGGTAATGGCTCTGGGGTCATGTAATTCAATTCGCCAGAGGTGGCAGCACCCTGCAATACGGAGTCAGGCGAAATTCCACTTGTTATCCAGTTAGGCCTATAGAGCCATGGAAGGCAAATAGGAAACAGCACCCAAGCTTTCGAATGGTACCGGTTTGAATGACATTGAATGACCTCTAACCCAGATTTCAAGGTCATATGACAAGGTCATGATATCATTCAATGTCAAATAACTCAAAAACGGTACCAGATAGAGCTATATTTACAATGGCGGACTAACAGAAAGTCGTATATAGTTTATCGAACTGCGCCATTTTCAATGACCTTGAACAACCCCTAACCCAGTCAGTTTTCAAGGTCACGCTATACTATGCTGTTGTGTACCAAATTTCATCATAATCGGATGATTTTTCGTTAAGATATGGAGATTTAACGATTTGCAATATGGCGGCCGTCCGCCATTTTTAGTTGTTGAAACGTGGAATTTGTGTCATATGTCACCTCTATCGCCATGCGACTCTGGTTTCCCGTGCAAACTTTCTCTGAAATCGGATAATCGGCGGCTGAGTTATGGTCAAAAAACGATTTTTAAATAAGCGGATGTCCGCCATCTTGAATTTTAAAAATTCAAGATGTTCAAGTTATGTGACTGTCATGGAATTCCAAATCTGCATTTGTCTACCAAATTTTGGATGATTTTTCGCCGAGGTATAGCGATTTAACGATTTGCAATATGTCGGCCGTCCGCTAAGTTGAATGTTCAAAATTTAGAGCTTTTGTTACCTGACTTCTGTCGCCATGCTATTCTGCTTTGCTGTGCAAAATTTCAATGAAATCGGTGAACCAACTGCGGACTTATGGTCAAAAAACGATTTTTAAAATGGCAGCCGTCCGCGATCTTGAATATAAAAAAAATTATATTCAGTCGCTTAATTGACTGTCACCGAGTTCCAAATGCACACCAAATGTCATCGAAATCGGATGATTTTTTTGCTGAGATATGGCGATTGCACGATTTTCAAGATGCGGATCTCCGCCATCTTGAATTTTATGGGTCCAATAATGGATTCTTTGAGAAGCCCATGTAGCACTTCCTTTAGGTCGTTAATAGAGACCATGGCTCCAAATTGCTTATTATTTTGATAAAATCGCGTTTTTCTGTACGGAATTTGGCGACAGACATACAGGCAAACAAACAGACAAACGAACAAATGAACAGCACCAAAGCTTAAAGCCGCCGCTCGCTATTAATAAATGAAGAAACGAGGTTTTTTCCGCGCGATGCTATGCATAAGCGCGGTATATGCCGGCACGCGGTGTCTGTCTCTCTGTCCGTCTGTCTGTCTGTCCGTCCGTCTGTCACGTTCGTGAGTTGCGCCAAAACGAATAAATATACCTTCGAAATATTTTCACCATGTGGTAGCCAAGCCATTCTAGTTTTCCATACCAAACGGGGTGGCGCTATTCCAACGGGAACCCTCCTAACGGGGGCGTCGAATGCAAAGGGGGTATGAAATAATTGACGATTTTCGACCAATATCTCGCTGTATCTCAGAAACGGTTATAGTTAAATGGGCACACGCAGCGAGACAATTTGTAAGCATCGAATTCTCTTTCCATCCATGGAACATATTTGGTGATAGTCGCAGGGGCGTCTCCAGGAGAAACAAAAATGTGGGCTGCGGTACGTGAAAACGGCGATTTTTTGAACTTGCGGTTCGAATAACTGGGAAACTGTTGAAGATATATGGGTACATGCTGCGAGGGGTTTGGCAAGCACTGAATTGTCTTTTCATTCATGCAACGTATTGCGTGATTGCCGCATGGGCGTCCCCAGGGCAAACAAAAAATGAAGGCCGGGGTACGTAAAAATGACGATTTTTTTGCAATTGTTGTAGATAGACAGCTGACACACTAAATGCGCCGTATCTTCCGAACGCGAAGGTCTACGAACTTCAAAATTGGTAGACGGACGGAGCCTAGATTTGCGAAAGTCACCATATTAATCCTTCTACTTAGAGCAGCCTTCAGCGACTAACCAAAGTACTCAACAACACGAGGCATCGCGCGGCCTCTCTGCGATAGCTG
>Ga0209149_1001658_pt1 | contig 11607 bp, 3 predicted proteins | sample WorMetTyACAVOLI2_FD_187423 | JGI IMG/M metagenome (GOLD analysis project Ga0209149, IMG submission 187423) | Marine gutless worms symbiont microbial communities from Max Planck institute for Marine Microbiology, Germany - Olavius algarvensis... ...
ACTCTTGACCTGGTTGACTAACCATTGTCCTTCAGTGCTGTGACACTGTTGGTTGGGTCATATAACCTGTTAAATTGTCGCATTCAAATGTGTTTAATGGGACGTTAAACCCTGCTATACCACACGCTGGTCAAGCGAGTGGGGCATGATGACCGACATGGTAAGCCCCTGCCACCTACTGGCGACAGACAAGCAGAAGGACATTGCCATTGCATAGAGCTTAATAACCATGCAGTCATGCAGTTTCCACCGTCAGATACCCGAGGACTCTTAGTTTTGTGAGACCAAATTCCGTACACTGGGTCAAAATGAGTTTTATATTTTATTTTTTCACACATTAAGTTGACTCCAATTTGATCCAAAATAACTGTAACTGTAACTTAACTGAAAAATTAAAAAATCAGTAACTGTAACTGTAACTTAAACTGTAAATGAAAATCATAACTGATTATACTACAGAGTTATACTACATACTGCATAAACACTGACTGTAGTATAATCAGTTTGTTGTAGTGAGGTGTTGTAGAGAAGACTAGTTGGGATAGTGATAGGAGAGGTACTCATCGTGTAGTGATGTGCAGGTTAATGGTTTGGAGCCGGCCAGTGAGGAAGAGCAGCAGCGAGCGGCTGTCAAGATTCAAGCCGGCATCCGTGGCTACCGAGATCGACAGCGAGTTAAAGCATTGAGGTTTGTCAATGACACTAGACTAGTGATGAGACATTTAGTTACTTTTTACTTCAAATTAGTTAACTCGGTGTTACTGCTTACTTGCTGGAAACAGTAATTGACTAGTTACTGGTTAGTCGTGGAAAGTAGCAACTGGTGCAAGCACAGAAACAGTGCCCAGCACTGCATTGCAGGGTGCTGCCACCTGGCGAATTCAGTGGCATGATCCTAGAGGCATTGGCCATCAGTACCGTACTGAAAGTTTCAGGCTGATAGCTGTAACGTCTTTGCCATAATTTAGCTACATGAACATAGTTACAAGTAGACATCATAACAATAGTAATAATGTCACCACAATTTCTACGGCGTTGTAACACGGCGACCGACTCAAGCGTGCCATGCAACCAAAACCTGCACCTTGTTGGCTGTAAGCAAGCAAAGTAAAAAGTATGCAGTTACGTTTTGCTACTGCAATGTCCCAGTATTCTTCAGTTTCAAATACCTCAAAAATGATACTACATGGTGAGGCTACACGTTAAGGCATAATTACCGAACCCCGGCCCTAGCTGTAAAAGGCATAACTCAGTCAGTATACAGTTTATTTAGATGAAAATTTCAGGCAATATAGCCGGTGGAATGCTGAGTCTGCAAATCCGAAAATAATTTGTCTTTTAATTAAATGTTCTTTGCTAGCAGCAGTTTGAAGAGACAGCAGTAGCAGTGTTGCTCAATCACTATAGTCTGATGCCCTATCATTACGCCGTGCCGAAGGTAGGTCATTTACCCCAGGTCAAGAGTCCCTTGTCACCTGCCCCAGTCAAACACCCCCTCCCGGTCACTTGCCTCCTTGGTTAAGGCCCACACTAAACTGCCAATACTAGCCATGTATCCGTACCTGACAGTTATCTCTATTTCTGTAGCCACTGCCGAGATATGGATATGCGGCTAATATTGGCAGTTTAGTGTGGGCTTTAACCAAGGGGGCCAGTGACGACCGGGAGGGGGTGTTTAACTGGGGACAGATGACGGGGGACACTTGACCAAGGCTAAATGACTAAGCTTCGTGGTGGCATAATGGTCGGGCGTCGGACTGTAGTGATTGAGCAGCACTTCTATTGATGTCTCTTTAAACTGCTGCTAGCAAAGAACATTTAACCAAAAGACAAATTGTTTTCAGATTTGCAGACTCAACATTCCCTCAACTATATTGGCTGAAATTTTAATGTAAATAAACCGTGTGTTGATTAAGTTATGTCATTTAAAGCTAGGGGGTCCTGTCCGGTAATTATGCCTCACTGTGTAGATAGAGCTATACTTACAATGGCAGACGACTGATAGGAAGTCATTTATGATCTTTTGCATTGTGCCATGTTCAGTGACTGCTTGAATGACCCATGAGCCTGCCATTATTTGACGTTGAATATCTCAGAAACAATACAAGATAGTCACAGTTACAACAGATTGCAAGTAAGAACTTACATATGCCGTGCTCAGTGGTGTAATTTTGCATGACCTTGAGTAACTTGGCAAAATTTTCAGAGATGGTTTATCGGCCCTGAGACGGTTATCCATTTTGCTACTAACCGGGCCCAGTGTAGCACAACTTCGTTGATCAAGACCAGTGCAGTACCGCTAGGCCTACTCTTGGTTTGTGTTTAATGAGCCTGTTTTCAGATTCAGCCCCAAACATCTGTGTTGGGAAATCTTTGACGCTTGCTGAAGTAGGAGTTTGTTTTGCTGAATGATAAATACTGATAAGTGGCATATGTTGTATTCAGGGCTTCACATGAACATCAGCAGCATGATGAGATGCCGACAGCAGTGATAAACGGTGAAGAGACAGTTGATGGTCCGGCTGCTGACACACAGGTACTTGTATCTCTGCTTTTGTGTTCAGCTCTGTCACTCATACCATCTGCTGTCATTTGACTATACTCGCAGTACTATGATATTTCGTTTCTATCAGCTTCATTACTGTGGTATCAGATGTGTCTTACATCTGTAGTCATTGAGTTCTAGAATAGTTCACAGTATACTCAGCTGTCAAAATAACTTGTCAGTCCTTACCAGTAGTGGCATCGCGTGCAGCAGGTAGTGGATGTAAGATAGGTGCAGTGTTTTGTCAACAAGTTCATTATGCTAAAATTTGCTGGTAAATTTGTGTCGTAGCTCGTATATGGCAAAATAAATGCCGTCTGATGCCTCGGGGTATTATGATGTTATGTTTATTGAACTGCAGTTACAATATGTTGCAGGTGACTTCGGAGTGTCACGACTCTGTCGGCGACGAGCACGACCCAGAGATGGATCGAGCAGCAGTTAAAATACAGGCAAGCTACAAAGGATACAAGACTCGCAAACAGCTCGGCAAAATCTAGACGAGATTGTCGTGGCGTCTGTCCGTCCGTCTGTCTGTCCCCGCTGCCTTAAATGCAGCGAAACTTTGAGCTGTTGATGACCAACTTGTGCCGTCCATTCACCCGCGCTCTGCACTCAACGTCCGTGGGACTGCGGCTTATTTTTCTAGCTGGTCTGTTGTTAGACTGTCGGTCAGTTCATCATCTGATGACTGATAGCTTCGTGGTTACATGCCTAGACAATGTGTTAATAACGTTAACGTTTTCTGCGAGTAATTTGTTGGTTGAAGGTTTGCGGTGTGGCAATACAGTGTATTTGATACTTTGAATTTTTGTCTTCAGGCTTGAATTGTGAAATGGTTTGCCAAAATACAGTTACTTTGTATTGAACGTCGTTTTATGGTAAATTTAAACTCATTTTTGTATTAACTTTTACTGAACAGAAAGGTTGGATAGGATGTCTGATCTACTGGTGCTCCACTGGTTAGAGAACATGCTTCATTTCTTGTGCAGAAAAATGCTTATTGAGAGTTCCCACTGACCTGGAAATATCGGGAAATTTGTTGGTGGTGATGGAAAAATAGCATGTATCAGATTGAGCAACTGTTGTCGTAATATTGTTTCAGGCCGGAATGTTTAAATTGAAAGTGTTTGCGTTTGCGTGTATAAATTACAGTGGCAAATAGCCGACTAAAAATTACCTAAAACTGTACCGCAGTTGTCCCGTCTCGGATACCTAAAACCGTAGTCGTCCTGTTCGAGACAGTCAGCGGGTATTTCCCGACATAGTCTGGAAAAGTTTGGGGAATTTCATTCTTGAAGTGAGTGGGAACTGTGTTATTGCACTTGTTATTAATATTCAGTTGCCGTTTGTTGCAATGCGATGTATTTTATGGTATGTTTTGGTGCGACTTGCCTTCAGTGACGGTGAAGTTGACATCTCTGTAACATGGCTGAGGTAGTTGAGGTGTGACAGCCACAGCGCTCGCTGGTCGGCGGTTCTGTAGCCGTGATATGTTTGTTTGATGGTCGTGATGAGTGCGTGATTTTGATGTAGCATGAAGCTGTTTGCAGTATCCGTCAGCAACTGTAAGTTTGCACACTGCAGAATGAATCTGTGTAATTCAGACAGACACAGACACACACTTGGCCTACTGTTCCATGCTGACTGCATTAGGCCGGATCTCCCAAATATCTCATTAAGAAACCTTTACAGTTTGCGGGAGTCGTGTTTCTTACTGGTAATGTGCCATCCTCGAGACACCAAAGTAACGGTGTCGTGGCACTGAGCTGAAGGAATGTTGGTCTGTCTGTGTGTGTGGCTCAGAACCAGTGGCATTGGCTCAGTAACGTCATGTTGGCACGGCACAATGAGTGCCAACTGTAGATTAGCAACATCCAGCTAAGCTGTTGAAATGACTGCAGTTGTCTGCAGCGATGGTGTCCAGAGTTACGTTGCATGTTATTGCTACTGTTCACACTCACATCGTTGTGTGTGTATATAGCTGTGTCGTGCCGACGTGTGGATTAGGGGTGTGACGGAGTGCCAATTCGAATGTTGTCAAAATCTGACGATTTTCCCACATCCAAATCTGTCTGATGTACAGACAATTTTTGGTCAAATATGAATTTGGTTTTTTGCTAAGAAATAGTCAATTGTTTTGAGTGCCTGTCCTGCAGAAAAGCACAAAATGATAAACACAGCTGCACCCACTGCATCGAAAACGAGGCAGAACACGTGGAATAACCAGCAGTGATGGGTAGGTTGAAACTTGAATCGGCTGAGCCGAGTTGAGTTGATCGGCTTGTTTGTTCTTCATAGTTTTAAGCTCTTGTTTGGTACCGTAACACTGTTGCTAAGTAGTTTGTGTGGTAAATCTGTATCCGCAGTCAAAATCCATATCTGATGGAAGCGGATCTCATCTGGCTCTGTCACATCCCTAGTGTGGATGGTGCACGTGGTTACAGCGCAGGCTATACCGAGTGTAGTTGTACAGGCTACACTGAACGTGTGTAACTGATTCTGTTGTCGGGTGTATGTGTAAGTTTGTCGTCATTGTGATCACAGCCGAGTGTTGCCTTCACACAGTGACGCAACATGTTTTATATGGACCGAGTCTATAAATCTGGTGTCTGAGACACAGTACCCACATTGCAATTGCTGAAGGATAGATCCTAGCTGTGGTGGATTAGTAGTTTTGTTGGCCTAAAGCCAATACATGTAATTTTCACAAATAAGTAAGTAAGCTAGTAATTGTATATGGCTTAACAGCTGAAGATTGCTTACAAGCTAAAACAGTATAAAGTACCGGGTAATTATTGAGGCGAAAGTTTTACATTGGCGACCGTGGGGCTTAAAGATTCGGCCTTATTAGCCTATACAGTAATCTGCCAGTGGATGCTTGTGCTCTGGACTGATGCATCGTTAAGGCACAGAGCTCTTGGCTGTTTTGACAGCTACGTTACCATGCAGTACTGGCCAGTGGGCGAGTGCTATATGGCCAGGTAATAACAGTCGGTCTGGTCGAGAGTAATACATGTCGCAGCTTTCTGTTACATTCATAGATTGATTGCGGTAGTAATTTCTAAGGTACATAGGATTTTACTGTAGTAGTCGTAATCGCACAAAAGCCGACGCAAGCAAGCTTGCATCATATTAGAGATGAAGCTGCGAACCAAGCCAGGTTTAGGCTTGATGGTTTTTGTAGGTGATTGTGACTGTACAGAGTGACACAAAGTGCATCTTTTCGTCCGTCAGTCTGTGCCTCTGCTGCTTCGACAGTGTGAACAATTTCAGCGTTCTTATCAGGCTCTGCTGCATTCGCGCTGCTTGCTTGACAGTTGATTCATTACACTCGCGCATGCCTGCTATCTAACGTACGCACTGTGCAGTTGTTATTATATGTTTTGTTACTGTTTATTAGAGACATTTGACACTGATATTGCCAGTAAGTTTTCTGAACATCTTAATTTTTTCGGGATTGCTGAGTCCGCTGTTTTAACGAAATTTCATTTAATTTCTCTCTCCGTTATTGTTTTCAGATTGTGGCCAATTGAACTTTAACAAAAATATCAGTGCTACACCTGTACAGAATGCACTGTTGTGGAACAGATTTTAGGTTGTGTGCTGTATTTTATTATGGAAAATAAAAGCATTATTTTTAAAGTTGTATTATAGAACGAAGTATTTTAGTGGTACGTAAGTGGCTTGTACATAATGTAGTGATGTGCATAAAGGCTTTAGATTTGTTAGCAAGTATGCTCCGATAGTTGTGCTGATTAGATGTACAAATACATGTTTGTGACTGGTCTGTTTGGTGCTTAATTCAAGCTCGTTCGACTGCCGTCATATTTCTGTACGTCACTCACAAACAAACGTCTACTGAGTGAATGCGTACATAGCTAGAACCGACATTGCTGTGTAGAAGCGGTGTGTATTGCAGTTGAAGAATGGCACGAACGGACTGATGACTAAACAATGTACAGGTGGATGATTATGCTGTGTTTACAAGTGCTCGTAGTACTTGTAGATTAACTAATTAGGCAACACTAGTAGAAACTAACTATGCATCAGAATAAGTTATAGGTAAAGCATCTGAGCATTAAAACATTGCAGGTAATACGTGTGAATTCAGACAAATAGACATCACGTATTGATGAAAGGAGTGCTTGCAATGAGTGGTACAGTAGAAACGGAGCCAACACTGAGATGCCACTTAATTACAGCAACTGATGTAAAATTGCTTAGGGTGAAATTTTGCATGGATGCATTCATAGACTGAGCTGCACTTGCAAATTCAACAATGAAGCGATACGATGACTGTTCTAATTCATCACCTCTTTAAGTAGGGATGTCGGGATTCTGCACGCGCAGAATCTGCCACTCTGCGCAGAATTTGGGGTCCTGCACAGAATTGAGGAAAATTTACCAAATGGCGCAGAAAATGCAAAAATTTTGCTGATTTTTGTTAACCCTTTCACTTACAACGGTTAAAATTACACAGCTTGCCACTCGTTGTTAATTTTCTTTCACTAATGTAAACAAACATCCTTCACACGACGTCATTTGAACTTCCCCTTGTTGATAGATAACTTCTAAGACTACCGTAAGTGTAAGTTGAATAGCAACCCTTAACTTAAGTGGACCAACAAGCCACGATACTCTGGATAGTACACCGATGTCACAGACAATTGTACCATAGTAAAAAACGGGTTGAAATGGTGCGCAGAATTCAGATGTCCCTGTCTTTAAGTTACGACCACATGGCACTATACAGGGTGGGCAGAAAAGCCAAATGGTTTTTATGAGTTTATAACTCTCGAACAACTTAAGTGAAACAATACTACACTAAATAATGCTGAAATTGAGTGATGACGTTCAATCGTTGTATACGTTTCACTCAAAATTAACTATTAATGCCGATCGTCGTCATCATCATGTTCTTTATTTGATGCTGACAAAATGAAGAAAGCAACGTGCAGTAATGTAAAAGTAAAACTAGTGAGGGTACAAGATACAAATGAAAAAAAACAAACGCAAGGCATGACGCGCTGATTAGAAACATCTGACATTTGAGACAGAATTCAACATATTTATCCTGTGTTTTAATCAGCATGGTGATGGCCAGTCTTTATGGCAGTTGGTTTTGCTTGTTCGTTATGTCCTGACCTATCTGACATGGTGACACCAGCAGGCTAACAGGCATCATGCTTCAGGTGATCAGCATCTCCATGTGGTAGACTAAGCTGGTTACCCGTCAGCTTTTTACTGCACGTTAAATACACACTATCGTATCGTATCGTATCTCGGATATTTTGACGATACGCTTTTTGCTGCAAAGCTCCTGAAAGGGAGAGGATGAACCGGATTGAGCTTCACATTATTCAGTGGCTACTTTTTTGGTTCAATTAACTGTTGACAGACATGGGAGCAGAGATGGTGTCTGGTGTGACAAATGGCGAGCTGATGTCAGTCCTGCTGGTTGTGGTGTTACAGCTCGGACTAGTTCAAAAATGGCTGCATTGCGATGTACTGTTGCACGCGGGTGATGTTCTAGGTTGGTTCACTCAACTAGTGCAAAGAGCATTTAAATGTGGTAACATGCAACACAACAGACTTACTCGAGATAAAGAACTGAACAATGTGATACACGGATCACACTTCTGTTTTTCTGTCATCACATACAGGTAACCTTTTAAAAAATTCGATTTTTCGGACCACCCTGTAGAAATCTATAATTATTATTATTATTTTTTATATTATTATTACTGTAAAATAAACACAACTCATAAAAATCTTTCTGCTGTTAGCAGCAATAAAGTGCATCGTACATATCATTAGACATCAGTACAGTAATTAAAACATTAATATTCCTAGCAAATAAAGTTTACTTCTGACTGCAGGAAAACATCTACACAACTGAAGTTGGGAGTAAACAATCCTGGGAATTCACAAGTGAAGCATGCTGTACCACTATTGGTCAGTAGCTGAAAACTGAGTCATGACTATTTTTTTTTTCAGTTTTGGGCGTGATCAGAGCGCCCGATCCGACTCAACTCAGTTGCTGAGTTTATGAAAATGTTCAGAACTCTGTGACTGACAAAACTTTCGCCGCTTTCAGTTTTTCTCAGTCGTAAGAGTGATCATGGCGCATCGGGCACTATGATCACTCTTACGATCTGACTCAACTCACCTCTAGTAACTCAAGCCATGGGTAACATCGTCTCTAAGTTCGAATGCTGCACGTTTTTTTTCCGTTTTGAGTTAACAGATGGCACAGGACAGACGGACAGAATGTCACATGTACATGTAATGTGGCCCCCTAGAGAAGGGATACACATACACTATGAGCTCAAGAGCAGAACATATCTTACATAAATCACTAGTTAACTCTGAAAGTCCACAGTTAACTGAGAGTGATTTCTGTGCGATAATGGCTGTGCCACTATACAACTGGCGTATCATATGCAAACATAATGTGACATGACGTCAGAGTGAAATGCACAGCACATGGTGAGTCCTTCATTGAACGTAAGTATATGCAGAGCAAATAAAAACATTTAAATATAAATTATTCCTATTGACAGCCGAGTAGAAAGACGCATCGGTCAGTCTTTATGTCGTACGAGACCCTTGGATATCAAGTCCGGTATTTCAACGGCCAACCACGGACCGAGCTGTAACACAACGACCGCCACAGACGTGTCAACTCTACTAACTTGACACTCATCAACAGACAACTCATTATACTTCACCAGCTGTTCTGCATCTACTGCTTCTACTTTTATAAGTAGTCACGTTTTCAGTGTTAACCACTGCTAGACCGGGTCTCACAAAGGTTCCCCCCCCCTTACTTCCACTTGGCCTTGTCTGACATGTGATGTTGGTCGGGAGGAAGGAGAATATTAACAGAGCTACCTGTGCTGTACAGTTCTGTACACCGGGGGAGAGAGCATTCTGCGTTTCCGGTCCATTGGTGTGGAATTCTCTCCCTGAGTCACTGCGGACTGTTGATTGTATCACAACTTTTCGTCGCTGGCTTAAGACTCACTTTTTTAACCTCTACTTATCGTGATTTTATCGTTACACTTCTAGTTTTTAGCATCATTGTTGACATTTGTACTGCCAGGCCGACCCTGGTTGTTGTAGGCCTGGCACTAAACACAGTTATGTAATGTAATGTAATTATAATGTTGCATAAAGGTACAAGCAGTCGGTCAACTGCATCAGGCTTTGATCTTGCTTGGTTTAGCTCTCTATCTTCCCAGCGCCTCGCTACCTTCTGTTTTCTTGGTGCTATATATATTTAAAACTTTTTGTTACATTCTTCACTTTACGTTTTAGTGAGCTGATCCTGGTGGGACTGGCCCAGGATCTCGTTGACTAACCATTGTCCTTCAGTGCTACAGAAAACCTATGAAGCAGTATTTTCATGCTGGATGCCCAGCCAACAGCATCACATTCCAAAAACACTGTGGGCATCGTGTCAGTCGAAGTACAGCGGAGAATTTTTAGCAAAGACAAGACGACATAAAATAACATTTATTATTTCACAGGCAGGCCTGCGGTATGAAAGATGGCAACAACTCACCCCTAATGCCATTGCATGGCCGATGCCAAACTTTGGAACGTTCCGAGCCCACAGCGGCTTGAAGTGGTCTGTCATACATATTTTGCCTCCCCTGTTACAAAAATCAACAAATTTAGCATCACTAATTGAACCATAGTTCACCTTCAAAGCAGCATCAGCATGAAAAGCTCATTGCATTCTTCAATAGATATCCAACACCAAAAGTTACAAAATGACTAGTAAACTTTGAAAGGTAATAATCAATCAATCCTGTATCTTGATGTGTGTCTCTGATCACGAACTGATAAACTAAACAATAGACAAATGTGTCGGCCTGCGATGACAGAGGCCCTCCCTGACAATGTACACAGACTAACACAGCAAGCCTGTTGACTAACCATCGTCCTTCAGTGCTATGACACTGTTGTTACATTCATCTGACCCGAAAATCGTCCCCGAAATGACCTATAATGTGTAGAGTGGGATGCTAAACCCTACTATACCAGACAGCAAGCCTGTTGCTGCCAGCTGGCTGGCATTCCAGCAGCGGACTGCCACCAGTTAAACAGCACATCAGCTTAATGGTGTGTCGGCACATTCAGCACCAGTAACCGGCACAAGCACAGGACAGAATGACGGATGGACAGATGGATGATGTATAACACGGTCTCCTGACGGAGGACTGCTAATAAAATGACGAGTTGTGACTAAAGTACCTGTACATTTTTGCCGTCTTTCCGTCTAGTTCTGGGATTGCAATCTCTGGTGCAGTAGTTGGATACATGACTGGAATCTGCACACAGAGTTCACTTTGTTCGATCACTAACAGTTTTACTGAACCACAAATAACCTCATCACACGCACTGATTATGGTATCACAACAGATGCTGTGTGTAATGCACTACAGAAGTCCAAGACTTTACTCGTCGAATAACTTAACAATTCGTCGTCGTCGTTTCTGGCATGCAACTCTACGATTGTGTAGCACCATATGTCGACATCATCCTCCACAGAGAGCAGTTCTGAGCCAAATCTGCTGCTTGGGGGGGGCATAAGGTGGTGTTGTTCAGATCCTGTTTGGATGCATAGACGGTGCTGAGCCACATGATGCGGGGACAACCTGGACGTCTTTTCCAGTCCACCGAAGGGGAGGCTAACAGGATCCTCTTGGTATCTGTGTTGTCATCCATGCGCATAATATGCCCAAACAGGGTAAGTCGGCACGACTGGATTATAGCAGTGACTGGGATTGCTTCGTTACCTCCATACATCATCGTTCCACACAAATTGGTACCATTTGATGCCAACCAGTATACGCAGACACCACTGGTCGAGTGCATCGATCCTATGTGCGTCCGTCTTTGTTATCGCCCAGTAGTCCGAACCATACAGGAATATTGGTAAGATGCACGTGTTGTACAGCTTCAACTTCATTGAGGTAGCGAGCCGTGACCTCCAAATCTGATTTTCTAAGCTCTGCATGGCAGCACGAGTGATGGCACTTCGGCACCTG
>Ga0209149_1001659_pt1 | contig 11601 bp, 8 predicted proteins | sample WorMetTyACAVOLI2_FD_187423 | JGI IMG/M metagenome (GOLD analysis project Ga0209149, IMG submission 187423) | Marine gutless worms symbiont microbial communities from Max Planck institute for Marine Microbiology, Germany - Olavius algarvensis... ...
CTATAGGCCTAGGATGCACCGTTTGGCCACAGTGCACGCGCGTGACAACCAACCAACGACGTCACGACACAGCCTATCTCAATAAGCGCCTCTTTTACTAAAGTAAAGTGAGGCGCTTAAAAAGCACGCAGAGAGACAAACAAATACACAGCTGTCAAATTGCAAATATACAGCAAACACTTATAAAAGTACAATCTCACAAGATAACAAATCACAAGCAAAATTCAGGTTAACACAAGAAAAACATGAAATGACAGTTTCAGTCATAAATCGACAAAATCAAATGACATTATAAATTTTTAAAAAATTTGGTACATATTCTATTTTCTTCGTCAACAGCAATAAAACGTATTATACGTGAGTGCATATTGTATGTGAGATTTTACGTGTAACTGTTTTGGCAGATTTTCGCATCTGGGCTGTATCAGGCTTGATGTGGTCCGTGGTTTAACAGTTCTGTTTGCAAAAATTGTCCAACTCAAATAAACACCAATATGTTCCTTGCCAGTCCCTCTATCTCCTTACTGCATTTTAGTCAAACTCAAGGACAGGGAATTGTTGAATTGTTGAATTCGGTTTCACTGCCACATATGGTCTGATTTCCACGCAGACCAGTTGCTTCAGGACCCGTTAACCTTTAAACAAAACAGTTTATATGAACTGTTTTGGTTTCTTCATTATACACTGTGTCCCCAAAAAAGTATACCCCTTAATGTTTGATAATAACTTCGTCAAATGTGCACCGATTTTTAAAACTCTTTCATCACCTGATTCGTGAGGAAATTCTCTATGCACACACACAAAGACTGCCATCTCACCTGTAATATGTTGCTACACTACCTTGTGAAAGTCAAAAATCCAAAAATGTTACTGATTTTCACAGCATCCTCAACAAACTGTTGACATGTTCCTGATGACACTTTGAGGACTTGATTTAACATTTAACAGTAGTTAGACAGACTGTCTCAAGACTGCTGACATTGACTGACTGACTAACATTTTGAAGTTTGTCAGATGACATCTTGAATCAACAGTCTGTTGAACGTTGTCCAGTTGAACGTTGTTGCATCATGATGATTTTCTTCACCACAATTATTTTTGCACACTCTTCGTTCTTTCTACACTATACTTCATGTGTTGTACACATATTTAAGTAAAATCATTAGTGCGATATTTTTGTGGCAGGTTACATAAGATCTCACATTAAATTTAAGTTAAACATATTAATTGTCACATTCAACGTGAAAATTGGGTTACTTTTTTGGATTTACACAAGGTAGTGTAGCAACATATTGCAGGTGAGGTGGAAATCCTTGTGTCTCTACGTAGAGAATTTTCCTACGAATCACCTTGTGTAAGAATTTTGAAGATGGTCCAAATTTGCCAAACTTATTGTCAAACATCAAGGGGTATACTTTTTTTGGGACACAGTGTATTTTCAGTTGCTTTTTCACTGTTTTAGTTGTTCATCCTCATCACGATCATCCCGTCACAACTGTCTAAACACACTACTCTCCTATAGCATGACATAGCCTTTTTGTGCTGAATGTGCCGTTAAACATCAACCAACCTATGGTTCGATTTACTTGAGATCATGAGGTTACAGGTTCGACTCCTGGCCGTGTCACTATTATGTAGCAAGTTGCCTACTCAGCAAGCATTTGATATTTGTCAACAAGCCGTATAATTTCGTATTGGTGAAACACAGGGTTGCCTTCCATCCCAATTTTTACGGGACATCCTAATTTTTGCGGGATGTCTCGATTTCCAGCCCAAATGTTTGGCGTCCCACCAAGACCCTCATTTAGGCGCCGTGTCCTGTTTTACTGGTGTAGCAAGTTGAATTTATGCGGCCAGTTTCAATGAGCAAATCGCTCTTCTGGCAGCCGACCATTGTCTAATTGGGTTTCATTACATTAATTGCTTATTGTGAGTAAATGTGTGTGTGTCTGAAAAAGGACTTGAACCCAGTCTAGAAACTCCGACAAAGTTGTTTCCACGGCTCACAGTGAATAAAACCATTTTAAAACCACCTGTACATGGGATTTTCCCGATGTAGTAAAATTTTGCGTTGCAGTGCATACGATATTGGAGAAAGCAATCCGGTTCCGGCATTTGGACTATAATCTGGATCGGGCTAAAAAGTTAATCAGTTTGTCCATGTCCCAACATCTGTCGACACGCAACATTTCATCCAAATCCATGCACGCATTTTTGAGTAATCTTGCTAACAGACAGACAGACGGACAGACAAACGAACGCATTTACCTCCTGCTTTGTCGGAGGTAAATATGACCAGGTACTCAACTTTACAGTCTGCAAAGGTTTTTGCACAGTATGTTTTGGTTCGTGCATTTCTTCTTCTTCTCATATGCGTGTCATTAACCATAATTGGTCAGCCACGAAACAGCGTCCTCATCCGCAGAGTGTAGCCGAGATAAGCCGCCATTCAGTTTTGTCAGGGGACAGGATTCGACAATGTGAGAATCGTCTGGGTCTCGCCACAAGGACACAGGTCAGTGTCTGTAAGTTGCCATTTCCTTCTGCAGGCACTGTGCACTGCAGCTGTGTTACACTGTTCTTGTGGGTTATGGCTTATTAGCTCCGACAAAGGAGGAGGTAAATGCTTTTGACCGTGTTCGTTTGTCTGTCTGTCTGTCTGTTAGCAAGATTACTCAAAAACACGTGCATGGATTTAGATGAAATGTTGCATGTCGACAGATGTCGGGACATGGATGAACTGATTAACTTTTGAGCCCGATCCAGATTATAGTCCGGATGTCGGAACCGGATTGCTTCTCCGATATTGTATAAGCACTGCTACGCGGAATTTTACGTCGGTAAAATCCCATTGGCGGCGCGCCACTACAGCGAGCTGTGGTTTTAAAATGGTTTTATTCACTGAGCCGTCGGAAGACCTTTGTCGAAGGTAAATGCGCTCTGCCGAGTGCCGTTCTAGTTTTTAATTACTTGCTGATGCTCTACATACACATACTGATTTGAAACGAGCAATCCGTGATGTCCAGTAGTATTGAAACACTAGTAGTTTGTGTCGTATGTTTTCAACGCAGACGTCTCAGAACATCATCATTGCATTGTTCAACATCAACACTCCACAGTTATACAACATACTGTCTGCGATGCCTCGGTCCATCCGGGTAATTAGTTGTTGTCTTCTTATTATGTATAGCTGCCCATTTCCATAGATATAGGTTGTCTGAATAATTCCATTTTAGGTTCGTGTTTATTACCACCAGTAACGTAGGAGCAAGGCGGTATTGTTTTTCTTAAATGACATTTGAATACAAAGTTTGTTAATGTTATCATCTACGTATTTTTGAAAATTCATTTTAGAAGTCATTTTAGTTAACATTTGTCAAACTTTTGACTGACTGACTTATATATCAAGTGACTCTGGCTACCGGTATATTTCACATATTAGATTTAGTGATGTGCCTTTGTCTGGTTTTGATATTTAACTGTTACATTACGTGTGGATACATGTACAATTGATTGACGAGCAGGACGCAGGTTATAAGATCTTACAAGATCACATGTCCAGTGTCAGCCAAGAACCACAGCTGACGATCTCTCAGCCGACCAATCACGCTCAACATTTCCACCTTTCTAGGTCACATCTCAGTGTCTTTATTTTAATTAGGACAGTGTAGTAGTGTTGTTTTAGTACCAGTTTTTTGTTGTAGTTTATATTCAGTTCTGAAGATTCTACTCAATTTTTGTGTCGTTGTGAACAAATTACTGCAACTCAACACTGGCCAGAGATATAATGTTTTCAACGTGTCCCTTCTTCCTTCCGTCCAACCATATCAAACTTCTTAACACAATATTTTGAAATCGTCTTAACCGATTTTGATGCAGATTTGCGAAAATGATCCGCAGGACAGTCACACGAAATGATCAACTTCGAGGGGGCAACATGAACGAACCCTGACCCTGTTTCCAAGGTCACACCATTCTTTGACGCTAAATATCTCACGAACGGCTACAATGTTACAATGGCCGACCAATAGAAAGTGGCGTATGGTCTATCGAATGGCGCCATTTTCAATGACCTTGAACGACGCCTAACCCAGTTTCGAAGATCACATGCTTTGACACTGAATAGCTCACAAACGGCTACAGATACGGCCATAGTTATTATAGAAGGCGAATAGGAAACCACACACAAGCTTTCAAATCGCACCAGTTTCAATGACCTTGAGTGACCTCTAAGCCAGATTTCAAGGTCACGATATTATTCAACGTCAAATAATTCGAAAATGGTATAAGATAGAGATGTAGTTACAATGGCGGACCATTAGAAGTCGTGCATGGTCTATCAAACCGCAACATTTTAAATGATCTTGAACGACCCCTAACCCAGTTTCCAAGGTCACATGCTTTGATGCTGAATAGCTCACAAACGGCTACAGATACGGCTATAGTTACTATAGAAGGCGAATGGGAAACTGCACCCAAGCTTTCAAATGGCACCACTTTCAATGACCTTGAGTGACCTCTAACCCACATTTCAACGTCACAATAAGATTCAGTGTCAAATAATTCGACTAATAGTAAGTCGTGTATAATCTATCCAATGGTTCCGTTTCCAGTGACTTTGAGTGACCCTTGACATAGATTTCAAGATCATGGGTAATTAGACCTATAGATGCCCTTGACGTATCGTGGGCACAGGTGACGCGCGATCTGTCTGTGATAGCTAAGTTCTTGTTCTATATTAAACATGCCGTTTGGTATGCCATTCCGACGGGAACCTAACGGGGGCGTCGAATGCAGGTGGGGTAGACAAAAATCGCGATTGTGAGCAGGCTTCACTGCGTGCTGTTGACGCAAGAGTAGGCAAGGTGTTGTCAATACGACGACGCCGGACCACCGACCCGCAAGTTGTGACATTTATCGCTGGTAGTAAGTGTCGGCGTTGATAGTGGGAGACGACAAAGAAATATTTATGACAAGAATCAGCTTACTTACTTGCAAGATTCACCTTGTGTGATGTCACAACTTTGCATTCTTCAAATGCTCTTCACACCCTTAACTGTCGTGATTTCCAGACCCAGATGTGCAGAGATAACCTATAGGAGATATTCCACCAGAGATTACTACCGAGAGAGAGATAGCATCAGGAGTATGGTTTAGTGCCATTTTCAAAAAATCCCCGCTTTGTGGGTCGGTTAGGGTTAGGACCACGTATCATAATCTCGGGGATATCTGCAGGCAGTTATATGACGGAACCATACAGATGCTGTAACTGTAAATGTAATTTTTGGTGACAACCAGCTGACTTAGGTAACCTGGAAATGCTGTTAATAGGTGTGTGGGTATAATAATAATAATAATAAAAGCACAACAATGTTTATGGTGCTGTCATCATGGCAGAGCCATTGCGAGAGTTCGCCCGGTTCATTTGATGAATGTAGAATGGCGCCAAGGGGCCGCCGACCCAAGACCAAGCCAGACGACTTAGGCTGTGAGTCCGCCTGTACAGGCTGCCAGAAACTACACCCACCATCGCCATTTATTATTACTCAGCCCGAAAGTAGCTGGGTATGCACAGATATAACTGCTGGATGTATTCCCTTTGAAATTACCCCCCCCCCCCAGTTCGATCGGATCAGGAGTTAGTGCCATTTTTTCAAAAAATTCCCCCTCGTGGGTTGGTTAGGGTCAGGACCTGCCTCGTGGGTTGGTTAGGATCAAGAGTTAATGCCAGTTTTGAAATTTTCTCCGGAGTGGCTAATCTCGGTGGGGCGTGAGTATTTCCATGCAGTTTATTCTCATAGATGTATGTGTGTTGATTGCAGCTCAGGAAACGACGTCGTCGACGAAGATGCAATGAGTACAGAGGAGTTCTATGCTTCACTGAGGAAAACAGCTGCCGACATAGAGATGTTGAATAATTTCGACTGATTCACACCAGCCTAGAGATGTTGGCAGCCGATGTAGAGATTCTGAATATTGGATGCGTATGCTCTGACATGCAATTCCAATTATCTCTTTGTTCAGAATTATCTAAATTGATTAACTAAATTTAGGTAAAAGCAGTCAGTTAATTTATTTTGATTTTTGAATTAATAGCAGCCCTAATTTTAGCGACAGATAAAGGATTTATCAGTATTACCTTATGTGTGTTCCGAGCAGATCAGCCCTTTGCTCATGTGTTTATTATTATGCACTGTTATGACTCCACCAGCCTGGACTGGTCGGAGCCATAATGTTGTCTCCGTGTCCATTCGTCCAATCGTCTGTTACCAAACGTGTGAACACGATATTTCGAAAACAAATGAACCAGTTTCAATGACAGTTAGCACAAGTGGTCCACTGGGCAACGGGGGTGAAACCAGAGATGTTAAATGAGGCCAAATTCTTGAGGCTCAGGTCAAGGCCAAAGACCTAAGGCAGAGGTCGAGGCCAGACTTGAGGCCGAGGTTGAGGCCAAAGACTTAAGGCGGAGGTCGAGGCCAAAGACTTGAGGCCGAGGTTGAGGCCAAAGACTTAAGGCGGAGGTCGAGGCCAAAGACTTAAGGCGGAGGTCGAGGCCAAAGACTTGAGGCCGAGGTCGAGGCCAAAGACTTAAGGCGGAGGTCGAGGCCAAAGACTTGAGGCCGAGGTTGAGGCCAAAGACTTAAGGCCGAGGTCGAGGCCAAAGACTTAAGACTTGAGGCCGAGGTCGAGGCCAAAGACTTGAGGCCGAGGTCGAGGCCAAAGACTTGAGGCGGAGGTTGAGGCCAAAGACTTGAGGCCGAGGTCGAGGCCAAAGACTTAAGGCGGAGGTTGAGGCCAAAGACTTAAGGCGGAGGTCGAGGCCAAATACTTAAGCCCGAGGTCGAGGCCAAAGACTTGAGGCCGAGGTCGAGGCCAAACACTTAGGCCGAGGTCGAAGCCAGAAACTGAGGTTGAGGTCGAGGCCAAACACTTGAGGTCGAGGTTGAGGCCAGAACCTTGGGGTCAAGGCCGAGGCTGAGGCCAAATCTAAAGAGACCGAACAAAACATTATATTTCACAGTGAAAATATATTCTGTAAAAACATTTCGCAATTATTAATGCCATCAGTTCTCTGATAACATTGCATGCATTTGAACAGTCACGGTCCGAATAGTTATGCTTATTCTTTCACTACAGCATGTTCGAAAAGCTAAGGTCACCATGTTCCATAACTAAATGCTATTAAAGTTTGAGGCTGAGGCCACAATCTTGAGGCCGAGGCAAAAGGGTCCCGAGGCCAGATGTTATGAGGTTGAGGCCAAACTTTTGGCGTCAAGGCCAGTTTTAACATCTCTGGGTGAAACGTCAACTTTGGCAGTCAGGAGGTCAAGATCAAGTTCACAGGAGGGCGAGCTTAGATTTGGAGGCCTGGCAGATGCATCATTCTTGGGTTTTCTAATTGTCTTTCTGTTTCACGTGACTGACGCTGTCCACGTCTTTCTGTTATCAAGCACTGCCTATCTTTGTCATGGGTTCCTACAGACCTGGAGGGTCACAGAGTTGAGGAGGTCAGTTGGCTGCGTGGTAGAACGTCTGTCTTTGACCGGCGAACTTTCCCTGTCATACGCTCGACCTACTGCTGATGGGTAACCACTTATGTGGGTAAGCCGTCCACTGTAGGTCAGCCAACTAGGCCAATTCAGCCTTTTGTCCTTTTGGGGTTGATAAATAAGCTGCAATTAGACGGACGCTATTACAAGTTAGTGGTAGCGCCATCTGGTGAACGCTTACGAGGTAAAGGCAGGCATGGTGTAATTTCTAAGTAAAACTGTGTGATCCATGCCTGAGTGCCTTACAGGTTTCACGACTAGGTGCTATATAAATCCACCTTTACCTTTAAGGTCTGACAAAAGTCAGAACTTCATTGGTGGTCAGAGAAAATGAAATATCGTCTGAGTGATGGTGTCATTGTTTTTTTATATTTTAAATGAATATACAAGAATAATAGAAACAAAATGACAAAACAATGTCAATACTTACATATATACATGGCGATGGAAACCAGCCAACTAAAAATTCCCTGAATACACAACATTAGCTATTGCATCTAAACTGAGTATTTCCCAAATGGTCTGGGAAAACCCCGGGAATTTCATTTCGTAATTGAGTGGGAACTGCATTGTATCACCATTGTTTGTTTGCCGTCCATTGCGTGATGACTGACTACGGCTCACTATTTATAAAGTATTTATCATCCGTTATTTTTTACGACGAATTTGAGAATTTTATTTTCATGGTCTCAAGTGCTCTTCATTAATAACAAGGCTGGTTAGTACATGTTCACACTGTGATTTGTACGTAAAGTTGCCAGTTTGATGCTTCTCTTGTACGTGTTCGCACTCTGACATGTACATAAAGCTGCCAGTTTGACGCTAGACAATATATTGACTATATTTGCTAACTGATTTTGCCGAGGAAGAATATTTAGTTATTTGTATATTTGCAATTTTTACTTACTATTTATATTTGTAGTTGTTTCACTGTGACTTTCAGCGTCTGCCTTCGTGTTACTTCACGTCCATGATTGCTATTGGCTCAATGATTAACGTGATTGGCTGTCATGAATCTGTGACGTCTATTATAGCCACTCATGATTGCCTTTGGCTCAATGATTAGCATGATTGGCTGTCATGAATCCATTACGTCTATTATAGCCACTCATGATTGCCTTTGGCTCAATGATTAGCATGATTGGCTGTCATGAATCACATTTCTCATTAAGCCAGTAGCAATGATGAGTGGCTATAACAGACGTCATGGATTCATGACAGCCAATCACGTTACTCATTGAGCCAATAGCAATGATGAGTGGCTATAACAGACGTGTTATAGCCACTCATCATTGCTATTGGCTCAATGATTAACGTGATTGGCTGTCATGAATCCATGATGTTCCCTGCTGAAGCTTACACATGTATACCAGTTCTATTTACACATATCTCCATTGGGCAGTGATAGACTCAGGTAGCGAAGACCACACACTTTTCCGTTCGAGCCACAGATTCACAGACGCTTAAGTGTAATTTCTGTAATTTCTGCCTCATTTCCGGCTGAAAACCCTGGCGACGCCACGTGTGTTTTTAACGAGTGCGTGGTTCGATACGGACGCAAACACACTTTCGTTTGCGCTGCAGAAATGACCGCGATTTTGATCCCGTCAGCGTGTATACGTACGTGGGGCCTGTCGGGTACGGTAGGCGGAAATGACGTCACGGTGTAGGCCTAGTTATGTGTCAACGAAGCCACGTCGTTTGCGTTCAGCGACGTTAACCTCGAACTGCTACTGTCGCGAAATGCCAGGATTTTCCTCGTATGTTGTAATTGTATGTTAAATATTGCCAGAAATTGTCCAGAGAATCGTTAGCAATTCATATCTTGTGCCTTTTAACTGTTTTGTTTGTAAATTAGAATTTATATTTTTACTGCTGTGCCTTCGCGTGTGCTGTAACTGTCGAATAAACCGTAACGCAGACTCCGTCACAGCCTGTCGATTTTCTTGAGCTCATCGGTTTTTGCCGCGCAATGCTTTGCATAAGTGCGGTCTATGCCGCCGCGCGGTGTCCTTCCGTCCGTCTCGTTCGTTTATTCTGTCGAAACAAATAAAATTATCTTGAAAAGTTTTTCACCATTGGTTAGCCACGTCATGTCATTCCTTATGGCAATATTACGACGGGGACCCACTAACGCGGAGGCGGGTCGAATGCAGGTTGGGTAGGCAAAAATCGCGATTATCAACCAATGTCTGGCTTTCGGATCGATTATTGGTGGAGTGCGATCAACAATCTTGACGGTCGACCGCGCAGTAGTTTATGGCAGTTAGCGTAGACGTCCGTTTACCGCACGGACCGCCACGCATCAGTGAATCTTGTTTATCACAGCCAGCATGGACGACTACGCCTCTCTGCGAAAGCAGGGCTACTTGCGTTTTTGCCGCGCGATGTATGAATAAGCGCGGCTATAGCCGTCATGCGGTATCTGTCCGTGCGTCTGTCACGTTCGTGGATCATGTCAAAACGAATAAACATATCTTCGAAATTTTTTCACTATCGGGTAGCCACACCATTCTAGTTTTTCCATACCAAACGGGGTGGTCATATTCCGACGGGAACCCCCCCCCCCAACGGGGGCGTCGAATGCAGGTGGGTATATAGGCAGAAATGGCGATTCTGGTCTAATAGCTGGCTATCGAAGATTGCTGGACGTGCGAAGTGCCAAAAACATTTACCGACGACTGAAGCTGAGTACGACAGTCGGCCACGCACCACTGGCTATCGATCGATTGCTGGACGTGCGAACTACGAAGTGACAAAAACAGTTACCGACGACCATGCAGTGTAGATCGCACAGTCGGCGACGCACCAGCGAATGTTTGTTTGTGACGGCCTGCAGCATGGACGAATATGCCGAAGAGAAGAGAACAGAAAAGAATTTAATTGTACGCATTGGTATATCTGAAGCCGAAACAACTAATAATAAAAGACTGCGCTCGACGTTTTGTATTGAAGCTATACAGACACGAAGCATCGCGCGGCCTCTTTGCGACAGCAGAGCTTCTTGTTTATCACGCGTTACTGATTATTCAGCGTCGAATATTGGCGTGACCTTGACATCTGGGTTAGGGGTCGTGCAAGGTCACTGAAATGGCGCCGATCGGTAGATCACATCACATACGACTTATTGTTATAGTCTGCCATTGTAAGTAGAGCTCTCTGCTAAAGTTCTCGAGCTGTTAGATGTTGAATAATATTGTGACCTTAAAGTATACGGTAGGGGTCAATCAAGGTCATTTGAAATGATATTATTAAATAGATCGCATACGAGTTCCTATTGGCTTCCGTGGTAACTATGGCCCTATCCTGTATGATTTCCGAGATTGGTCGAAATCGCGGTTTTTTCATACCCCACCTGCATTCGACGCCCCAGTTACGGGGTCTTCTCGTCAGAATATTGACGTAGCGTTTGGTACGGAAAAATTAGAATGATGGATCTACTAGATGATGAAAAAAAGTGTGAGACTGAGAATATGTTTGTTCGTTTCGACACAATACACGAACGAGACAGACACCCAGACAGATAGACAGACACCGCACGACGGCATAAGCCGCGCTTATACACGTCCCGCGGCAAAAAGCGGCCGGTGACTGTATGCGATATGCTAACAAATCTCGTAAAATACCGTATTCTGCAATGCTGTGGAAAGTTGAAAAGTGGTCCAGAATTCGTAACCCGAGACCAGATAAACAATACGTCCTACTGTACATTGACCTGACCACGTCCGTGCAAGCAACCACGCGTAGCTGGAAGACCACGCCTATTGGTTTGTTTTGGTCACGTGACACAGGTGCTCTTGCTAATGTTACGCATGACCAGTGAATCTGCAATACCTGCACAATTATTTTTACCAATGCGCTGAGAGTAAGTCATTATTTATTGTCAGTAGTAGTAATCGGCGTAATGTTATTTTAGTACTGTACAGGCAAGTATTGACTGTTGATATTTGATATTGAACAAATAGAAAAAATACAAAGGAGAGCTACCAAACTTGTTATTTCACTAAAAAAATTGCCATACAAGGAACGTCTACTCCGTCTAAATTTA
>Ga0209149_1001660_pt1 | contig 11599 bp, 11 predicted proteins | sample WorMetTyACAVOLI2_FD_187423 | JGI IMG/M metagenome (GOLD analysis project Ga0209149, IMG submission 187423) | Marine gutless worms symbiont microbial communities from Max Planck institute for Marine Microbiology, Germany - Olavius algarvensis... ...
TGGGGAAGGTCCATCAACACGAGCCAATGGATGACCACTTGCTGATGGGGAAGGTCCATCAACACGAGCCAATGGATGACCACTTGCTGATGGGGAAGGTCCATCAACACGAGCCAATGGATGACCACTTGCTGATGGGGAAGGTCCATCAACCCATCAGTATCTAGAACACTATATGGTAGAACTACGTTCCTACACAGGGGACACTGGACATCAGTTGTGGATGCAGCATCAGGCTGTGTATCCGACTCCTGCTCTGTTGGCTCTGGATCTGTTATCAGCAAGTCAGTAAGTAACAAGTGAATGACTGATGGTTGGTTGGTTGGTGTTTAATGGCACTTTCAGCACAAAAAGGCTATATCGTGCCATGCGAAAAGTAAAAGTTTGTTAAAGATATTAATTTCAGATAAGAAGCAAAAATACGTATTAGTAAAATGTGACAGAGCTCAAAAGCTGTGACGAGATGATCATGATGAAGATGAACAGCTAAAAAATAACAGTAACTAAAACTATAATGAAAACGTCAAAACAGTTCACATGAACTGCTTTGTTTAAAGGTTAATGGACCCTCATGCAACTGGTCTTAGTGGAGACGTACTCCACGACAAATTGCATCATTGGATACGGCCTGGCTAGCCAATTACTTGGCAAAGTAGTCCAGACAAACTAGGCTAACTGAAATAATACACAATACAAAAACCTAAACAACTAAACCTAACGAAACCAAACTATCCCTGGTTCAAGTCACCTTTTACGCCATCCGGCCATGAAACAGATTGGGCCTATTCTATAACAACAGTGCCTGGGAGCCACACGGGCCGGTAAATGACTGATGCTACCAACATCATCATAATAACATTCAATGATATACACAATTACACACACATAGTCTCATTTGACTTGAGATTTTACAAGAATAATAATACGTCACAAAAAGTTATTAAGTATTGTACTTCAGCAATTCACCACCACCAGCATTCTGCTTGGTCCAACTATCTGCTCTGGTATGCTAAACCTACTGTATCACAGAAATATTCTATCGACGATGGCAGAAAATAAAACGACGACACATTTCATACTTGTCAAGCTTTCTGTCAGTTATCAACATGTCTTCACTGTTCAATTTCTTCGCAGCATGAAACGTCTCGGCGATCGCGCGTAATGATTCTAGACAGAAACACGTACTAATTGACAGTGAGAAAATAAATAAATTTTGAAGTATGTAAGTAAGGAAATTATCAATTTGTGTGTCACAGCATCTCCACTGCACTAGTGTATCACAAACCAAAACAACATCTGAAGCTGTTCATGCACAAGTCTGAGTCATACAAATTGTCCAGGAGAGAGCTCTAGATCATCGGGCTGGCCTTTAAAAAGCGGAGAGGTGAAAGTGTGAGTTGGCAGCTCAGTACATCTCTCAATCTTCATCACTTCACCACTGAACACTGACCAGGCAGAACCACATCACATATTTACATACTCAGCTATCCAGTTGGCCAAGCACCGGGCAGCCGGGCATCAAACTGTGTTGTTGTTCGTCGTTTCTAGCATGCAACTCTAAGATTGCATAGCGCCATACATCGACATCAACCTCCACAGAGGGCGGTTCTGAGCCAAATCTGCTGCTTCGGGGAGCGTAAGGTGGTGTTGTTGCAGATCCTGTTGGACGGTGCTGAGCCACGTGATGTGGGGACGACCTAGTTGTCTTCTCCAGTCTGTCGGAGGGGAGCCTAACAGGATCCTCTTGGCATCTGCATTGTCATCAAATTGTGTGATACGGTTTAAACTGGTCAGCACCTAACAGTGAGGCTACTGGTCAGCTGTAGTTCTTACATGGACATTTTGTCACGCCAGCATGCAGACAAACCATAAACAGTAAAAACACATAATCAGCTTTAAGCTCTAATATCTGTGCAAAAAATTAAGGATAGCATACATCAAGAGCCACACACTATTACTCAGCAGGTGCCAGACGATGATGGTTATCATTCAATCTTTTTGAATCGGTCAAATAAGAACTTAGAAAAGCTACTCGACTATACGGGGTTGAGAATGATGCCGCCGCCAGGCCTCACAATCTAACTTCGACCTCACGTGAACTTGACCTTTGACCTCTCACCTCTGGCATCAGAGCATTTACTGTAATATCTGCATGCACGGTCTGGTTAAAATTAACTTCTTGAAATATCTCATCAAAATAATTTCTGTGACCTATTTTGGCCTCACGTGACCTTTAATGTCAACCTTCCGAGCCCCAAAGTCAAACGTTTTATGCCCTTGCCACGTGGACCACTTGTGCTAATTTCCCTCAGAATCAGTTCGTCGTTGTCGTCGTTTCTGGCATGCAAATCACGATTGTGTAGTGCCAGTTCACTCATTTTTAAATTATCATGTTCAAAATGTTGGTAACAGATGAGCGCACAGACAGTCGGATGGACATATGAACAGGACATCATGGAGAAGCCGAGAACATTTGCTGCATCACTGGAACTGTTTTCTCTGTGTGTACTGTTTAGTGTGCTATATTGTATAGTTTTATTGTGTTTTTATTGATCGAGTGATTTTGCTTTGCTGCCTTATGGCATAATAATAAATATATAATGCCTCCAGCAGCAACTCTAGCCTGCCAGAGGTATATAAAGCCACTCATGATAATCAATCACAGCCATAGTTGGGTAGGTACCTCTGACCTCGTCCTCACTGCGTAACGTGATTACGATGTTGTTAAAGAGTCGTGTGCCGGTTGAGCAGAATGTGTGAAAGTAGCCGTCACCGACATGCTCACTGCCAGTTTGACCAGCAGCTGAATCCTGTCTCCGGTAATGGATACGGATACACATTGAACGCTGCACACTGCTTGATGTTGCATCACCTGCATTGTAACAGTTATCGTAATATAATTAAAACAGTCGTAACATACACAACAATACTGAGAGTAACATCTACCGTGCACTCCAACACAGACACAGTGTTCTAATACCAGCTACAACGTAAATAAATAAGCCTTTAATCCAGTGATAAAGACCCATCATTCTTTACTTTATTTCTCTAACGTCTCAACCACATGTGCTATACATCCTTTTCGTTGAAGCGTGATTACAAATCTTTGGTATTAATCCTATATTCATCTCGTCGTCATCGTTTCTGGCATGTAACTCTAACATTGCGTAGCACCATACATCGACATCATCCTCCACAGAGGGCGGTTCTGAGCCAAATCTGCTGCTTTGGGGAGCGTAAGGTGGTGTTGTTTCAGATCCTGTTGGACAGTGCTGAGCCACGTGATGCGACGACGACCTGGTTGTCTTCTCCAGTCTGCCGGAGGGGAGGCTAACAGGATCCTCTTGGCATCTGCATTTACGTCCATGCACATAATATGCCAAAACAGGGTAAGCCGGCGTGACTGGATTACAGCAGTGAGTTTGGGTTGCTTCGTTAGCCTCCGTACATCATCGTTCCGGACAAATTGGTACCATTTGATGACAAGCAGCATACGCAGACATCACTGGTCGAGTGCATCGATCTTACATGTGTCCGTATTAGATATTGCCCAGCAATCCGAACCATACAAGAATATTGGTAAGATGCATGTGTTGTACAGCTTCAACTTCGTTGAGATGGCGAGCAGTGACCCCCAAATCTGATTTTCTAAGCTCTGCATGGCAGCACGAGTGATGGCACTTCAGCAGCTGATATATTCATCTACCTCATCAATACCTCTCCATGCAGTCACTGGCTTCACTTACATCTCGTATCACCAAGCAAACATCCAACAATTGTTTTCCTATTTTCACAATTGGTACTGTAAATTCCTTTTTGCGCGTTGTGCTACTGTATTTTTTATCATATTAACATCGTAAAACATTAAGAAATAATCGACTACCATGCCAATAGACACAACACTAACAATGTAGTTAAACGAACCGATTTCAATTTTATCGAGATCTTTGAGTGGAATTCGTTGATAGTTCATCACTTGATCAGTTTCATCATCGTATCTATGGAAACGTAAAAAAACACTGCAACTGCAACATGAAACCACTTTAGCAGAAACCACAACATCAGTGGAGGTAAAACAGCTAACAGGCGAACACTGTTAGAACTTGCTTGCGTATATCATACACCACTTTTATTTTTTAACCAGTACAGGTTTGCCAAAAGTGCATAGCCTTGAAAAATGATGCCAGCTGTCACTTCTGCAACAAACCAGACATGACAAAGTGTGGAAGGAGAAATGTTAGGACTAACTGAAACTTGCCAGCAAAACGTGACTACAGAGAGAGCACTCCAACAGTACATAGCTTCTAGTCCAAACACTCAGCGTTACTGAAACAGTCTGCACCATTTAGAACGCTCTCCCTAATGCCATTTATTTGGTTGCCTGTTCTACATTTAGCTTCTTCTTCTCGTATGCGTGTCATGAACCATAACTGGTCAGCCACGAAACAGCATCTTCATCCACAGAGTGTAGCCATCTGGGTCTCGCCACAAGGACACAGATCAGCGTCTGTAAGTTGCCATTTCCTTCTGCAGGCACCGCAGTGTTCCTGTACGTTTAACTGAAATCAGTCGACCGAGTAACCAGCTACCCAGATCATCACAGCCTGGCCATCCCAGTGCAGGTAGTTGCAACGAGTAGTTAATCTGTCACACCTTGCAGCACACCAGTCCCGCATCATGGTCTCTTAATGAAAGCTGGTGTCTTACCAATGGTTACAGAAATGGATCAGCACCACCCCAAGAGCTACTTGTGAATGACTGTGCTTCTACCACACAGTCACATATGTCTACGATATCAACATAACTGGCCATCACCAGAACCTATTAAACAATAGACTGAATGTCACCAGGATGAACATAACACTCAGTGACTGAACCTTTGCCGCCGCCAGTCTGACTGGGTTAAACAGTCTACCATAGTCGACTTGCCACCAGCTGCTCTCAGAAAACAACTGAAGATTTATCTGTTGGGCTGTGGTGTCTGTGATTTGAAAAAGGCACCTATTATAATGGACTTGTTTTTGTCATTAATAATAATAATAACTATTATTATTATATTACACGTAGCAGCATCAACAACAGTACCGTGCGACGTAGTATGCTCTCTTTGACAGCAGCAGTATGATGTCCATATCCTGCTGAGCTGGATCTCCAGTCACCGAATCACAGTCAATCAGACCCCAGCCACCAAGACACTCCTCTGGCTCAGTAATCAACATCTTCTTGCATTCGTCAATCAGAGTCTTGAGATTTTCCTCCTTCTCAACAAGCACCTGCCCCTCGTCTTCATCTACGACACTGCCAGCGGCTGCAGCAGCCACATCCAGTCGGCCGACGGCATTACGCAGTAGAGTCAGTTCACTGGCCGACATGTTGCCTAGCAACAAGTCGACTGTTGCCTGGCGATACACATCCTTCACTCTGTTTATGTAGTACCTGCATCGAAACAACAAAAAAATTAATTAATTTGACAAGACTGGCAATTACTATGTACTATGTTAAAAGTCGATGGAGGCATAACTGGAAGTTGGCTCAGGTGGTCAATTCTCACCTAGTGTGTGACCCCACAATCCGGCAACCAGGTTTTGACCTCCCTCGGCAACAGTGGTCTCTGCTGAACCGTTTTCGCACGGAACAGGGACACTGCGGTGCCTGCAGAAGGAAATGGCAACTTACAGACACTGATCTGTGTCCTTGTGGCGAGACCCAGATGATGTCTCACATTGTCGAATCCTGTCCCCTGACAAAACTGAATGGTGGCTTATCTTGGCTACACTCTGCGGATGAGGACGCTGTTTCGTGACTGACCAATTATGGAAAATTACACGCATACGAGAGAAGAAGAAGACTATGTACCAAAAATACAACCAGAAAATTTCTATACTTAATATACACCGCAAATTAATACAAGTCCCAGCAGGCTAGTACAACACAGTTGAAAGTTACTAGTAGTATGTCATGAGCGAGGAGACGTTCTCACAAGTCAAAAGATGCAAAAATTGGTAAATTTAAACTTAAGTTCAATAAAACAAACAATCTTAATTAAATGTAATGTACACTGTGGTCAAGAAAAACTGGACCAATATTACATTTTCAGGTACCTCCAACAAATGTAATCCAATAACAATAATTTTCAGCTCAAATAACTGCCATAAGACCTTACTTTATTGCATTTATTCCTTTGCAAAAATGACAAAAATGAGAAAAGTTACAGCAATCACCGTGGCAACCATAATATATACTAGAACACTGTAACTCTTAGAATTTAAAAAAAAAATTCTGTAACATATAACACATAGAACATACAATTTTCTATTAACATCTTTGAAAGTAAATCACTGAAAGTCTCATGGCTGACACTAATATGTTTCACCTTCTGAGTTCAGAAAGCCGTCCTATCAATTACCACAAGTCAGCAACTGCTCTGGTTGTTATCGTTCTCTGATTGCAAAATATCTCACAAAAGGGCAAATGTTAATTTGTAAAAATTAAAAGCAGACTCTTTATACCAAAAGTTACGGACATCAGGCAAGATCCGTTACTTATCTCAAAATGAAATAGCAGTTCAGTTTCTTCTAAACCGAAGTGTAATTTAAATTGATTGCAGAGGTGTGGTATGGTATAGTAGAGTTTAACGTCCCACTCGACACATTATAAATCATTTCGGAGACGATTTTATGGGTCAGATGACCCAACCAACAGTGTCATAGCACTGAAGAACAATGGTTAGTCAACCAGGTCAAGGGCCGATCCCACCAGGCTCAGCTCACTAAAAGGTAAAGAGAAGGATGTAAGCAAAAAAAAAATTTTTTTAGTATCTATATAGCACCATTAAGACTGAAGACACAGAGGTGCTTGGAAGACAGAGAGCTAAACCAAGCAAGATCAAAGCCCAAATGCAGTCAACCGACCTGTAAGAACTGCTTGTATCTTTGTGCACCATTGTAACAGTACACAATACTGTAACACAGAGGCAGTTTTTATTTATATTCCCCTTCCTCCAGACCAACATCACATCTCAGATGTGGCCAAGTGGAGATAAGGGGAAGATTTATTGCAGAGATAACACCATGTGTAAAACACTGAAACTGACAACCTGTTTGCTGAGTTGACACCATCTTTCATCATTCCAGAAAATCTTATCTCGCCTGTCCTCGTGTAGTCACCCTGCACAGTACAAATATTCTCATCATGTCAGAACGTTGTAAATAATTACAAAACTATATACACCGATAAACACACAATATCACAGTAATATAGCAGAGCAGAATGAACGAACCTTGAGTGCCGCCGTGCCTGCGTACTGTCGACTCAATGTGTCTCCGTTGTTTGCCCACATCTGCTGATAAACAGTGCGACACTTTGCCGCAAGCTGGCGCTCAGGCGACAGTAAACCTAGCTTCCGACACTGCAACGCAGCAGCATGTGTCACTTGTGACAAGCTGACAAACATCAAACAAGCAGCTCAACAAAAGAACCGACTCCTGTCATGTAAACAACTGCAAGGACACAAGAAACAGGAACGACTACAAGTACGGTATAGTATAGTAGGGTTTAACGTCCAACTCAACACATTATAGGTTAATCAGGTACGATTTTACGTGTCAGATGACCCAAACAACAGCGTCACAGCACTGAAGGACAATGGTTTGTCAATCAGGTCAAGGGCCAATCCCACCGGACTCAGCTCACTGACAACATTTGTTGCGCAGAGGAAACAGGTCGTTCCAGTTCGATGCATGGCTCTGGTCGCCATGTCAAAGGTGCAATTGCCAACTGTGATAAGACATGTTGTTGGAATAGTGAGCGTAAACACTGCTGCCGACAATTATTTCATTTCTACGATTTAATTTTTGTCGAGTTATTTAGTTATAATGCAATATAATGTTCCAGACAATGTGCTAGCAAAAATTCACATCAGTGGTGCCTTCTAGATTTGTTTTAACATCAGTGGTGCCTTCTAGATTTGTTTTAACATCAGTGGTGCCTTCTAGATTTGTTTTAACATCAGTGGTGCCTTCTAGATTTGTTTTAACATCAGTGGTGCCTTCTAGATTTGTTTTAAATAAAATTAGATTTCAAATGCATGAAAAAAACCAAATTTTTCTTACACCAAGGACTCTTCGTTTCCGAGGAAATCTTTCTGACTTCAGCTAATTCTGCTACATCTGCTATTTCCAAATTTAATTGCTATAAACTCATCAACGGAGACTGACATTTAACTGACAATGACAACTGCCGAGTATTTTCAAGACCTATAATTCGTTTTATATAACATTAACAATATTACAGCTAGTTTCACAAACTAGATTATTTATGGCTGTGATATGCCGTGAAGCGTAAACCTGTATTTCCAGCACGATGCGGGCAATGGCACTCTGGACGACATTGGTTCGGTCGAGGCAGTCGATGCAGTTGATGCGAAATATGCCTCGTTGTTCACAGATTGTGCCACTTCTGTCAACCCTGAACAAACCACAAGTGTCGAGCAGTGGACAAGAAAACTACGAGCGTCAAACACGTGGCTGATCAGTCAGCCATGTATCACGGCACGTAATGCAAACCAGATCAACTCTGCTAAAACAGACCAGCTAGACAGTCACAGACTGTCATTATAGACAGCAAAGCAAGCTCAATTTTAGCCTGCAAAGCTTACACCTAATTAAGCTAACATCCAACCTATGTCAGCCGGACAGTTAACCAACAACAAACTTAAGCAACAGCATCATCATCATCATCATCATCATCATCATCGTCATCATCATCACTAGGTACTCACCAGCAATAGCGCATGTCCTTAATGACGTCCATTATCAACTCTGTCAGAATGTTGACGTTTTCAAAACGCATGCCTCGGCTGCACACACACACACAGACACATATTAGACACACATATGCTCAGATGTATGTTGTCAATACAACGAGACACACGTGCACTGCTTTCACATCTTATACAATGTACACCTAATGGTTTCTTTCCTAAGCAAGCCAGTGACTGGGTACTCACAAACGATCAAGAACAGTATCGACAATGTTGAAACAGCCTTTTACATGTGCCAAATACCCTTTACCTACTGTATAATGAATAATCATGAAATGAATGTTTTCAATGAAGGGACATTACTAAAGAAACATCATGGCTTGGTCACTTTCATGCACAGACAGCAGCAGGTCACTATGTGTAGCAATGGGAGCCAAAGCCTCCTCAGTGAAGGAAGATAAAGACCACATCAAAACTGAATGAGCATTAAAACCAGACACCTCAAGAGGCACGGCATCGGATGGGATGAGGAGTGGTTATGACCTGAGGAGATGGGGCAATAGCTGCGACGAGGTGCAGACTTGTATGACCCAAGGAGGCAGGGCATCAGCTGGGACAAGGTCTCAGGAAATGGGATATCAGCAGGTATGACCCGAGGAGGCAGGGCATCAGCTGGGACAAGGTCTCAAGAAATGGGACATCAGCAGGTATGACCTGAGGAGGGAGGGTATCAGCAGATATCAGCTGACAATCAAGATGGCTGGTATTGTCATGATGCCCAATACATTCACGACATGAGATGAATCATGGTCCAAACTGGGGCAAACATACATTCAAACATAGCGACACAGAAATCAGTACGTCAGTGTTTGAATATACGTTATAAGCACAACAGTAAGTTACATGAAGATTCATCAAACTGTTTTTGAGTTACACAGAACAGTAACGCGAGACTGATATCGTTACTCATTCTGATCAGAACATTAATTAAAATATCAGAAAGGTGCATCATTACCAGTACTCGTGAAAGTCGTATGTAATGTACGTGAGCTGGGGATGATCGAGGGTCAGAATATGAGCGAGGAATGCATCCGAAATAACTTTCTCTTTGCCGTACTGATCCACCAAACTAACGACTGTCATGCTGGAATACCGTGACAGCTCTCGGTCGAAATGTTGCTGAAATGCTGCACGATTAGATGGCTCGTCTGTACAACAAATATCTCTCTTATTGTTGTAATAGCCAGCAACAGCTCCTATGTACTACTACTATTACTAATATTACTACTTGCGAGTTGCAAAAGAAAACTAAACTGCTGGGCAAAATACTGGCTGGGTTCTAAGTACAAACTTGACGTCACAGTAATAACGTCATTGTCATAAAAATTCCAGTATATGACCACAGTTAAATTCCCTACAAAACGTGTATTTCAAAATTTTCATATTTTGAAAATTAACAGGATGATGTCGTTTTGTAACTTATTCATGAAACGACTCTCGTAATAATAAAGAGGGAGTCTGAATACTTCTCTCTTCAGTTAGGTTAAATGTTTCAGCATGTTGCGTCAGAGACACTCTGAGGGATTGCTGAATTCTTCACTCTTCAGGGTTGGTCTTTCTGTGTGATGTTGGTCGTCCTTTAAGTACTGTATCGGGCGATGACTTTCATGTTCTAGCAACTGTGAGTTCTGTGGCACGTTCAGTCATGAGTGCTTCTGAGTTTAAAATGTGGACGGCTGCAGAAACTCATGAGATATCCCATTATTTGCTTTTTTGGCCTCTGAATTTATACTGATAAAGAAGAAAAAAATGTATAATAGTAATTCCGGTACAATGTTTTAAGTGCTGTCATCATGGCATTGTCATTGCAAGAATTGACCCAAAAACAACAACATTCATATATTTATGCCATAGAATTTACGACAGCAACCGATCTAGCACACTCCATGATATCATCTTGTACTTAACATACAACTCTCTAAACTACAATGGTTGACAACCAAATGAGAAAAGCGTTCCCAGAAAGATGCCTGTTAGTCATGCACAAAACAGGAAAAAGAAACATTACGATTTAGAAGCAGATTATCAACCATCAAAACAGTATCGCTGAGCAGTGAGCATAAAAAGAGATATCAAGATGTCAAGGGTTCCATCTGTGTTTAAACACATCATCATCATCATATTTATTCCGACATTCAGATACAAAAAGACAAAGACCTCTGTCAAGAAGAAAAGCACCTAGACAACTGAAATGTGAATGTTACAATGCATCTTATGTGTCTCATTTGAAGAAAGAAAGCTAAATGAGAACATTCGCCAATCAATCGGCACGACTTGTATCACAGACAAGACACAAGAAGCCAGACTTTGACAGTATGGTCAAATACAATGCAGAGAAGACAGGAGCTACAGCAGATGTGATATTATAAATGCTGGCAAGTATATCGACGTTGCAGAACACTGAGAGAAGGCAGCATACATCAGGAGAGACGCTGGAGATGAAGGCAAGTGAAGAGGGAGGAAGAATCCATGTAAATGACCGCCTGTCAAAGCAATAACAGCGTGAGTGAGAAAGAGAAAGACCTTTGTCAATGCGTGGTGGAGGTTTGTACTTGATGCCAGTCTGACTCCAGTACAGCGGCACAGAGCCACGAACTTGAACAAATGAAACAATGTGGTTTGCAAACTCTAGAATCTGTACAAATACATGCACAGTCACACATTTCAACGCCGAGTCACTCTGCCAATGATGCTGATACACAGTCACACATTTCAACGCCGAGTCACTCTGCCAATGATGCTGATACACAGTCACACATTTCAACGCGGAGTCACTCT
>Ga0209149_1001661_pt1 | contig 11599 bp, 9 predicted proteins | sample WorMetTyACAVOLI2_FD_187423 | JGI IMG/M metagenome (GOLD analysis project Ga0209149, IMG submission 187423) | Marine gutless worms symbiont microbial communities from Max Planck institute for Marine Microbiology, Germany - Olavius algarvensis... ...
AGAAATGATATGACTGTATGCGGCCTGGATGGTGTCTGCCCGTTAGACAGGAATTCATGGAGAACGAGTGTGAGGCGTTGCCAGGTGTTGCCTACCCCGGAGTCCGGGACAACCGCAGCACCATAAATACCAAAACCGGATATGATGATGAATATCTCAGCGTATCTCTCAAATCTATGCAAGTATGAGCCCATGTCGTCTCTTTCATCAAAGGGTGTCATCTTGGGTCTTTTCGGCCTCGATTCGTGATGCGGTAACCATCCATGGTCCGACCCTGCACCATCCTGTTCATCACCATCACCCGTGTGTGACTGATTCATTGTCTCAGCAGCCCTGGCCTGGATCTCCATCCACTTGGTATGCTCAGTACACTGTGTCCTGAGAGAAAGTGGACCCTTAGAACATCTGTCATAGCTTCTAGAAATGTTAGCCAATTTAAATGAAAATTTCACACAGCATAGCTGAGAGAATGCTGAATATACACATCTTAAAAAAGTTTGTATTTTCGTTAAATATTCTTTGTCAGCAGTGATGTAAGAACCACGTTAGTAAAAGTGCCGTTACTGCAACTGGATTTACTACTGAAAATGAACATCTCATTAAACGGTTGTGAGTGAGTAAAAATAGTGTAGCAAAACGATAATATGAGATGCTTTTTGACAGAAGATGAAAACTTGATAGGCTAAATACACTGATCGATAAAATCAGTGCGAGATCTTTAACTTTGCTGATTTTTGCAATTGGATGAGCAGTGTGTGGTCGACGACAACCTGGACATGAGTATTGAGTAATGATGCCAGTACTGTCGTTTTCTGTGTTAAGTGTTTAATCCGCTAGAACTTTTTCTTGTGTCAGGAAACATCATAAGAAAGCGGTTTGCTTCATACTTTTTATTAATTTAAGAGCATTTACTTAAATATTGATCTTCAACGGTAAACTCCATTGCTGTAGTGGCACTTTTACTAAAGTCATTTTTACATCGCTGCTAACAAAGAATAGTCAACAAAAAGACAACTTGTTTTCAGATATGTATATTTAGCATTCTCTCAGCTACGCTGTGCGAAATTTTCATTTAAATTGGCTAACATTTCTAGAAGCTATGACGGATGTTCTAGGAGTCCACTTTTTATCGGGACACAGTGTATAATATGTTAGCTGCCTGTCCCTCTCCTTCGTGGCTTCCTGTTCCATAAAAAACCTCTCCTCATACTGTCTTTACTCTTTCTCATTCTGTAATCGTTCTTTCTCGGCCTGTCTTTCTTTCTCTCTCTCTTCTCTTGCCAGTGCTTGTTGTTCCGTAACGAAGTCTTTCAGCTTCGTTCCGTCTAATCCCATCTGCTGACTCAAAGCTAATAACTTCTGAACCGTAGCCATCCTCAACTGATAAGTGACTATGAACCTTAAGTGAGTGAAGTAGACCTAGGTGACTATGGATGGTATAGTATAACGCTATGGGTAGGAGGGGTTAGGTATAAACTAAACCCACTATTAAACTTTAAAGTCCTAAGTTGACTTAACCTGAAATGACCTTGACCTAAGATGAAACTAACCTTAATGAATTATTATAACTATCTAAGTGTCTAATGATGGCTATTACCGTGATACTTCTGTGTAATTTGAACTGAAGTAACAAATACCTAAGTTTTAGGTTAAAGGTTTAAATTGAGTTTATAAATGATTAAATAAATAAATAAATTTCTAAACCAAAGCCAGCCACAAACACAAATTTTAAGTACTAATGCAACAATGCAAGCTGGAAGTCACTACTAGAAATAAATAAAAACAAAATTGCTTATACCCAAATCCAGTTGAAATATAAACTTGAATGAAGTAATGATGTTCTGGAATAATTATTTTCCGAGCTGGTGTATATAGATGTGGAGTTCAGAAACAGTTGTAGTATAAACCAGAGACCAATAGTTGACCAATGTATAACTAAGCCAGATGCAAGCGAGCAGTGCAGTAGCCAGTGAACAGTACCCAGTGACGTCACCAAATAACATATACGAAAGCAGTCACTCTGTGGCACGGAACAGTCAGTGTGTCACACAACAGCACAAACAGCACAACACACAAAATACACTCAGCGTGATCGGAGTCGGTGTCACTACCCGGGTGCTTGTCCCAGGCCCCCTGTTCGATGATTTCTTTTATACCGAACGTGTTGAAATTGAACGTGCTGGCTGCAGAGTCCAGCGTTTCGATGTGTAGCAGCAGCAGCCCACGGCGTCTATTAATAGACCTCCGCTGCAGCGTATACAGTGCTGCTGCTGCTGCTGCTGCTGGATGCCCGCCTGTATAGATAATACGTGGTTGTATTAAAATTTGTAACAAGTTACGATGTTCGCGAACTAATATCACGACAAACAAATAAGCTACGACTGTGAATTTTTCAGCTATGAAACAATGTTACGCCGTCTCTGTAAACCGTTAATATCGCGCCTGTACAATGCGCACACCGCTATTGCCGCGGCGTTCAATTCGCAACATTCAGACAGCTGAGCGCCGCTGCAAAAACTACTCAGTCCCGTCACTGTCACGTATAAACGCAAAATGTTTCCAAATTAAGGGTAAGTTTTTTCGTCATATTTAACAGGAAACCCTATGCGGAAATAGTTTGGTGACATCGCCGATGACCTCCGGTGACCCTGAAAGGTCAAAACCCCCAAACCGGAAGTGGTTTGACCTCTCAAGGTTACCGGAAGTCAACAAATTTTGTACCGTTCGAAAGGCCATATACGACTTTCTATTAGTGACTAATAGTAACTTTGTCGCTATCTCGCACCGTTTACGAGATATGAGTGGTCAAAGTCCAAAAATTTATTGGCCACCTGGGGAAGTTAGAGGAGTCTCAACTTTTCCAAAAAAATCGCCAACGGTAGCCGGTAGTAGTAGTATTCTGCCACCAGAGTTTCAAAAGAATCGGTACATAATAAAAATAACACAACTATTCCGCGAATTTCAGGACTTCGCCGATTTTCAAGGCAAAAATTGATCGTATTTATGGGGGAATGTTTGAGGACAAATATCTCGAAAACGGTAGGAGCTACGAGTGAGAAATGTTCAAGTCTCAAAGTCAGTTTTGCCCTACCCTAGGAACCCCCAAAATACTTGGTCTGTGTTACCCTTACTGGGCCAGGGGAGACGCTGAAGTTGTAAAGTTGAAAATTTCAAAATTGTCGCTAATTTTTGTGCCCCTGATCGAGAACCGTTACGACTGTAATGCCGTTGACTTTTTTGGGTATACCCCTATCAAGGTCTAGTACGCCGGCAGTAACTGTGCTCCCCTAGCTTGCGAAGTTTGGCTAGTGGTGACCCCGAATAGGCCGCTATAAAAATTTTGTCCCCCCTTTGGGGAAAAATTTTGGGGGCTACCCCCAACTTTGTACCCTAGTTCGATAGTGCCTAGGGGTCCCTACTAATGCTGAATAGTGGGCATCTAAATCTTTACCCATTAGGGAGAAAAGTGGATTTTTTTGTTTTGGGCAAAAACGAAAGTAAAACGAGTTACGGGAATTTCCCATTTGCCAAAAAATCATATTCTGTGTGGAAGGTCACCCCCTCCCTTCGGACCAAAATTTGTTCGATTTAAATGGAGAAATTTCATTTTATGGCCGAAAAACGTTTTCGACTTTTGCTCCAGTGCAAATGAATACGCTCTATAATGATCTATAGTATGGCCCTGAAAACACGAATAACGGAGTCGATGATATAAACTCCTGTACAATAATACACAAACAAATACAACAGTACACACAAGAATACAGACAATTAAGTATAAACACAAAAGTAAAATACAAATATACAATAGCAATTATCACAAAAGTTACACCTATATGTGCGCACAAAAAAATTAATTCAAAATTATCCTGAGATACAGTAATCCAAATAGAAGTTGCTGAAAATATCCGAAGAAAACTAGCACTGAGAAATACTGAGAAATACTGAGATACTGAGAGCTCTCCAATCACTTTTCCCACACAACTATTTCGGGCAACTGTTTCTTAGTCTTGGCAGTTTGATGGTACAAAAGATGACATACACCAAATACCAAGGTGACATAAAAAATTCATGCTGGATATTTTTTCACGGCGAATACTTTATCACAGCGGAAAATCAATCACGTCGTTTTGGAATCATGTCGGGGTCACCAAAAATGTCACTGTATTGGTGTCTGTGTGGAAGAGACAAGACGAATAAAATAGCTTATATTAATAAATAGATTAATAAAACAAAGCTATTTACAAAAGTGTGACTGACAATTCTGCTAAAACTAGGCAGTCAAAGAAACAGGACAGAGAAAACCAGTCTGTCCAGCAAAATTACAGTTCAAATAACCACAAATATTTATATCAGTCAGTGCACAAATGTCGAACAAGCAGAATAGACTGTACACAACTAATCACTCAAAGAAAACCTGAGAAAAGAACGTCCTCACGCTGAAATTGTCTGCAGTAGTCCGATCAGAGACAATTCAGACGGCCTCTACAATCTCAAATGCAGCAGAAATCGTGGGGCGATAACTTTCAGACGAACGGGACAGTTGTTAGGAATGCCACCGTGTAAACTTAGTCGGTTACGCGGTCTACACGTCGCACCTCACATCAGACTCACAGAGTCATAAGTCTCTGACAATCACCATAAATTGCCAGCGGAGTCGACTAGTTGGACACGTCAAAATGATGACCAATACACTGAACTGTATTAGTAGGTAGGGACGATAACCAACGGACGGACGACGACTGACCAACCAACGAACCAACGCTACACTTCGACCAACATGTGGTGGTAGCAAACAAAGGATGACACAGACTACCGTCTGGCGATCAACTAACGAGACGAACTGTCTCCAACAACAGCCAAACCCAGAATAATATACCTGGCTTGTTAATCGCGCTGGTGCTACGTGGTGGCGCGAAACTTTCACTTCAAACCGGGCTAATGGGCCTCCAACCAATAGAAACCAAATATGATGGAAACAGCCGGTCGGTGATTGGTTAATAGTACCTGATGGCGTTGAATGATACCTGAACTCGGGGCAAAGGAATCTGAAAGAGACGATCCGCCACGAACCTAGATAAGATGGTACGAGCATATCGTGACAGTTCCCACATGTAGAAACTGTTAAATATATATATAGAAAGGTGCCAGCCTTTGTTTATAATATATGTGTTATGATCTAACTGTTTTTTATAATAAATTTTAATATCTATACAGTTTGATGTTTGTTGAAAGGCACACGACTCACTCATAATTAACAACACAACAACAGAACGTAATCCGAAATTGTCTTGACCGATTCAGTCAAGGGTGACGAACGGCTGCGACATACACATTAAGTTAGGCAGGTACATCGTAATTATCACGGGTATCTTCAGGGGGCTGGAATAAGTCCCGCGGAGCTCGCGTTTTTGTGTGTGGTAATGCCGATGACCTTTTGGCAACTTCGTAACGGCTGATTTTCACCAAATTTGGCAACGAAACATAATTCGGTGTCTTGTCGATGAATCCTGGAAGACATTTTCAAAAATTTTCACTAAATTTAGGGGTCATTTGTCCCCAAAATCTGAAGTTGCAAGTCAGTCAAACATGCACCTCACTCCGAGCATGCTGCAGGTCACGGGATGCACTGGAGGGAGATACTGTTTACTGCATGTTGTAGTCCTAGGGCCAATGAGTTTCCGAGGTCGGTCGACTTTTTCGTACGACGTACGGTTTCGGAGCTACGGGGAGTCAAATATGCCAATTTTTTGGATTTGTGCCTATTTCCCCACAGAAAATGCTTAAAAAGTACCTTCCGGTGATCAGCCTGCAGCCCATGGTTACATCGCAGGATGATTCTGAGTTTTCCATGTGGTAGTTGAAGGTGCAAAGTTGTGCCTCCGGTAGCGTAGTTTTCCTGCGACTTCTGGTAATGGAGCTGGAGACCCCAAAACTTGCTCAAATTTTTGCCTATTGCAAATGGCTATACCCATACAGAATGGTACTACACGGCGCGTCAGATCTGGACCAAAGTTGTCTGAAAATGCGCAATTCTAAGGACTAATGTACTTTCTGTGGGTTTAGGAATGTTCCACTGTATTTTTCGGGATTCACAATCCCAAAAAAAGTGACATGAGGACCCACAAATGGTATTTACAGCATCTCCACAATTTTTTCACCAAACGACGTAGATCGGTGGTCATTGCATTCGTAGGGGGTTCCCACCAAATATTTTCGCCTCTACCCCAAAATCCCCCCAAAACCCTATTTTGGGGTACCTTTTAATGCAAAACCTGTTATAGAGAGAGCTCTCCATAAGTCGCACGTTAATGAAGCTACGAAGCAGAAACTCTACAGTTATATAGGCATAGGCAAGTACTTGGGCGTACATCAACATTTTTCTGGGGACCCCTAATGTGAATTTGGGACGCCCTAATATCTCAGAAACCAGTAGAGCTAGAAAGTTGAACTTAAAAATACAATTAGATGTGGTAAAGTGCTCTTCTTGGGTACAAAATTTTTTTCTGATAGGGGGCTTCCAGGGAGTGCAGAGCCCCATAATGTAAATTTGGGACCCCCTATTACCTCGGAAACTACTAGAGCTAGAAACTTGAATTTAAAAATACCATTAGATATGGTAAAGTACCCGCTTTGGGTACCAAAATAGGAGGGAGCTTATCGTGTTGTTACTTCGTGCACGCAGGTGGAGCTAACGCACAGTCGGTTACTGACAGCTAAATTTTTAAAAAATATGCCTTGATTTTGTAATTTTTAAACGGAATTTTCTTACGGGCCTATCACCGACCAAAAGTAGGCTACGGAACAAATGTCTACCATTCTCAGCGATTATGTGTGTTATTTGAACCACATTAGATACACATTTCCAAAAACAGATAACCATCACGGCGGAATGCACCAAAATCACCTACGCCTATTATACGATACAACATGAGGGCGGTCGCCATATTGACTTTCGACAAATGTTTATATCTCTAGGGCAGACTACGGCTAACAACTGCAGGACAGCTTTCAGCCTACATGTAGTCGAGCACTAGCGACGACTACAACTTCTGGTTAAAAGTTAGGATGATACTTTTTTCAGTGTACACTTTTTTGGTATTGGCATCATTGACAGTACTCACATCCGATACCAACTACTGTTAGTATTGGGTGAGTAATGATTTTGAGTAATGATGCTGAGTACTTGTATCATGCTAACCCTAATCACAATTCATATGACTTGGCTTTTTGTTTACAGTGTAATTTATTATGGTGTTTAAAATAGGAAAGAATGTAAGCATTGTTCATGCAATAGAGCATTCTCTATTACGGAGTTACGAAGATTACTGCTGTAGTGCTCATGACATGTATGTCTGTAGCAACACTGCTGCAAATTGTTTTTGTTGCTACATGCTGCACAAGTAACATGACATTTCTGATCAATGTTAATGTGCATATAAACTTTTTACGATGCAATGCTATGCATAAGTGCGGTCTATGCCATCATGCAGTGTCCGTCTGTCTGTCACGTTTGTGGATCATGTCAAAAACAAATAAACATATCTTCGACATTTTTTCACCATTGGGTAGCCACACCATTCTAGTTTTTCCATACCAAACAGGGTGGCGATATTCCGACGGGAACCCTCCTGACGGGGGCGTCGAATGCAAGGGGGGTATGAAAAAATGACGATTCACCAGCAGTTTTTGTGTGGTGTATGCTCTGCACTGCAAGATAAATAGTGGTCTTAATACGACAAAGAACATCAACGATTATAACAATGTACGGTCTGAAATACGTTTTTTTGTACTAGAACTGTTCAACTGTCTACGCAGTGAAGTAAGAAAATGTAAATAGACGAACGTCTGGATGTTTGGGCTTTAAGCTTATGATGGTTATATTGACTGTGGCGTCATCTGGTGAATAACGACGCACCGATGAAGTTTTTGGGTTGTGCAGGCAATGATAATCTCTAGTGATCTCGTAGAAATGTTGCCTGTCATATATCTCTAATAATTCTCCTATGTTATAATCTGTAGAAACCAGCCTCCATTTTTATCGCGCATCAGCAAATCTGTCCGTATGTCCGTCACGTGGCGGTATTGTATGAAAACGGCCTAACGTATCGTCATAGTTTTTTTTCACCATACGGTAGCCCAATCATTCTAGTATTGTACGCTGTGGTATATCTGAAGCCGAAAGAACTAATAATAAAAGACTGCGCTCGACGTTTTGTATTGAAGTTATAGCTATACAGACACGAAGCATCGCGCGGCCTCTTTGCGACAGCAGAGCTTCTTGTTACTTAATAAATGTTCCATGTCTGTTGATGGTGACTTAGACCTAGATCTAGTGGAATTTGATGTTAGATAATGTTTGTGTGTGCATGCTAGAGCCACTGACAACACTGATAGATGCAGCTCGTGAGGCTGGTGTGTCTTTCGTTTATGCAATATCTCCTGGTCTTGACATCACATACTCTAGTTCAAAGGATGTCATCTGCTTGAAGCACAAGTTGGAGCAAGTGGCTAGCTTTGGCTGCGAGGCGTTTGCAGTACTGTTTGATGACATTGACATGGAGTTGTGTGATGCTGACAAATCTCTATATCAGTCATTTGCCAGTGCACAGGCATGTAACGGAATGCACTGCTAGTATACATGTATCTTGCTTTACATGTTTATAGTGTGATATTTCTGCGGATGTTCATGTCACCCAGATTATCAAGCCACATGTTTTGTTACATAGGAACTACAAGAAGCTCAGTTAAAATGTTTATGTCAAACACCAGCTTTAAATGTCTAAGGTAGCGCATATGTGTCGTGCTTATAATTAATAAACGTTTTAATTTTTGCTGTTTTATAACTTTGGCTTATACAACTTTAGATAGACTTTGTGCAGTTTTTATATGTAATATTTGCTGGTTTAATAAAGTTTATTGGTAGGAGACGTATGACAAATTAGTAGCCTAGACAATAGCACGAACAGGTGAGTTCTGCATAGGCTTAAAATACAGATCCGTAAGTTGAGATCTATTGTACGCCTTGACGTCATCGCAGCTATGTTCCTGACATTCGTTTAATCTTCTTCTCGTATTTGTGTCATTAACCATAATTGGTCAGCCACGAAGCAGCGTCTTCATCCGCAGAGTGTAGCCGAGATAAGCCGCCATTCAGTTTTGTCAGGTGACACGATTCGACAATGTGGGACATCTTTTGGGTCTCGCCACAAGGACACAGATCAGTGTCTGTAAGTCGCATTTCCTTCTGCAGGCACCGCAGTGTCCCTGTTCCATGCGAAAATGGTTCAGCATTCGTTTAATGACGTCACATGAATAAACTTCCGGTTTCGAGTTTTGGTCATGTGTCAATCACACGTGATACCATACTGACTACAGCTGCTGCAAATATTCCCTTCAAAAGAGCCGTGTATCGCCCTTGGCTCACGACAGAGACCATGGACATCATCGACCAGAAGAAGGAAGCACGAGTTAAAGGCAAACACGACGAATGGAAAAGACTGAAAGGGGTCTACAAGGCTAGATCAAAAGTGGACCTCAAACTTTTTTACCGGAAATTAACAGATGAAGCTGAATCAGGTTTCCGGAAAAATAATCTATAAAGCGTCTTCGTGGTAGTACACGAAGTAATGCAAATGGCTCTGTTGCCCGCTCAGACGGCAGCCTGTGCAACACACCAGCCGAAATTACAGAACGCTGGAGAGAGCATTACCAGAACACTCAACAAATGTTACTCCCGCAGGTGATCTTGATGATTTCGCAGATTCTGCCACTCCAGATGTGACAGTCTCGGAAGATGTACCTATGCTGCATAAAGTTACCAGAGCGATCCGACGATTGAAGAATGGTCGAGCTGCAGGTGCAGATGGCATAACTGCAGAACTTCTGAAAGGTGCCGAAAAGCCAATCAGTGAAGCTTTTCATAAGGTCATCACCAATGTGTGGTCTACGGGAAGAGTTCCAGCTGAATGGAAAGAAGGCATTATCCTCTCACTTTACAAGGGCAAAGAATCGCAGTCTGAGTGCAGTAGCTACAGGCCAATTTCTCTTTTGTCTGTATCGAGAAAAGTATTCGCACATATCCTTCTGGCGCGCATTCAGCATCTACTTGACAAGTGCCGCAGACCTCAACAGTCTGGTTTTACTGCTGGGCGGTCTACTATGGATGCCATATTAGCCTTGAGATTAATAGACAAATTCACGTGGCGTATATTAATATAAAGGCAGCATTTGATTCACTAGACAGGGTAGCACTATGGAAGGCACTACGAGGATCTGGCATGCCACCATTCCTTCTCCAACTTATACGTGACGTGCACACAGGAACAACTGCTCGAGTTTGAACTGCTCAGGGAATGTCAGATGTGTTTTACACAACGTCAGGAGTCCGTCAAGGTTGTATACTTGCTCCTGCACTTTTTTGCTGTGCAATTGATTGGCTCATGCGACACTGTTCTGGTTGTTTTGGAGTTGATGTTGGCAACTTCCATCTCACAGACTTCAACTACGCTGATGATGCAGTCCTTTTCACTGATGATCCAACGAAATGGGACTATGTATTTCGAAATTTTGAGGCATCAGCAGGTGTTATGGGTCTCCACACAAACTGGCATAAAACGAAGATCCAAAATATTGGAACTGGAGATGCTCCAAGAACAGTCTGTATTGACAATCAAGCAGTAGAGACAGTATCCAGGTTTACATACTTGGCTCTGATATAGACTGCGATGGCTACTCCTACCCAGAGATACACAGATGCCTGGGCATCGCTGGTTCCATCATGGCTCAACTTGCAGGGTTCATAGCGTGCTTGAGAAATCCTTGAAAATGCTTGAATTTAGGGAAAAAAATTCAAGGCCCTTGAAAGTGCTTGAAAACAGGAAAGGTGCTTGAAAGTACTTGAAAGTCCTTGAATTTGAATCTGCAATATGTTGAAATTTTGCTCTTCATAACAAATATGAAACAAGCATTTATGAACTTTCCTACCTGAACCCGAAGGTCATGGCTACCGAAAGCTGTGAAGGTAACATTACTGCATTCAGATTCCTTGTTCGACATCTGAATGAGGCAAATCGTGTAGCAGAAGGGGATGCAGATGCAGTCATATCACAGTACAAGAAATTCCTGGAGGAGGTCGTTCCCAAGCACAAGTGTCAGCTTCTTCATAGCAGTAACAAAGTCGATCAGCTTTATCATGGCCTGTTAGCTGGCAGTGAAGACTATGGACAGTTGTGGTCAGTGGTGACAATGCTTTTGATTCTGTCACATGGCCAAGTCATTGTAGAACGCGGATTCTCAGTAAACAGAGAGGTGGATAACGACAATCTACATGCTGACACGTTCTGCTGTAGACGTCTAATCTGTGACACTGTGGCTTACTATGGTGGCATATATGCCCTAGCATATACGGCCCATGTTACAAACGAGGAAGTGAGGCGCAGGACTGGGCAGCCACCAGTCACCTCTACCATCATATCAAGGCGATTACGTCTGTTCGGACATATCGCACGAGCTGATCCATCACAAGATCATTCCCGTGCCCTTCAGGCAGCCATCAACCGTCTTCCAACCGACTGGCGCCGCCGGAGAGGCCGACCAC
>Ga0209149_1001662_pt1 | contig 11598 bp, 8 predicted proteins | sample WorMetTyACAVOLI2_FD_187423 | JGI IMG/M metagenome (GOLD analysis project Ga0209149, IMG submission 187423) | Marine gutless worms symbiont microbial communities from Max Planck institute for Marine Microbiology, Germany - Olavius algarvensis... ...
CCATTTCCAGCCTTTACGTCCCCTATATCTCAGCGACCGCTAAAAATAGAGGCTTACAAGCAGCGTATGTAGCTTTCTGATCCTTTTAGCGGCCCGTGGACAACACCCCCGGGGATAAGCTGGGCGTATGGCGAGATATGCGTCTTGCTGACGCACTTGTCTTGATTAATTTTAATTTTCAACAACGTAATTTTGTCACTCTTAAAAATTTAATACTTATTTATATGTTATACATCGGCATATCATACGAGTGTTGCTCTTCTGATAACCGTTGTTTGACCGAGTGTATCGTTGCTATTGGCAACAGCTTGGTGCATCGGTCTTCAACTCCGGTTGAATCGATGGATTCACCGATGAATTTAACAACAGTCTGATGCAAGTCTGATGCATCGGTGAAATCAACCGGTGAATAAAACAACGCCGCCCTTGCTGCCTTCGTCACAGAAAGTCGTTTATTGTAGAATATGCAGTACAGAGTTGATTTATACAAGGAGATGCGACGTTTTGTCAAATTTTAGGCATGGTTAATGTTCTGTATTTTAATACTTTTATGCGTAAAATAGGCTCATTGCTTCATCATCTTTATATGTTCAGATAAAAATACATGATGCAAACAAAGAGCACATGATAAAACAGATAAACCATGGTTAAAATATTTTAAGCCCCCGTTGCAAAATGGGGATTTTACGCCATGGCGATGTTCATCTGTTTGATCTGTTCGTCTGTTCGTTTGTTTGTTCGTTTGTCTGGTGCCTGAAATTCTCACGGCCGCCAACAAGTGTCCCAGATGTTTCGTCCCGTGCAAAAACCCACAGTAAAGTTATGTTAGCGGAGGGATGGGATTATTCTTGGCGCCCCCCATAAACGCCCCGCACTTGTTTCAGGTGTAACGCCACTAACGCATAATACTTCTCCTAATTTGAACAACATTTATTCAAAAACCGAGGAAAATTAACCTTTGCGAAAAGGTAAGTAAGCTGTTGCGGCGTATTGTAGTACGACGAGATTGAAAATATCATTCTCACGGCGTTCATCAGTCCAGGAATAGACTCCTTCATTGCACTCTGCACAAACGCATCGCTTACACCAACGTAATACGGCAATGCAATAGCTTTAAGTCAGTAATGTTACATATTCCATAAGCCATTTAAACGCAGTATATGACAAAGAATAATGAATGACATCGAAGCATCAAAGTGTAGTAGTATATATGCAAAGTAATCAGTCTAAGTCCGAGATGCCAATTAATGTGTTGCAGTTGGAGGCCGTAAGAATTTCTTATCATACAGTGGCAGACTTAACCCTTTAGACTCCAAAGGCAATTATAGTGCCACATCGAATAATACGAAGTTGGTACACTGGCCGTTGATGGGTGGGCTGTTACGTTTGGTACAGCGAGGAGGGGCCTGGGCGGGCTGCGGCCCCGCCCAGTCCCCTCCTTGCTGATGTCACGCGGTGTGCTATTGCAGCAAATTTGACATCTTATTCGAGACCTACTCGATTTATGGGTTTTTGTTGCCGCGATAAGTCTGAATGTTAACGGCGTTTAACTTATGTTGGATTCGAGCGGCGTCGCACAAAATTAGTATTAGTTATGTTATTAGATATATTTGTGAGATTGTCATGTCATGCGGCGTGTATATAATTGTAAAGTTAAGGTTATTATATTTAAGTCTGCTGTTCACATATTTTGCTATAACTGTATAATTTCTACCGTTTTTTCGGTGAACAAAGATGAATATACAAATTGCGGCGCACATATACGTGCGATGTCGCGCATAGTGTGAACGCCGCTTTACATGAATGTGTTATAGGCTTTAGCCCTTTTATAGTGCAAAGGCAATTACAGTGCCACATCGAATAATATGAAGTTGGTACACTGGCCGTTGATGGGTTGACTGTTGCATTTGGTACAGCGGTGCGCGGAGTGGACGGGGCCGCAGCCCGCCCAGGCCTAAACTCTCTGTACGAAATGTAACAGCCCACCCATCAACGGCCAACATACCAATCACCGTATTGCTGCATAATGGTCTGTTGCTTTGCAGTTTTAATGGTAAAGGTAAGGTAAAGGTACGTGGATTTATATAGCGCCTTAGATTACAAGCATCTCGTCCTCAGTGCGGGTGCAGTGGTCTGGTGGTAGAGTATCAGACTCGTAACCGAGAGGTTGCAGGATCGACTCACACTGCAAGCAACCTTGAGCAAGTTGCTAACCTACTGTGTGCTCAAGCCAACTCAGCCTCCTACCCTCAGCGGGACGGGAAATGAGTAGTAGCTACGGCTACCGGGCGAAGGCCTAGTGTGGCTGATTGGGGCGATGGTGTGTCTGCTTTGGGTCCAATTGTCCGTTAGCGAGGGCAATGGATGGCCACATAATGCGCTGCGGCACCATTGGCTCATGCCAATCAGCTGCCACTTCCGAGATTGTAAAGCGCTGCCGGTCACGAGTCTGACTCATGTAAGTGGCGCTATAGCAAGTGTCCAGACCTTTACCTTTACCTTTACCTCGAGGCGCTCCAACATGGATCACACAGTTTAACTAGCAAACAACACCATGCCTGCCTTTAGCGTTCGTTCGCGTTCACCAGATGACGCCGCCACGGACTGTGGTGACAACAAGTTGCAGCTTACTGCTCATTTATCGACCCCGAAAGGATGAAAGGCTGACTTGTGCTATAGTTGGCTGACCTATAGCGGACGGTTTACCCACATAAGTGATCATCCGTCAGCTGCAGGTCGAGCGCAGGACAGCGAAAGCTCGCCGACCAACGTTCTACCGCTGCTGCACGGAACCAACTAATGTGTTCATAAATGATTAATTGGAAACAAAATAACATACTGGATTACTGCTGTACAGAGGATCACAGGTTTGCTCAAGAATGTACAGGAACTTTACGTTGTCCCTTGACTCGTTGATAATCTCTGTTATGCGAGCATCCAGAGAATGCCACTCCTGTGTACAACAGTCTGCATTACAATTCTGTACCCAGTTATGTTGTGTCAGCTAACACGATAAACTGTTTCAAAAGCAGAGTGATAATATTTAACCGTTCGTAACCAATAATAATGTCCAAACAAAATGTTATTTATAATTTTCGTGCCGAAATTCAAGGAACCGCAAGTCGAAGTCAAGTGACAGTTAATCGTTACCAAGAAGCTCAGCTGTCGCAGAGAGGCCGCGATGCTCCGTGTCATTGAAAATTTGTTAGGTCACTCAAGATCATTCAAGGTCATTCAAAATTACACCCTAGAGTGGGGCGTGTGTAAGTTACTATTAGCATTGCATTGACGCGTTGGCTCTTTTGTGTCGTTTATGAGATAAAGCGATATATTTGTCGAAAATCTCGATTTGATTTTTTCATACCCCTTCTAATCCCCATGGAAAAAAACAGTTTCGAATATTTTCCCGCAATTTTTGCAACCAAGCAGATCCCTGGCCTACCAGGTGCTATAAATAGATTCTGCAAAAGTCATCTGTTTATTCACATCTCACGCGCGTCACAGACAGACGGACAGACGGAAAAGTGATCTCAATAGCGCAGCGTACGACGTAACGCTCGCTAAAAGGCACACTTGAATGTAACAGATCAGTTACTAGCATAAAAGCACGAACAATTAGGTCGTATATGAATCTTTTGAATCGCAGAACAATAGTTAACATGCAGAAATAATCTGTTGACCTTCAGAAGTCTGGACTTGGATACGCTTAGAACATTCAGTGCCGCCTTCACGTGTGCACTTTTGATCTGGTCGAGTAGGTTATCAAACCGTGATAGTCGTCTCTTCCAGAAGTCAAGTTCGTCTCTCGGACCGGAGTTGTCGATCTCGCGACGGATCTGCTCAGACTCCGCCACCAGCTGCAGCGGACCACATCGTTAACCCTTTAGAGTGCGCCACATCGAATAATATGAAGTTGGTACACTGGCCGTTGATGGGTGGGTGGGCTGTTACATGTGGTACAGCGAGGAGGGGCCTGGTGGGGCCGCAGCCCGTCCATGCCCTTCCTCGCTGTACCAAATGTAACAGCCTATCCATCAACGGCCAGTGTACCAATCACCGTATTGCCGCATAATGGTCCGTTGTTCTGCGGTTATAGTGTACCCATTAAATGGTTAAACTTCTCGCACCACAAAAATATGTGACATCCGCCTGGCTGTTATAACTACCTTTAACCTTACTGTAAACTTTGACCGTCGCTCTATAGCGCCATATCCACACTAATCCCTATACGCTGCGTCAGTCCCTCGATTATTGATAACAAACGGAACAGAACAGAACAGAATGAATAGAGTTCAGTTGTCAAGTATCTAAACAGTAATAGAGTATAATACAATAACTTGTTAAAGTGGCAGGCTGTCAGAATAAACAATTGTGCATCAAAGTCGCTGCCGGCTTTAACAACATTATTTAGAATTTGCATAAAGCTAAGACAAACATAAACACATAAAAGAACGGAATAAAGCAAAAGTGCAGGTGCAATAATAACCTGGACCCGATCTTGTGAACAAAACGTCCATCTAACTACTGACAAATGAACCAGCAGCCTATTTGTTTACGTTGCCGAGAGATAAGTCGAATTATCAAAACAGGGACAAAACTTTAAACTGAGATCTCGAAAAAAAACTTTTCTTACCTGTCTGATCTGCTTGATCCAGAACAACACGCACGACTCGACAGCTTGCAAAGTATCGCAGTTGCCTGCAACTTGTTCGTAGTCTCGTAAACAGTGTAGCGCGGAATGGTCTAAAGCGTCGCAAGGCGGCAGAATCAGCTGATCGCTGATGATGTCGCGAGACGCTGCAACATTGCAAAAGGAAAGGTGAAGATCTAGACATCTGCTACGTTGAGTTGTGTTTAGTGACCGGCAGCTCCGTATATTCTCGGAAGTGACAAGTGATTGACATGACATCAGCTGATGGCACGGCTGCGTATTACGCGGCCACCCACTGCCGCGATAACGGACGATTGGATCCGTGGTGCAGCATTCAGATGAAACTAACAACTTTGGAGGCCATGAAGTCAAACGTCAAGGTCACATGATACCGAAGGTAGATGTAGAGGCTTGTCGGAGGCATCACCATCAAGCCCCTTCGGTCAAGTAGGCCTATAAGGTGTCTAGTTTTATATATTGTATTGTAATGATCTTCGATATATTTAAAAGTTTAACCATTACAACATTTAAGATAATTAACGGATTATTAAACTGAAATTTTAGACTTCAGTAAACGAATGCACAAGACACAATGTAAAACAGGGTACAATTTGTTTTATGTTTGCTGCAGTTTTTTGGTATTAAGCTTATACGCAAAATTTCAGTTTGGTGCAGAATTAATTCTGCATCGTCTCTTCTTCGTTGTGTTTTGTTCAGTTTCACACACAAATTCTCCCACCTGTCGCTTGTGTCCGTTAGTTTCAGTTCCACATTTTTAAGGTTTTCAGCACAATCTGTGTTATACGAAGTGGCAGCTGTGTTCAGAGCAGTGAGACGTACTTGTAAGAACGTGAACGAACGCTCTCAGGGAGTTGACGAGCTCAGCTTTGACAGAAGCATTCTGTGGTTTATCAGTATTCCATCTCTGCGTCTCAATTGTCGGTAGGAAGACATTAGCAACGAGCGACTCCACGGCTCCAATCAGTCCAGCGGACTCTGACGCATCCTCTCCGGTATTTAGCAACATAAAAGTCACTTCCTATAATATCAGTATCAACGCAGTTTTACTAGTCAGATCTGCTGTGCTAAATGCTAGCCTCATATATTTTATAGACTTAGTTCGCTACTGATTAAATTTAAATATTTATTTTACATTCATATTTTAAAATGTTTAAATACTCAAAACTAGCGGTATCTTTTCATGCATACGCCAGTCTAGACTGACCGGAGACATAATGTGTTCTATACTTGGCCGTTTGTCCGTCCGTCCGTCCGTTCGTTCATCCGTCCGTCCGTCCGTCCGTTCGTTCGTTCGTCCGTCCGTCCGTCCGTCCGTTTGTCCGTCCGTCCGTCCGTTCGTCCGTCCGTCCGTCCGTCCGTTTGACCGTCCGTCCGTCCGTCCGTTCGTTCGTCCGTCCGTCCGTTTGACCGTCCGTCCGTCCGTCCGTCCGTTCGTTCGTTCGTTCGTCCGTCTGTCCGTCCGTCCGTTTGTCCGTCCGTCCGTCCGTCCGTTCGTCCGTCCGTCCGTCCGTTCGTCCGTCCGTCCGTTCGTTCGTCCACTACCAAATTGTGAACAAAATAATTTGTAAACGAATGAACCGCTTTTGCTGTAAATTATTGCAAGTAGTCCATGGGACAAGGGCATGAAATGACTAACTTTGGGGGTCAGGTCAAATTTAGATCTGGAGACCCGGCCGGCGGAGTCATCATTTTCGATCCTTTCGGTCGAGTATAGGTTTTCTAGTTAAAACAACTCTACCTTTCAATCGCCTAAAACTAAATTTAATATAATATTTAAATTATTCTTAAATCGCGTCTAAAATATAATACTATACTTCTGCACGTGTGTGAATAAACGTGTATAATAATATTTGCAAACTGCAAAGAGTGTGAACAGGTATTTTTCATTTAGACTTGTAGCAGATATTGAGTTAGGTAAACAGCGAATGTACAACACATATAGACCCAGTCAACATGAAGTTTAAGGCGTTGACTGGCAGAGAGTGGCAAATAGCAACGTAAGCTTTGTAGCTGTTACGATTATGAAACGGCTGGTAAACGCGAGGAAACGCAGATGAATTACACTCATCTATACTCAGTCAATCAAGACTTTCATGCTGCAATATGTACATGCTAGATTAGTGAGGCAAACGTAATCAAACCTGTGAAATATTCTGCATTGTTATCACAGTATTTAGCTTCAGTTTCGCGAAGACGAGGCAGTCGCCACGCAGAGCAACATCACTTCCATCAGTTATAAATACTTTCATCCTGCTGTTTTGCGGCTGGGCCGCTCCATGCCCTAAATGACCAGTTTAAACTACAAATGAAAGTAATTCAATTTTGTTACCAGTATCAAATAAAGATTAACTAATATATAAAAAATTTGAAATAGAGAATGAATACGAAATGACGTAATAAACACGGACATAATCCATATAGGCCTACATATTTTCCGTATGAGAACAGCTGAATGAAAAAAAAACAAACAAAAAGCAGCTAACAATGCTTGCTTGCGGTCCGTCGACGAATAGGTTGTAGCCTACTGTTATAGAATAGAAGGTGACGTGTCGTACGAGTGCTGCGGATATTGCTAACGATGCATAAAACTACGCAGTATACAATACAGTTGGTCTTGATTACCAGCAGTAATTCGAACGTCGTCTTTGACAACACTCTGGTAGTAGAACATGATACAGCGGCTGCCGTCGGCGTCGAAAAACCGCTTTATCAGCTCCATCTTCGATCAAAACGACACAACATAATGCCGTAGAAAACAGCTACAGCGCGACTTAGCTACAGGCGGCGTGTCCGTGCGTCTGTCTGTCTGTCTGTCACACGCTGGTATTGACTCCAAACTAATGACAGTAGGATCACGCGGGTTTTCACGCCCAGTAGCCCAGAATTTTTTTGGTACCAACTGTCATACACTAGGTCCCAGTCCATCTTCTCTTGCGAGTGCTTAAACGAGACAGTGGTGGGTAAAAACGGCGAACAAAATGCACACTTCCGACCAATAATTCTTTATATTTCTGAAACAATAGAAGACAGGTATGTAGTTACAAAGGAACAGCAATAGAAAGTCGCGTACTGGCTTTCGATTGCCACAATTTCGATGAGCTTGAGTGACCTGAACATCCGCAACGCGCTACATTACCCTGTATAGCTTTTTCCGGGGCTCACTTTGTAGACGTGAATGAAAATAGATTCATCGTACGAGCGGCAAATAATCGCTCCGGGTCTGTAGAGTTCAGTGATGGCAGCAATATAAAAACAACAAACAACTTAATAATTCGAAAACGGAACAAGACAGCGCTATACTTACAATGGCAGACTGGAAGACTTCGTGTATGATCTATCGAATGGTGCCATGTTCAGTGACCTTGAAAGATCCCTAACCCAAATTTGGGTTAGGGACTAATATATTAGTGGTCGCTGAATATCTCAGAAATGATGTGAGATAGACATATGGTTGCTACAGACCACTAATACAAAGTGATCTGTGGCCTATTCAATTGTTCTATCGCCAACGACCCTCAAGGCTATTTCAAGTATTTTTCTCTGACAGTAAGTGTTACCTACTTTTCTGGTCTCTGATTAAGTCCAAGCGATCTAACGAATGATGACATTGTCGATGACCTTAAGTGATCCTGAAGGTCATTTCGGGTACTATAAAACAGTTTCGTTGCCTATATAATGAACGAAGTCAATTACAAAGGTCGGACGTCATATGAAAGCAATTATTTCTACTGTCGTATTCAACCGGAATGAATGTTATATGATGCTTAACGCGACCTGTTAGCGATAGCTAAGTTTCTTGTAATCTCGTTAACAAAAACTAGAAAACCAACTCGATAGAAGGAGTAATAATGACGCCTCCGCCAAGTCTCCAAATCCAACCTAGTCGTCGTGTGACCTTGACCTTTGACTTCTTGATCCCAAAAGTTGATCATTCCATGCCTTTGCCCGTGGACAACTTACGCCAATTTGCAGCAAACTCGGTTTATTCGTTTACAAAATAACGTGTTCACAAGATTGATAGCAAACGAACGGACTGACGACGGCCAGGTATAGACAACATCATTCTCCGACCATGCAGTCTAGACTGGCGGAATCATAAACTGAAACGACCGGAAAGAGTACATTGCTATCGTCGTGTGGGGTAATAACAATAACAACGGCCGTCGTTACCTGCGAGCCTTCCAGCATGGCGTCTTCAACATGTGTGGGCTCGAGTGCAAGGTGCTCGGCGACAATGGCCAGGATGTACTCATGTCGGTCGTCCAATTGTGCGCGCTTCGATTCGCGGTCTTCACGAACGCGTTGCTGTACAGCGCCACATAAAATAACTTTCTACAGATTTCATTCAGCATCAGCATACATCAAAGACTTAAATAATAATAATAATAATAAATAAATAATAATAATAAAAAACAAAACAAAACAAAACAAAAATAATAATAATAAATAAATAATAATAAAAAAACAAAAAAACAAATAATAATAATAATAATAATAATAATAATAATAATAATAATAATAATACCACGATAATTTTTAAGGCGCCGTAACACGGTGACCGATTTTCAAGAGTGCCGCACTAATCAGTAATCAAGATGCGGCGCGTGCAGCACTGAAAGTGTGAGTGCAAAGTACAGTTAGATATTAGCAGCAATCAGAAATGTTTTCGAGGCCGTCTCGAAACTGTTCACGGACGAAGAGTTGCGATACGATACGACAGTATGTATTTAACGTGCAGTAAAAAGCTGACGGATACCCAGCTTATAGTCTACCACAGGGAACGAACAAAAAATGTAAAAGAAAAAAACTAAAAATAAACTGATGAGCATTGGCCAGGATGTAGTCATTGAGTCGTTGAGTATTGGTTGGGAACGGACCACGTGCTGGATGAAAGGGAGGGTGGGGAGTGAAACCGTGTTGGTAAGTGTACAGCCATCTTACAACAATGAACTTAGCTATCGCTAACAGAATGTCTGTTATGTCAAATTACTTACGTACTCATGCAAAAAACGGCAGAAGCGGCGCCCGTTCTGCAGCTAATAGCAGCGCGCCCTCGTGCGTCATTTCTAAAAATAATGCACTGGCGTTATCTGCCTGTACGCAGTAAGCACAGACGCATGTTTACGTGGGGTGTTTCCAGGCGAGGCTTTCCTATGTTAGGGTAAGGGTTAGAAACACTTGTGACCTAACGTATGAAAGTTGCTCTAAAAATACAGTCCGTGGGCTACTCGTCGGTGAAAACCGCTTGATTGATCCTATGATCATTAGTTTTGACTCATTACCACTATGTCGCGTTCTAGCATAGCTGAGCGTGATAAAAGCGACTGAAACAAATTTGCCTTTCAGTTAATGCCGTCGATCAACCGACATGATGGCATTCTCGACGACGATACAGTCAAAATTGCACGTTATGGTTATTTCTAGTATTATATACAACTAACGCAACGAAACGCCTTAAAACAAAAATTCATCGTAATTAAAATTTTAAAGCCAACATAGTGTAAATATATCATGTTTTATAATCGTTAATACTTGTCACTTTATTTACTTCACCTCCGCAAATCGTTAATTTTTCGAATTATCGACCATTTCACAAGTTGTGCATATAAAGTCTTTCTTATGGAAACACGTTTATGCGTACTTAACTGCATTAGTGGGCCAGACATATTAGAATGGTATAGCTGAAATAAGATATATTCAAATTCCACATCGCGTGATCCTACGGTCATTAGTTTGAGCGCATTATTAGCGTGTGACGGACAGAGAACAGACATGCGACCTACGGCTACGTCGCGCTACAGCATACTTGAGCATGACAGAAATAAACGCTTCCCTGCTTTTAATATACAATATATATACTAATGTTTAGTATATGCTATTCATACATAAATACAATGTTATTATTATATCATGAAACTGTATTATTATTTATTATTATTATTATTTTATTTAATATAACCGACCACGTCCTCCTGAGTGTAGGTGAGTTTCGTCGGCGTCGACATGGCTGCTGCTGAGTGCTGACAGACAACGACGACATCAACTGAAGCGGACTCGACTCACTTGAATGAAATCATCGATTACCAGTGACGTCAGTGTCCGTCGCCACCTCCCCCCTCCCGTCAACGCACCTGCAATGCGCGTTAACTGCATCTATTCGAATTACGCGTAGGCAAAAGCGGAAATCGATTGATGACCATGGCAACTGGACGTAAACAGCGCTAGTAACTACAGACAACAGCGGAAACGCGTCCTCGCTGCAGCACGAATAACAGTATTCAACCGTGTCGGTAGGCTGCGCCGATACAGCAACACCGCTATCAACAGTGCCTCTATGCGCCCATAAGCAACTAAGCATGTGGCACTGGCAAAAGACTAGATTCAGCAGAAATTTCCCATTCATTCGGAAAGAACAATGCTTAATCTAAACTACTTGATTATTATGTGTGAAGTGGATTTTAAAATGTTAGTCTTTACGTGAACAAAATCCACCAAAACGGCGTAGCAAGCGATGTACACTGTGTCTCAAAAACCTGACCTCTGTAACATTTTCAAATAAATCCAAGAAATCTAGCACAATATCAATAATTTTTGTTAGAAATAATAATCGTTTCAGTCTCACTTAATTGCATGTACTCCTTTGAGAATGTGTAACAAGAACTTAGCTATCGCAAACAGATCTCCCCTTAAGCTGCACACACAATAACAATAATAATAATAATAATACGACGATTTGTAAGGCGCCATAACATGTCCGTAAAGTCACTACAAGGGCGCCGTACAGAAACTACGCTGCTCGTATTAAGCTATACAATGTAAGACTGCAGAAACAGATGAGTCTTGAGACGGTTTTTAAAAGTTGATAATGTTGATGCAGTTCGAATGTCGGACGGCAGGCTGTTCCACGCAGCAGGACCGGCGACGCA
>Ga0209149_1001663_pt1 | contig 11598 bp, 5 predicted proteins | sample WorMetTyACAVOLI2_FD_187423 | JGI IMG/M metagenome (GOLD analysis project Ga0209149, IMG submission 187423) | Marine gutless worms symbiont microbial communities from Max Planck institute for Marine Microbiology, Germany - Olavius algarvensis... ...
TAACAGACGAACGAACGTGACCGGTTGAGAACACACTGCGTCTGGCTGCGTAACAGACGAACGAACGTGACCGGTTGAGAACACACTGCGTCTGGCTGCTCGTCTGGTGGAGGTGTAAAAAGTGGCATCATGGTTATGTTGTGTGTAGATTTTCGTGACGACAGTGGCAATGTTACGGGAATCTGTGAGCAGTCTGATGGAGTGACATCAATGGACTGCAGCGAGTCAGAGATGCTCAATGATATTGTTGAAATCATCTCTGCCGGTGGACAGGTATCTCTATCTACTACACTGTGCTACAGTATAATTTGGACCTCTGTTGTGGTTTCAGGTACCTCAAACTAGTCTGACCCGATACCTTAGGACCGCCAATCAGACGATGGTTGGCAACTGGTCGTGCACATGCAGTAGGACATTGCACAGATAATGGAGAGCAAGTTCTTAAACCAACAAATATTGTTAATTAAATTTGTTAGAAAACGGATAACCAGCTGAGATTCTTTGGTGGCAGCTAAAGTTTATGCCTTAATTGACTAGACAGTTTTTTCACCACACAAGATATAATGAAATATAGTGTTGATTGTGAGCAATAAGTCATTTCATGTAATGAGACATTAACAGATACTGCAACGTCATTGAAGTCGAAGTGTGATCATCCGGTGAATTACTGTGCAACAGCTTATGCTCTAGCTGCCCTTGTTATAACGTTAAGTGGTTCTTTTTTTATCGCTTCATGAAAAAGAGTAAATGTTATTAAGTTAATATGTGACATTTCTTTATACCAAAAATAATTATTTATATTGGAACATTTGTTGGAGTTACTTGACAACGTAATAGAGGTCCAGTTTTTTGCAAGTACGTAGTGTAATTGTTTAATTTAGTTCAGTTCAGTTTTCAGAGTAGTAGTATGCTATAACTGTTTTGTGTTTGGGTATAAGTGGACAGTTATGTCATGGTTAGACGTGCATGGAAAAGTTTTGTGTCTACTTAGCTATGTTAACTAGGAACTGTTGTTGTGAAAACTAAAGCAAGTGGTGTGAGGAATTGTCTGAGACGAGAACCTGCCACTAGCAGTGAGCATGATCAGCTGGCATTAACATAGCTCAGAGAATTCTTGCTATTAGAACCAGTCAGCTTGGTCACTAGGAAGGCTCAGTTGAGTTAGTTTGGACACTTGGAAAGATTATGATTATGATGTACTGCAATGGAGGTACAGTAGGTGGAAGTTGACAGATGAAGACTTGGTAGGATGGTATCAAGGAGGATATGAAAAGTGAATCTGTGACAAATGACAGATTCTGAACAAATAAAAGAGGAAAACCAAAAGGCAACAGGTTAACGCAGGTTTATGTGGAACATGGCCATTAATGTTGTTGTGTGTTTGTTGGCTGCTAATATTTACTCATCAGTTCAGTTCAGTTCAGCTGGATGTTTATAGATTGTGCCATACTCTCTGTAAACAGTCCCAATGGCGCCGGAGTCCCAACGGCATAGGCAAGATACATCATATGCTACTTTATCATCACATAAAATCTCTGCAGTGATCAACTACTGAAAGGTTTTGCTGCGCGATGCTATGCATAAGTGCGGCCTGTGCCATCATGCGGTGTCTGTCCGTCTGTCATGTTTGTGGACTCTGTCAAAACGAATAAACATATCTTCAGAATTTTTTCACCATCGGGCAGCCAAACCACTCAGCCAAACCACTCTGGTCTTTCCAAACCAAACGTCATGGCAATATTCCGACGGAGACCCCCTAACGGGGGTGTCGAATGCAGGTGAGGTAGGCATAAATCGCGATTCTCGGCTAGCATCTGGCTATCGGATTGATGACTAGTGGATGTGTGAGCAACAGTTGCGATGGTCGACCGTGAAGTTTATCGCACAGACGGTGATGCACATGCATCAGTGAATCGTTTATCACAACCAGCATGGACGACCATGGCGAAGGGAAGAGAACAGAACAGAATTTACTTGTACGCAGCAGCAAATCTGAAGCTGAAGTAACATATATTAGAAGATTGCGCTCAAGGAATTGTACTATTGAAGCTAACTACTGACAGACATGAAGCATCGCACGGCCTCTCTGCGACAGCAGAGCTATTTGTCATGTTGCTGTTGTGGTTTGTTGAGTGACAGTTGTCTGTCATGTCATTGTAGTCTCCACACCTCGACTTGCATTCTGAAGACTATTCTTCACAGTTGGCGATGGAACCGCTGTCGTTGTCGAGCAATGCTGAGTCACTGTCATACACTGGAGGTAGCAGCGGCCAGTGGTCAGTGCATGCTGGTGTGGACAGTGGAGGAGCTAGCAGTGACCAGTGGTCAGTGCATGCCAGTGTGGAGACTGGAGGAGCTAGCAGTGACCACTGGTCAGTGCATGCCGATGTGGACTCGTCGTGGTCAAGCAACATTGACATGTCTTCAGGACGCCAGCAGTCATCATTCTACAGCACTGACCAGCAGTTTGTTCAGTTTGATGCTCGTCAGTTCCAGTCGTTGCCACACACAGGTGCCACTCACACGTTCAGTGTTGAGTGTGGCCAGGTCGAGCCGTCTCATTTGTCTCTGGAGAGTCAAGTCATTGGCTGTAACGCCGAGCATTTGCTGTTGCCCAGTACTCAGACACCTGCTGTGGCAGCTGATGACATGGCTTGGCACACAGCAGTAGTGTGGAGTCAACTGTCGGCTTCTGCTGGTCCTGCTGTCGAGCATACCGCCCCAATTCCAGCATTTGTGAGCAATGCCAGCTATGATGGTATGTGTTTTATGTAGCAGATGAACTTTTTTTAAAGTTTAATGCAGTGAAATGAAAAAATTGCCTAGTTAGATTTTGTTTGTATTATATTCACGCAATCACTGCTGTTTATTAGTGTATTGCATATTACTGTGCTCGCTGCACATGTATTATGTGATGTTGAGTGTGACAGTGAAATATGTCTGTCCTAAAGTTGACATGTTGCATGAGGTTGAAGCTCATGTACTGACATAGCATCATGTTTCACTCTTGTACTCAACATCACGCCACATTTGTTTTGTCATACCACAAACTCTAATAAAGCTTTGCTTCTGCACTACTTTTTTTGCAGTCACAATTATGTCAACAATATAGCCTTCTTTTTTATGGTGAGTAATGTCAGGTGTGCACAGTAAACAATAAATGGCAAAGAACTTTAACCATGATATATAATATCAGCCTTGTTCAGTAACAATGCAGACATCACTCACTAGGTTGTAACAATCAGACTATTTACTGTAATTTTTTAAAGTTGTAAATCAAGATTTTACTGAAAAAAGTTTATTTCAGTCTATATAGGTTCCAAAATATTGCAAACATGATGGCTTTTTTGTAGCCATCTAAGCCTCGAGATCGGACGGCTGTAAGGTTGTGCCGCTTAGCAATAGAAGAATATTTTACAATTAGATGTTAGAGGGGTGGGTGTGGTCTGCAGTGGTGGAATTGGTGTTACAGGGGTGGGTGTGGTCTGCAATGGTGGAATTGGTTGATTCTGGCGCAGGCCATAAGTTGATTTCAGCAGATTGCAGTCGTGCATTTAACTATGTGGTGTAATGTTGGACGATGTCACAACCATTGACTATGACCACACTTTTTAGATTTGGGACTGCATCGTATCCCTGGCACGGGTGAAGACAGAAACTTCAAATTTGGTTGGGGTGGATTGTGGCAAGTACTATTCCCCTTAGCTGGGTGTGGCCAGGGTCACCTGACCCCATATTTAAATTTGGGACCACCTTCCTATCTCTGGCAGATAAGCTAGACACTTCAAATTTGGTACTTAGATGGATCGTGGCAACTACTAGCGAATGACAGATAAATAGTCCATTGAGGGGTGTGGCAGGGTCACGTGGCCCACTGAAAGGTCAAAGATTAAGGTCAAGGATGCAAAAATGGCAAAATCATTTTTTGGCGCTAACTCTGCAACATACGGTCGGATTTACTTCAAGTACAGACTGCAGTGTTCCAATTTCAGGAGGGGTATGGTATGCTTGCTGTGTTTTGCACTGCAGATTATCTTGTTTATAATATGACTGATCAGTTTGCTCTTTGTCAACTGCAAATTGTTTTGTAGACTTTGAGGAAGATGAAACGAAGCAACGTGGTAGTAAAGGTAGTCGCTCAAAGAGAGGTACGTGTTAGTAGGCGATGTCTGTATTAGAAATAACAAGAAACGCATCAGTAGATGAGATAGGTGAACGTTACTGCCTGAACCATGCCATCCTTGTGAAACTTTTTCACCCCTAATTCCTTAATTCAATTTCCCCGCAACATTTGCCTATCTCATCAGCAAATTGCAACTTTTTTGGCGCATTGTGACTTATTGTGCCTTAAAAATACTCGTACTTACTTACTGGTCGGTGTCTTGTTGATAACTATCTATGGAATAAGACTTTCAGATATTTTCTTTCTCCTTTCTTTCTTCTTTGGTGTGGCACATGCTTCCTTTGCATGCCAGCACTTGGGTCTGCCTCACAATGCGCAACCACAGGGAAGGGACTAGTGTAGTGTTGCGCGACACCATCAGGCTAAGCTGATGGTGTGTGTAGTGTGTAGTTGTTGCACGACCTCTCCTTATAGAGAAGTGTGTAGGGCTAAGCGAGGGATCGGGAGTGGAGAGACCTTGTGCCTGCTCGGCCTATAACCACTGTTTCTCTGGGGACTAATGTCTACTGCTTGATGGACGGCCTTACCTCATGCGCTCCTCACACCGTGGGCCCCAGGGTCCAATTTAGCAATGGGTGTGAACAGAGCCATTGATGATCGGCCAACGCATACAGCAGGAGGCCATCTGTTATCAGTGGTTTAAGCAGCGACTAATACTGAGCATCTCTAAACCCAGTATCAGCCAGCAGTCACAGATTAAAGAGGACACTGTCGATCCCTCTGTGCCTGCCCGAGAATTTAATCTCGAAACATATGCCGCTATAACCTGACACAATGATACGGCCAGCCTGGGCCTCGAACCCAGACTCACTGATCATCATAGCCAGGCAGCACGTACCTCGACACAGGCACCACCGGGGCAGGCCTAACCTTCAAATCATGTGGTTGGTAAATTTTTATTACAAGGCCTAGAATGTTATAAACATACTCAAGTGAAGGCTTACAACATTAAAAGACTAACCGCTGTACTGAAAAGTGACAATGTACAATACAGAAATAAAACAATTTATATCACTGTTGTTGTTTTGTTTTGGTGCCATTGATTGATTGCTACTGGAAGCAGTACACTATCACTGTACCTTGATTTATTGGGCGCAGGCAAGTTGTCCACATCATGAATGAAAAAATTGTGCTAACTCTGTCACTCACTCTGAGAGATGACAGATAGATGGATTTGCAACGACGTAAGGCGAATGCTCAAGGTCATTTGAAATTACACTGATGAGTAGGGTGTGTGTGTAAGTTCTTACTAGTTATCCATTGTAGGCCTAAATATGTCTGTCTTGTACTGTTACTGATATATTCAGCATTGATCACGCGACATTGAAATGAGCCGTTCACAGTCATTGAAAATGGCGCCGATTGATAGATCATGTATCACTTACTATTGGTCTGCCGTTATAACTATAGCTCTGTCTTTCAGCATTTTTGAGTTATTTGATATTGAATAATATTGTGACCTTGAAATCTAGGTTTCAGTCAAGGTCATTGGAAATGCACCATTCAATAGATCGCATAGGAGTTCCTATTCATCTTTCATTGTAACTATGGTCATATCTCGAAATGTTTTCAAAACAAAGCAAGATATTGGTCGAAAACACTAATTTCACACACACACACACACTTCCATTTAACTTGCATGATTACCTTGAACCCCTTGAAATGTTTTCTCAAAACTTTAATTCAAACTGCTCAAGTCCCTCCTCAGCTATTAGATGGTGCAGAAATATTGCCGAACTTCACACCTCTGTGTTTGGTGCAACAATGTTACAGATGACAGACAGACGGATTTGCAACGACATAAGGCGAATGTAACTGCGTTAAGAGAATCATGTTGTCTGTTTGATGACTAGCTCCCAAGTTACAGCGACTATGTGATGGCATGACAGATGGAGTTGTTAAAGGGTTATGTATAGCGCTGTGCTGTAGTCGTCATTTATCATATGTGACTGTCACATTGTGTGACTGGTGGACCATCATCTGCCATGCTGTGTGTCTGGCAGCGTCAGTGAGCGGTGCACGCGCAGGCAGAGAAGTCGACAGAATTGGGAAGAAGATGTGATGTGATGTGCTGCTGTGTAAATGATATTTGACACAACACACGAGATGATCACGATCACATACGTCAGCACAGTTGATGATACGTACATGTAGATAGATGTGTATATATGCTACATTTGCTGTACTGATATGTAATATAGACATAGAGTACATTTTTATTCATATTTTCACAGAGTTATCACAGTGTTGTAAATAACTTTGCAGCATGTATGTGCAACACATACATACACTGTGTTGTGTGATCCTTCTTTCATTTTGTATAGTGTCCCCATGCCTTTTTAACAGATAATGTATTCGGCCTGCTAACACTGCAGTGGGCAGTGGACTGGACAGTCTAAGCTTGTAGCAGTCCTAGGTGCCACTGTGAAGTGCGTTTTACTTGTTTATCACGTGCTCTGTGCCGACTTGTCCAGTACTATACTTGTACATTTTGCCGCTTCATGCGGGAAAGCTGTGGTGACAGATGGACACGCAGACACGACGAGGCAGCTGAAGGCAGGATCTTGCAGTTTCACTGTTTCACCGTAGGGTAGCACAGCAACTGAGGCCATATCGTACATTGCAGTTCTCACAGGATCACTCCAAGCGAGAGTATTAAATGATAAAAATGGCAATCGATTTTGCACACTACAATATAATTATATTGAAAATGGTGCAAAATGTAACTGGAGTTAATATAATCCAGTAATATAAGTCACATACAGCCTTTCAGTTGGTACCAAAATTGTTCACCTGCACAACCCTGAAAGGTCATTCCAAGCTAAAACTGTTTGCAGAGGCAACAAAAAGATCTGCCGTATGTGGCACGACAAGGGAACCACGCCCAGGATTGTATGTTCACTGCAGAGGTTATGTAATTAAATCGGGCGACCGACATGATGTGGCCGTAGTCATCACCATACTGCACTGTAAACGACCACATCCTCTCAAGTTACGACATATGGCGGGATAGAAATATGTATATTACGGGTATTATTATTATAGCATCACGTTTTAGTCTTTAGTTGAAGCAAATTGCACAAATTGTGGCAGAATTTTGGCCAGAAACAACTGATATTTTTTTTGCAACATTGGTCCTTATACCTTTCAACGTGCAAAATGTAATCAGGCAATTGAGAGACGACTGTGAAACATTTTGGTCTTTAGTAGACGTTAAATGGACCATCTGTGAACTCTGTATCTGCTTACCAGGTGGTGCAGCTGTATCACCCAATTAACGTTGAAACTGTTGCAGAATGTAAAGACAGCTGTTTGCATAATAATGTATATATCATATATAACTTGTGTAAACTATTATGGCATGTTGTGTGTTACTGAGACACTGATTATTGTCGCAGACTTTGAAAAAAAAAACACCAGTGATACCACTTCACGAGGATCACCCCATTCTATGCTGCACGTGTCGTCGATTCAGTGTAGCAGCGAAAGTGTGTACTTTTCGAGATAGTCTGGCGACAAAATCGGAAGTGGTAGCATGGCGGTGTGTCGTCTACTAAAGGTGCTTGCACACCACTGTACTGTTATTACTGTGTTTACGAGTGCAACACACAACCATTTGTTGGGTCTGGCATTTGGAGAACCCCGGGTGTAGGCCTGTTGCTCCAAAATGTGCAAAAACACGAGTGACCTACCTGGGGGACAACAGGCTGCTGTCCGACTTAGGCCACAGTCTGCGTTCCGAGCGCATCACTCGACGGTAATGTCTTGACGTTCTGTTGGCCTTGGATACTGTCAGTCTGGGACTCCTAACACGTTTTTCTATAGTGCGGCAGATACATGGTGTGCGACACTCTGTCGCCTTCAGCCCTGCTTCGTGCAGTCGTTATCAGCAAGCTGGACTATTGTAAGTCGGTGCTTGCATGTGCATCTGAAGTATTGCACCGTCTCCAGTCGGTACTGAATGCTGCTGCCAGGCTGGTCTACTCAGCAAGAAAGTACGAACACACGTCTGCACGGACAGAGTGCTGGCAGCTGTTGACAGGAGAAGATACGAGGACGGTGGGACGGACAAGGTGTAGCCTACACATAATGCTCTGTGCAGTCTATGCGGGGCATACAAGACATTTGTAAACATTTGATAAATTAGAAAACCCAGTGGGGGGGTGGGTCCAGAATGATGCCTCACCAGGCCCCCAAATCTATTTCAGACCTCCCGACCGCCAAAGTGGATTGTTTGATGCCGTTGTCCCGTGGACCACTTGTGCCAGTTGTTGCTAATGGCATCACAATTTGTTTTATAAATATCATGTTCACAAGTTTGGTAGCAGACGAACGAATGGACGGACGGACAGGTTAAGAACATTGTCCCTCCGTCTGCCAGCATCACAATGTAACTGTGTTAATTAGACTCACAAGAAGATGCAAATGTTTTTAAACAGTGTATGATTTCAATTAATTGTATGCAATACTATAACGGTAAAGGTAAAGGTCTGGACACTTGCTATAGCGACGCTTACATGAGTCCGATTCGTGACCAGCAGCGCTTTACAATCTCAGAAGTGGCAGCTGATTGGCAAAGTTCTTGTCAGTTTTACCCATGTTTTTATTAATGAACAACATTTGCATATTAACAGTGTTTATAAATGTGTGTAATTCTTAAATATATCTATGATACAACAACATACTATAAGCATAGCACAATCGAGAGAAACTGAGTTATCTGGAACCATCAGCAGGCACATCACACAGCAGCGGTCATACGTGTAAGGCCGATAGAGTCACAGAAACGATTGGATCAATTCGACGAGTTCAACAGCTAATCTACAGTCAGTGTGATCGTCTGGCAGCCGACTGATGACATGCTCTATGAAGGTTGCAGTGGCACGCAGTGGAGGGTTGGGACATCGCAGCTGACTGACATTCTGAAACGAAACAAAACTGCTGACAATAAGTGCATATGGCTAACAAAAGTTAAAAAGCAGCTTTTCAAATTTAGTGCCTCGAGGCACCAACAAGACCGAGGCATATTACTCGGGACCAAGGTCAAGGCACCAAGTTTTGAGGCCGAGGCAGTGAAAATTGCACCTCGAGACGAGGCAGTGCCTCGAGGCACCACATGGTCTATTTATAGGCATTCTAAGTACTAGCAAAGATCTGTCTTGTTATTGTGCCAATCAGCAGCTAATACAGCCAGGTCATGTAATGCATGCCTACCACACACGTCGTGCCACATAACCATAGAGCTATAATTAGAACCACCAACCACTTTGATGGAATAAGTAAGTAGAAAAGTAGTAGCAGTGGGCATGTATGTTCAGGCGAAGGCAAGTTACCTTAAAAAATACCGCTGTAAATAGCTGCAGTGCGATCTTCTGACACTGGTAGGCATGTGGTTTCACTGGTACGCCTACCAGACAGTATAAATAGGTCGTAGGAAAACCGTGGCACAGCAGACTTGCAGTACAAAGTGAAACAGACAGATGGACGGAAATTCCAAAAGCTGATCAAAAGCAATTACTTTCACACAGTAAATGCTTACCAAAGGTTCCATATTGCAAGAGAGTATGGTATAATAAACTAATCAAATGTTATAACATCAAAATTTCAATATGCCAATTTTCAACAGTGTACTTGTTAACTCTGCGGAAGACCAAATTCTAAGATTGTGATATCTTGGTGCATTATCGGCCACATTATTCGACTGCATCACTCGCAGCATTGTAACATCAAGTCACAGCTGTAGCTGTGTGCCAGTACTCGAGGTTTGTTTCGGTGCGTAAAACAGCAAATTCTCAAACCAAAGGCAAGTTTTTGAAGTTCATGGCTTTGTGTCTAAAGACAAAACACACTCCAAGTATAGACACAAATGTAGAGTCTATACTGGTGCTTCTGTAATGACTGTCGAGCAGACAGTAACAACAACACAAAGTACCATTAATATAACTTAATATTACTGTAACTTGGTAACTGTACAAGTCTGCCGACCATAGACTGGAGCCAGCACGATACAGCAGGCGAACATTTGGCAAGTCGTTCAACACTGCCCGGAGGATCACAGCTGAAGATGAAGTGAGCAAGTCGACAGCCGATGATCACGAGCAACTGGGAGCCAATGAGAGCGTGAGCGTTGACTGACAGCAGCATCTGCTCGCCAACACAGACAATCATCCAACCTCAATGAGTGCCGTCCAGGGGCAGAACCCTTATCAAGGGGCAAAGCCCCCTGAAGCTGAAGGCTTTTAAGCCCTTATCGCCTACAGGAGGGGCAAAATTTGCCTCTTGTTGGTGTTTTGCAAACTGTTCATAACTACAAAAATATGGTTAATTTTTTTAATGGAAAGGAATCGTAGCCTAGTCGTTCTGCAGCTGTTTTCTTATTTTTACTACAGAGCTCTGGTACCAGTTTCCTGAGAAAACAAAAAGCCAACAAGACACCAGTAAATCTCAGGGGACAGTGGAAAAATACAAAAAAGGTTATCACTTGAAACTTCAGTGTAAAAACATTCTTATTTATATTTTTGAATGGTGGTCAATGATAATAAACAACAACATGTCTTATAAGATTTAAACACTCCATCTCTGATAACTGTACTACAACAGCTTACAACTAGGGGCCTACAAGGGCCCTCTCCACAACCACTCAACAGGGCTGCAGAGCCAGCTAAGCTGCTAGCAGACGACATGCATGCCTGTCATTGGCCAATATCTTAGACGCTGACTCGCTTAGCGGTACGGCCATAACTAGCTCCAATGTTCGGACAGGATAAGCCAGTCTCTGTTCGTTGTCTAATTGAATGCTGCACCGAATATTGTTCATCAACATCAACTGTGTAGCCCGCAATACTAAATGGGCTGACATCCATTTAGGGGAGCTTAAATTGTGTTTGGGGGCTTGAGCCCCCAAGCCCAGGCCTGGCGACATCCCTGGCCACTGTTATTTTTACGATAACTCTGCCAGGCTGCAAGTACGGCCAACGCTGTCGTGCAATGTCCATCCATCTCTCCGTCACATTCACATGTTTGTCAAAATGAGAAAGCTATTCTCAAATTTTCTGACCATCTGGTAGACCCACCATTCGAGTTTTTCTGTGCCAAAGCTTATGGCAATGGTCTGACGGGGACGCCCAAAAATGGAAAAATTCCAATTTTCGACCAATATCTCGCTTTGGTTTGACTGGTGGAGTGTCGAGTGTTGTCAACAAATTTCAAATTTCAACACCAAAGTCGGACTCTGTTTATAACAGTAGTGCAGTGTTGTCAACAAATTTCAACCGTCGAGTATGTTGATAACACCAAAGTCGGACTCTGTTTATAACAGTAGTGCAGTGTTGTCAACAAATTTCAACCGTCGAGTATGTTGATAACACCAAAGTCGGACTCTGTTTATAACAGTAGTGCAGTGTTGTCAACAAATT
>Ga0209149_1001664_pt1 | contig 11597 bp, 5 predicted proteins | sample WorMetTyACAVOLI2_FD_187423 | JGI IMG/M metagenome (GOLD analysis project Ga0209149, IMG submission 187423) | Marine gutless worms symbiont microbial communities from Max Planck institute for Marine Microbiology, Germany - Olavius algarvensis... ...
TGGCAAGTTGCTGAAGATAACGGTGTCGTCATACACCCCCACTCGCTCTCACTCACACCTTCCTACCTCGTCGTCCGGCTTACCCAGAAGCTTGGCGACAATTTCTACAATAACTTTGTCGAATGCAAGCATTTTTTGATAATATTTGGCACAGTAATACTCGTACCTGAATAAATTTTAAACAATCTGGCATGTGCACTGCCCATTGCGCCTAATGTGAGTTCATAGTGAAAAAAATTCTCATATTTCCATGTTTAACAACCAGTACTGGTTTCATTTCCACGAAACTTTTTATTATAAAGCCCGATTGTGACATTTTGGCAGAAATACACCACAAGAAAATGTTAAAAATACACGTTGCAGTTTGGTACTTACCATAGCTACTTCTGAGTTCCTGTACCTTATAACAAACCAGGCAATTGATGCAGTAAAGGCAATTGTTCACACGGTCAACATGAAACTCAGAAAAAAGTGTGCAGTTTTTGAGACACAGTGTATATACATTCGTCCAATATACAACAGAATCAATAATGAAGTGAACAACAATGGACGAAATCCCAGAAGAGTTGACAAGTGGCACTGTGTGGCCAACGTTCACGGCCTTTGTGAATGCCGGCTGTGTCACTGTCACTTGTCAATATTTTTTTTCTTTTATATAGACCTAACTTAATATCATGTCCAATTTATTTCCTTCCTTTATTATGAAATGTGAACAATTGCGTGTTCATTGCTGTCAGTAGCATAGTCATTAGTTATGTTGTCGTAACACAATAAGGAGGAAGTATAGCCGTTGCCGTTGGGTTATAGAATGACTTCCGGGCAAACTTCTGAAAAGCTCAATGGCCAGCTGCCTGGCTTTCATTTCAAGCCAGGTATATTACTACGGGCTGTCGTGGCCATTTCTGCTCAATTATCAGCCTACCTGTACTTTACACAGATTCGTTGATATCCTGTAATGGAGACGGCGGGTGATGTTGATGGAATAATACTGCTCAGATTGTCGTCTTTGCTGCGCGATGTAGGGCCTACGCATAACGCGGCCTATGCCGTCATGCGGTGTCTGTCCGTCCGTCCGTCACGTTCGTGTATTCTGTCGAAATGAGTAAACCTATATTTTAATTTTTTTCACCACCGGATAACCACACCATTCTAGTTTTCCATATTAAACCTTATGGCAATATTTCGACGGAAACCCCATAACGAGGGCGTCGAATGCAGGTGGGATATGAAAAATCACTATTTTCGACCGATGTTTCGCTTCATCGCGTGTTGTCAACGGTGCAACCGTTACGTGTTATAAACACAGTGGCGGACCGTGGCAAGGTAGGTAGCAATAACGTCGGCGTTACGCCGAAGACAGTAAAACAGCATTTACCGTAATTGTACGCATTGATGAATCTGTAGCCGAAGTAACTAATAGTAAAAGACTGCGCTCGATGTATAAACTGTTGAAGCTGACTATACTGGCAGACGCAAAGCATCGCGCGGCCTCTCTGCGACAGCAGAGCTTCTTGTCTCGTTTATTATCGGCGTGGTGCGGCAGGCTGCTGATGGTAATGTGTTTTGCAAGGTGATGTGACACGCTACTGGACGTACCGCGGCTCGTTCACGACGCCGCCGTGCTACGAGACAGTCAGATGGATCATCTTTCGCGAGCCAATCTCCATCAGCAGCCGTGACGTAAGTCATCGTGAGATGAATTCGTCCAGCTTAACTACATTGGCGAAATTTATTCGGAAAACGGAAAACAGCCTAGGTGTTGAGTAGCTGGTTGTTCGTGTGCAGTTTCTCATAACTATAGGTTTAGCTTTCGATCCCATCGTTTAAGCAATGCAACCTACTTGCTCCTATGCCTAATCGTCAGTTTTGCAGTCGTGGTTTACGTTAGTTTAACTAAACGTCTGAATAAATGGAGTGTAGAATGTCACTTAAGCCTATACCCATTGACAGATAAACCACAGGAGGCCAAAAAGATCGCATCAGAAGTCGGATGCATGAAGATATGAAGACATTTGGTGCAAATACATAATCTCTCACGCCTCTGCGAAACATCGATAGAGTTACATGTTGGCAAAATATAGAATTATCTCTGATATTTTTTTTACAATTTTTGTCGCGCGACGCTATGCATAGCGCGGCCAATACCGTCATGCGGTGTATCTCCGTACGTCTGTCACGTGCATTGTATTTTTCTCAATTTTTTCTCCGTCTGATAGCCCCACCATTCTGGTTTTCCGTGCCAAAAGTAATGGCAATATTCCGACGAGGACCCCTATCAGGAGCGTCGAATGCAGGTGGGGTATGAAAAAAATCGCAGTTTTCTACCAATATCTCGCTTTATCTCGGAAACGATACAAGATACGGCCATAGTTACTGTAGAACGTCAGTAGGAACTCGTATGCCATCTATCAAACGATGCCACATTCAATGACCTCGAGTGGCCCTCTAACCTAGATTTCAAGGTCGTAATATTATTAAACATCAAATAACTTGAAAATGGTTCAGTATAGAGTTATAGTTTCATTATTTTGGCGAATAAAGTTGCTTGCTTGCTAGTTACAATGGCCGACTGAGAGGAAGTCGTATGATCTGTCGACTGCTGTCACATTCAGTGACCTTGAATGACGTACCTAATCCAGATTTCAAGGGCATGCCATTATTTACCTCCGACAAAGGAAGAGGTAAATGCGTTTTCCCGCGTTTGTCTGTCTGTCTGTTAGCAAGATTACTCAAAAAGCGTGCATGGATTTGGATTTAATGTTGCGTGTCGACTGTCGACAGATATCGGGACGTGGACGAACTGATTAACTTTTGAGCCCGATCCGGATTATAGTCCGGATGCCGGAACCAGATTGCTTTCTCCGATATCGTATGCGCTGCAACGCGGAATTTTATTACGTCGGGAAAATTTCACGCATAGGTATTAGGCGCCCGTCGCTGCAGCGACGCGTGGTTTTAGAATGGTTTTATTCGCCGCGAGCCGTGGGAACAACTTTGTCGGAGGCACATGCGCTCTAATGAATGCCCTTCTAGTTCGACGTTGAATATCTCGGAAACGGTACAAGACAGAGACATTTGCAATGGAATACTAATAGGAACTTACACACGCTCTACTCAACGGTCTAATTTTGAATGATCTTGAGTGACCTTGAGTGACTTAACAAACTTTCCAACGACGTGGAGCGTCCCTCTGCCTCTCTACGACAGTTGAACTTCTTGTTAATATTGTTAACTTTATTAACATTTTGACAAGCTGGTAGGCGACGAGGTTGCTGTAAGCACCCTTATTGTATGTGTGGAGTGTTGAAACATGTACAGTCGGTGGCGCTATCTGGCGACTGTTCGACTAACGTAAAGCAACACGCGTGTGTAATTTGTGAAAGAGTTAAGTTTTAAGCCTGGGGTGAAACAGAGAAAGAGTGATACATAGTGACCAAGACAAAGACGAAGAATGATATAAGCCACGTGATGATGCATGCGAGACAGACAGGAGTGTTGACGCTTGTGCTTGTAGCTCAGCAAGTTTCGTCGTTTGCGGTCGTTCGGCGACACTGAGATGCGCCTAGAGTCGAGTGACGGGATCAACTCCGATGACGATGACGGACTGATACGGCGCAACTGTCGTCCAGTACAGCCGCGCGGCACTCGGCGTGTCCGCACGGCGCCCGGTCGCAACGGTCCGGGACTGCTGCCGGCCGCCGGGCACGACCTCCACACCGTCAGCCTGCTGCCTCGGCGTGCCAGCAGCAGCAGTGTCGGCGGCGGCGGCGACAGCGGTGGCGAGGAGCCTTTTCGTGGCCATGTGGACGAGTCATGAGGCGGCGCTGGGGCAGCCTCCCGGCCGACTTGGCCTCGGCGACGAAGATGACGAAGACGACGGGCGATTGCTGATGCTGGGCGGCTGCTGCAGCTGCACGGTCCAGTAACTGCGGTGTCCGTCCGTCACGCTTCAGTTGCTCTGGTGTATAAAACAACTCGACACGCTCTATGAGCTGACGCTCAGCTGTAGTAGCAGCTATTGCTAACATCAATGATGGTCGATCGGCGTTGTCTTTATCAATACTTTGTAAAATTATGATACTATACACTACACGTTGGGCCGCAAAAAACGTGCCACTTTTACTTTAAGAAAACTCCGGCAAATCTAGACCAATAATGTAACACATCTTTCACTGTTTGCATTCAGCAGTGAACTGCAGACGAAACTGGTATTAAAACTACCTCGCCTCGAATCTGTTGCCGCACAAACGTGCGAAATTCTAGTGTTCACATGTACAATGTTTAATTGACGTCAGCCAGATTTGCACAATGACGTGAATTTGGGTTTGACCCTTTACAGTGCAAAGGTAATTATAGTGCCACATCGAATAATGTGAAGTTGGTACACTGGCCATTGACGGTCCATATGGTACAGCGAACTGCAGACCGCCCAGGCCTCTCATCGCTGTACCAAATGTAAAAGCCCACCCATCAGCGGCCAGTGTACCGATCATCGTATTGCTATGGTCCTTTGCTCTGCAGTTTTAATGTGCCCATTAAAGGATAAAAATGATAAACTAGCAGGCGTTTCGGTTTGATAAATTTATCTTCTTTGTTTGGTTATTTTTTTGTGTATGCTGCTAACGCCATTTTGACTTATTGTGATTTTTTTCTGTCACAGCACTGAACAGTGCATCATTGACGCACAATTACTGCACATGCATGTGTCACGTGTGCATGCTGGTGGTGTCTGTTTTTAACACACGCTGTAAATTATTGTCCATATAGGCAGACATACGAACGAAGTCTGATAGACGTTTACTGCAAGTAAACGATTTTGCACTGCTTTTTATTTTGTTGTACAGTTCAACACTGAAATTTTGCAAACAAGTACAGCAACAGATTTGAGGTTAAACTGTTAATATTTTAAATTTTCATTCCAGCTTCCTTGAAAGTTCCTTCCTGAAAGCAACTATTTTATAAAGAATTGTTATTAATCATTTGGCAAAGTTATCGTTAAAAAATGAAACTGGCACGTTTTTATGGCATACACAAAGTATTAGTCGTTACATTTAGTTGCATTTACGCGCAATCAAGACGTTTTACAAGCGCTTCTATTTTTTATCAAGGAGGTCATGTTTTTGTACCGGTTGGTGGGTTTGTCTGTCAGCAGTATTACTAATTTTTATGGATGAAGTTTCATGAAATATTTGGTAGGAACAATTCTTGTGACATCCGACTGGATTTCAGCAGTAATTCCGATCCGAATTTAGGAATTTAAAAAGCGAAACGCCGCGATTGATTTACCTCATTTTTGGCACATATTAGCAGCGTTTTGTTCCGCATACATCTGTCAATTTTGTTTTTATCAACCGTGCAAAAATGAATTGGCGCCACCTGGCCAACGAGAAACACGTAATAGTTTTTCTTATTATTACATGAAGCTCAGCTGTCGCAGAGAGACCGCGCGATGCTTCATATCAGTGAATATTTCGCTGCACTCAAAGTCATTCGAAGTGACATCATTGAGTAGGGCGTGTGTATAAGTCCATATTAGTATTCCATTGTTACTACGTTTGTATCTCGTGCCGTTTCTGAGATATTCAGTTCAGTGTCAAAGCATAGCGTGACCTTGAAATCTGGATTAAAGGTCACTCATGCAGGGTCATTGGAAATAGCATCATTAGTTAAATTGTATACGAGTTCCTATTGGCGTCCTCTATTATATGGTCCTATCTCGTATAATTTCTGAAATAAAACGAGACAGTCGAAAATCGCAATTTTTTATACTCCTTGCATCCGACGCTTATGTTAGGGGTCCTCGTCGGAAAGTGTGGTGCGTAAAATCTAGAGTGCATGGTATGACTACCCGATGACGAAAAAAATTGATGATGTGTTCAGCCATTTCGACAATACCAGCGTGTGACGGACGGACAGGCAGACATCTTGTGACGGCATAGTCCGCGTCATGCATACGCATTGTGCGGTAATAATTAACATTAGTAACGCTTCAGTACTTGATACTTACCGTCGAAACGATATGAAATACTATAAACAACACATAATAATCATGATTAATGTGCTATTAAATATGTAGCCTATATGTTACCGTTCTGTTACACTACATTTGAGCAGACCGCGGTCGGCCGCCACCTAGTAACAAAATAACGTCTTTCTTTCTTTCTTTCTTTCTTTCTTTCTTTCTTTCTTTCTTTTTTTCTTTCTTTCTTTACGGGAGGCACGTGCTATCTTCACATACCAGGGTTGGCACGAAAATATCAGTGATATATATCAACGATATATCATGACAGTATCACGATATTTTTAAGAGAAAATATGATATATTTGTAATTTTCGATATTTTTAAAATATCAACTTTTATTATAATTAATTTACTTTTCTAATTCATGCATATCTAACACAAACTGCCCAAGTCCCTAAACTATTAGATGGTGCAAAATATTGCCGAAAATTATAACCCTTTGGGTAGGGCGCAACAACGTCACAGACCACAGACACAGACGGACGGATCATGCCATAAGGCGAACATAACGTAGTATATAGTTCGCCTAAAAACTAATTTTAACGTATGATGCAATGACTGGTAGCCTAACTATCGTAATAGTCATTAAATACTGCATTAGCGTGTTACATCCATTGTTATATAACTTATTCGAAATTTTTATTTTCTGGAAAATATCAAAAATATCAAAAATATCATGATTTTTTTATTTTCGATATTTTGATATTTTCGAAAATATCATGATATTTTCCAACCCTGCATACCAGTGCTGAGGACCGCCTGCCTCACGGGCTGGCCCAATGCACAGCCCCAGGGGTAGGGCAAGTGTGTGGTATTGCGCGTCACCGTCAAGTTGGCCTGACGATGTGTGTGAAGTGTAATGCTGCGCTACCTCTAGGCTTTATTCTCATAATGAACTCCGCCAGCCCGCTTGCTTGCGGCCTGGTCAGAGCCAACTCGAGTAAGAGGCGTGTGTAAGGGGACGGAAGTGGAGAGACCTTCTGTCACAGTGTTTAGGCTGCTGGACTTTATAATCACTGTTTTTCTGACGTTTAGTACTCACCACATGATGGTCGGCCCAGCTCTCGCGTGCCTCGCGCCGTAGGCTCCAAGGTCCAATTTGTCCGCGCATGGAAACAGAGCTGTTTTATAGCCTACCATGCAGCAGGATCGTCATCTGTTATCAGTGATGCAAGCAGCGACTAATACTGAGCGTCTCTGAACCCAGTATCAGCCAACAGTGCACAGATGTGCCTGCCCAAGATATTAATCTCAAAGCATACACCGCTATAAACCTGACACAAATGATCCGGCGAGACTTGGCTTTGAACCAGGACCCTCTCGGTCAATGTAGCCAGCTAGCGCGCACCGTACGTGACACTACCATTAGCGCCACCGCGGCAGGCTTGTAGACAACGTCACAACGACATAATAAACAATGAAGTTGACAGATGCGTTCGGAGCAAAACACCATGAAGTGTGCCAAAAATCGTACAAGTCAATCGAGGCGTTTTAAAGGTTTGAATTAAACAATAGTCTTCCGCTTTTTTGAGCCACCCGGTATGTATAGTGGGATTAACTGATCTTGCTACCAATACAGAAGTCGCAATGGATAACCGCTGACAACAACATACATGTATGATCAGTGTTTACGGAGGTTCGAACTCTTGAGTTTTCTCTAGTTAGTTATCGGAACTCGCGATTCCTATCAACAGCACTGACCAAAGCTGTACTGTACATAGTTAGACTATACATTAGGTCTGCTAGAGCTGAGCATCGAAATGTTTGTGTATTAAAGGGAAAAAAACTCGCGCAGTGTATAGCAGAGTATAGCCTACCGGTGACGAACGTTATCTCGGCGCTTATAATCAAAGCTTAGTGTATACAGTTTTTTATGACGGATATTTTGGCGCTTTGTTAGAAAATAGAAATATTAACACCACTAGCAATTCTCTGTTCCGTCTTCGTGTTGTATGCGTTTAGCACCACATGGCCATGATCGTTTAGCTGTCAATCAAGAATAGGCCTATCAGATTTGTAAAATCTGTTAGTTTTTGTTTATTGGATTTTATAACTAAACATTGGCTCCCGAGGCTCTAGGCCTACATTGATATTCGGTTTGGTCATAAGCGCGCATAGAAATAACTGATTCGGTAGTTTATTAAACATTTTGACATCTGGTAAAGTGCCTCACGTTCGTGTCTTAGAAGTGTCACTGCAGCGAGATTGTTGGCGTGAAAGCAATTTCAAAACCAATCGACATACTGCTTCAACGCGCATCAAACTACAAGGTGACGTCTCCCTATCTGATAGTGCCGAACAGATCGATGCCCGCAATATGCCAACCCTTTAGAGTGCAAAGGTAGTTATAGTGCCACGTCGAATAATATAAAGTTGGTACACTGACCGTTGATGGCTGGGCTGTTAAATTTGGTACAGACCGCCCAGGCCTTCCTCGCTGTACCGAATGTAACAGCCCACCCATCAACGGCCAGTGTAGGCCTACCAATCACCGTATTGCTGTATAATGGCCCGTTGCTTTACGGTTTTAATGTGCCTATTAAAGGGTTAAGATGGAATGCATCTACACGTTTCGGTAAAGATGTCATTCGCTGTTATTTGAAATCAGCCGTAATGTATACATTTGTCGACAAACTATAGTTTTGTACGCGAAAAAGTGAAATATATCCCGACTTTCCATTCCTGTCCGAAGGCGGCAGTGTTGATTGTCGACTATAAACGCGCACGGACAGAGGCGGCAAAATGATATGACATTGTTGAAAAGGCGACAGAAAAATGAGAGAATCAGTGGGTGAACGCTATCGTACGCAGGGGCGAATCTTGGTATTCGCGGCCCCTAGCTAGATACAGTGATGGGGCCCCATACCCCATGGGGTGTAAAAAGTCGATTGTTATTGTAGGCTGAAAGCCTGCATAGCAGGTTTGAGCCTGTTATGGTAATCACTTGTAGGATCCGAAAAATCAATCTTTCCGGAATAACTCCAGCAAACTGCAACCGCGCCAAATTCGGTACACATGGACATTGCGAAGGTCAAGGGGCGACAATGTTCAGCAAATTTTGGGCGCCATCGGCGAAGTGGATGGAAAATGGGAGCTCGGACACTCCGGTTTTTTGTACCGTATAACAGATTATATTTCGACAACTTCTCAACGGCCGATTTTTTCACTAAATGTGGCCAATACACGTGAAACCATGTCCGTCAAATGTGTCGGAAAAGATTTTCGAAAAATTTCCGTTTAGAGGCCATTTGCCCCCAAAACTTCAAAATTGAAGGGGGTCAAACAGGCACCTTACTAAGACCAGCCTACAGCCCAAAGGACGCACTGTAGAGAGATAGGCCTAATGCAAAGATGCAACACGGAGCAGACTGCAGACAGCAACTGCAAGACGGCTTTCAGTCTACAATGTAGTCGAGAGCGTAGCGATGACTACAACTTCGAGTCATTATTATTATTCAGTGATGTGGTCAAAGCCAAAATCTTAAGGCCAATGGCTGAAGGCCAAAGCATGGATATTCGAGGCCAAGGTCATAGGTCCCGATGTCAAGGCCTTTAAGCATATAGCCAGCGCAGAAATTAAGATATGCAGTACACAGGACCACGTCACTGTTATTATCGCTTGTATCCTGTCTGTTTTGAAACTGCTTTTACAAAAGTCGTAATGTCGCAATACAGCTAAGAATCACTGTATCTGAAGCTAAAGAACACAATAACAACTTATGCCTCCTAATAGGCCTATTACTAACTTAGTTTTAAGTTATTAACTACAGTAAAACTGCAAAAGGGATTAATTTCACCGTTAACGGATTAAACGTGTCATGTGTGTGTAAATTCAGCTGAATGAAACCCTAATGGAGCCGCGGCAGGGGCCCCCTAAAAATTGGGGGCCCCTAGGCTGCAGCCTCGTTAGCCTATCACTGATTGTACGTGCATGACGCTCATACAGCGGCGTGCTGCAGCACACGGAAATGTTCGTGTTGCCGCGCTATAGCCACGTCACTCGTGAATACAACCATCAGATCATGATCATGTGATGCGATAACGACATTGTGCAAATGCTAAATTTCAAATATTTTACTTAATTTCGCCCCTTGATTGTCGCTCAATCACCCCCTGCAGACGTCTTCTTCCGGCATATTACGCATGACTGCAAGTCTGCAAACAAGTGGGTGGCACTAGGCCTATAGCACTGTGCCAGGAGCCCCGCGCCTCTAAGGCAGCTGATTGTTGCAAAAGACAGAATCATGCTTCCCTTCCCGTCACCTCCCTCCCCTTACCTTCCCATCCCCTTAGAAGTAGGCCCCCTTAAATCCATGCAGCTATGGGGTCTGGGAGAGCGCTGTAAACTCCGCCAGCGGGGTATGGGGCGCAGCCGCAGCCGATACCGAATTTGGTGCATTTTAGGAAGGGAAAGGGAAAGGGAGTGGGGTGCGGGGCCCGCAGGCCGGCAGGTGCCAGGGGCCCCGCACTGGCGAAAGACGGGCCTGTCTCTAATGCATTAAACCTGTCGACAGGTTTAGGTTTCGGTTTATCAGCAGTTTTCCGAACAGCTGAAAAAGCACCTTTTTATTGTACAGTAAAAAGGTAAAAAGATGATTTTAACCTGAACTTTTCTGAGGTATTCGTATTGACTCGTTTGCAGGACTTAGCGAGATTCCGCATTACCCCTCTCCGACGTTGCTCCCTGTGTTGTACAGTAAAATACCATAAAATTCGTATAAAAGGCCTACAAATAAATTGACAGTTTCATTTCATTTACATTCATTACTGTTTTTCTTCCTCCATACCTTCTTATGTGGTCTTATGTGGTTGGCGGTTTGGCTTAGTGGTAACGCGTTGGCCTCGATCAACGTTGTTGCGCTACGTCAGACCCGGTTAGTACCGGGATGGGTGACCGTCTGTGGACGGGTAAACCATCTCGGTATGTAACCAGCCAGCTAGGTTGACTCAGCCTTCTACCCTCTGTGGGACGGTGAAATGAGTATCAGCTTTCGTGCTAAGTAATGATAATAAATGGCGATGGTGGATGTTGTTTCTGGCAGCCTGAACAGGCGGACTCACAGCCTAAGTCGTCTGGCTTGGCGCTTGGTCTTGGGTCGGCGGCAGCTTGGCGCCATTCTACATTCACCAAATGAACCGGGTGAACTTTCGCAATGGCCCTGCCATAATGACAGCACCATAAACATTGTCTTGGTTATTATTATTATTATCTGTTCTTGGTCCTCTACTCTTCGTCATATACTACCCCTCTCAGTACGTTCCTCATATCTTTCCTTAAACTATCGCCTTTATACATATGATACACAACTTCCAATTTTTACTGTCGCTTTAATTCAGTTCTATACCGTGCCGAATTTCGGTTCTTTGCACTGAGATGCAGATGTGGCATGAAGTTTCACAAGAAGCCCAGCTAGTGCTGGGATAGCCAACCGTCCGTTGGTATTTTTGAGAATTTTTTTAATTTTCGGCAGCAACACTCCAACATGGTCCGTCGAGAACCAGCTTCATTATTGATTACGCTGCGGCAGTCACTTTGTCTATGGCGGCAGTACACACTATACACAGGACTAGGCAC
>Ga0209149_1001665_pt1 | contig 11595 bp, 7 predicted proteins | sample WorMetTyACAVOLI2_FD_187423 | JGI IMG/M metagenome (GOLD analysis project Ga0209149, IMG submission 187423) | Marine gutless worms symbiont microbial communities from Max Planck institute for Marine Microbiology, Germany - Olavius algarvensis... ...
CTATAGGCCTAGGATGCACCGTTTGGCCACAGTGCACGCGCGTGACAACCAACCAACCAACCAACGACCAACGACACAGCCTATCTCAATAAGCGCCTCTTTTACTAACGTAAAGTGAGGCGCTTAAAAATTGGTCTTCCTAACCAATTACTTGGCTGCTATCAGCAAAATAAACATAACTATAACCAACTGAAAACACATAAACCTAAACGACTAGAAATGCACTCGGTAGAGCGCATGTACCTCCGACAAAGTTGTTCTGACGGCTCGCGGTGAATAAAACCGTTTTAAAACCATGCGATGCCGCAGCCCAATAACTATAGGTGCGATTTTCCAAACATAATAAAATTCCGCATTGCAGCGCATACGATATCGGAGAAAGCAATCCGGTTCCGGCATCTGGACTATAATCCGGATTGGGCTCAAAAGTTACCAGTTCGTCCATGTCCCGACATCTGTCGACAGGTAACATCTCATCCAAATCCATGCATGCCTTTTTGAGTAGACAGAAAAACAGATAAATGAACCCGTCGGGCAAAATCATATACCTCCTCCTTTGTCGGAAGTAAATAATTACTGAAAACTACAATAATATGCAATACTAAACCCAATAAAATGAAGTATCCACAACATCTACTCTGTGTTGAAATCGTCATCACTACCAGTATCAGTCCAATCATCTGTTCGAGACATAGGAACTCACTGCTAAATAAGTAAGTAAGTAAATTTTAATATGACGACATGATTTTAATATGGTGTACACCGTGTCCACATAAAAGGTGCCACTGATGTTTACGCAGTAGCTTTTACAAATATTGACGGATTTTCAAAATTTTTCATGCACAACTTTGCCCGAGAATGGCAAAGTCATTGGCATACGAATTTCCTGCCACACGTTCGTTATGTTGCTATCATACCGTGTGAAAGTGTCAGACACAAAAGTAACACATTTCACACAATATTAGCACTTTGCACATGTTTATATTGATCACATTTACGGAAACCAGTATCGGTGAAACAAACAAAACACAGCAGAAAGTCAAAGGCTCAAAATTTATGTTCAACATGTCCACCATTCATGCGAACACATGCAAACGACTATGCCATTGCGCAATCGCTGCCGTGATGTGGTCCAGCAGCCCCCACTCCCTCAGCAGACGTTCTTTCAACTCCTTCACTACATGGATCTGTGAACGATATATCCTCTTTTGAAGGATACCCCAAATGCTCTAGTCCACCAGATTCAAATCTGGCGAATTGGGTGGCCACATCTCTGGAGGGATAAACTCTTGGCGTCTCTCTATGCAGCATGGTGACAGTGTCACGTGCACGTGAACGGCATGATTTCAGTGACATCAACATTACGTCACCAGGTAAGGGATGTACATGGCACGCAACATAGTAAATTTACCAGTATGATTAGTATTCTTTGCAAAGTTGTGTACCAAAAATCATAAAAAATCTGTGCATATTTGTAAAAGTTATTGTGGAAAAATCAGTGGCACCTTTTATATGTGGACATGGTGTATATTATGATGATATTAACAAACCACTGTGTGCATAATCTGCAAATTCTGTTAAATATGAGACTACCGCTATCAAACTACTGCTAAAAAATCTTACATGAAACACTGCAGAAGTACGATGAACATAACTGCTTGATAAAAAATTGACAATAAAAGCCATCAAAAAGTCCAGTTGCAACACTCGTTTACAATAAACACATGGTGGATGATGTAAGACATCAGCAAGCACCTCTGTACTCTGGGAAGCAGATGGCCAGCGGCGACGTTCGGATTTTGTCGGCGAACAAATCTTTCTTGTTGAGAAAGAGAATCACGGAGGTGTCGATGAACCAACGATTATTGCAGATCGAGTCAAACAGCTTCATGCTCTCAGCCATTCGATTCTGACAACCAAAACAAACACATCAGCCAATTGGCTCCTACAGTGCCGAATAAATAACACTGATCATTACATCAAAACTTCAATAAATGCCTACCTCATAACTCACTTTTTAGTATGAAAACATAAACCATAACCAACGACAAACTTAGCCATCACTAACACGTCACTCAGTGTATAACAGTCCTTCCGGTCGAATAAGACAACAGAAACAACTGCTCACATATGATGTCCAACTGTTGTTCATACATTATACATGCTGTATTTTTGAGATAGACATTACACAGAGAAATGATACAACTACATTTCATTGCCACGCTGGTGACACAGAGATGCTCACAGAGTTATTATAAGAATCAAGTTAAAGATGGCTCAGATTTAGCAGAAAAACTCGGGAAAAATAGCAAAAACACTGTACAGTCCAGCTGATATTAGTCAGCTCATGGAAACAACCTATATGAAAAAATAAGCACTGGACAAGAAGACAGACACGGTTGAATGTAGATATACAGCAGTTTTTGCTCAAAACAGCCTCGGATACAAAATATACTTAGTGGTAACGCGTTGGCCTCGATCAACGTATTTGCGCTACGTCAGACCCGGTTAGTATCCGGATGGGTAACCGTCTGTGGACGGGTAAAACATCTCGGTATGTAACAAGCCAGCTAGGTCGACTCAGCCTTCTACCCTCCGTGGGACGGTAAAATGAGTATCAGGTTTCGGGCTGAGTAATAATAATAAATGGCGATGGTGGGTGTAGTTTCTGGCAGCCTGTACAGGCGGATTCACTGCCGAAGTCGTCTGGCTTGGTCTTGGGTCGGCGGCCGCTTGGCGCCATTCTACATTCATCAAATGAACCGGGTGAACTCTCGCAATGGCTCTGCCATGATGACAGCACCATAAACATTGTCTTGGTTATTATTATTATTATTATACTGTTCAAAACCTGACATCATTTAATTTAAACAAGCTAAGTTTCGCCAGAGAAATATGAACAACTTGAAACACAGAACTTACTATTTCCTGGTCCTCTGCCAAACATAGATCATACTCGCTGAGTGCAACGAGAAATATGATCGCAGTTACACCCTCAAAGCAGTGAATCCACTTCTTTCTTTCCGACCTTTGACCTCCGATGTCACATAACCTGCAGTTGTACGTAAGTAAGTAAACAAATCTAATAACATGCTGCATGTCGGCCTGTTGGACGAATTGCAGGCGCAGTTAAGGTTACGGAATGGTTACTGATAGGACCTTCTGTAGAGGAATTTTTTAAGTCTGGATTGAAAAACAATGAACGTAGACAATGAAATCAACCAGTCAAACAACTAATAGACAAAAGGTGACCTAACTGGCGCTGCTCTACAGAGTCCATAAATATGAACTGTAAATCCTGAACTGGTCACCATTATCGCAGAGCAATGGTGGACCTTTGATGGTGGACCACTGCATTGCGCCAGATTGGCCGCGTAGTTCAGGTATAGTAGGGTTTAACGTCCAACCTGACACATTACAGGTCATTCTGAGGACAATTTTACAGATGACCCTATCAGGAGCGTCATAGCACTGAAGGACGATGGTCAGTCAACCAGGTCAGAGCCAATCCCACCAGGCTCAGCTCATTAAGAGGTAAAGTAAAGAATGTAACCAAAACATATTTAAGCGCCTCACTTTACTTTATGTACGCTTATTGAGATAGGCTGTGTCGTGACGTCGTTGGTTGGTTGTCACGCGCGTGTACTGTGGCCAAAGGGTGCATGGCTATAGTTACTATGGAACACTAATAGGAAACCCTACCCCAGGAATTCAATAGTACAACTTTCGACCCCCTGGGGTGACCTCAAACCGGGGAATGGGCCCCCCGTGAGGTGCTTTTTGTCAAATTACTTTGACCTCTTGTAAGTATATACTGCACCAACGAAGACTAAAGATACAGAGGTACTCAGAAGACAGAGATAAACCGATCAAGATCGAAGCCCGATACATTTGATCCACCTGTAAGAACTGCCTGTACCATTTGTGCACCATTATAATGGTACACAATACTGCAGCATAGAGACAATTGTGTTAGTACTTCCCTTGTCCAGATGATTAATCCTTCAATGGGCACTGGCAATTACAGTGCCACATCGAATAATATGAAGTTGGTGCACTGGCCGTTGATGGGTGGGCTGTTACATTTGGTACAGCGAGGATGGGACAAGGCGGGGCCGCAGCCCGCCCAGGCCCCTCCTCGCTGTACCAAATGTAACAGCCCATCCATCAACAGCCAGTGTACCAGTCACCATACTACTGTATAGTGGGCCGTTGGTCTGCGGTTTTAATGTGACCATAAAGAGTTAAGTTTTATGGCAACTCATGCTGGATGTATACTCACTTGAAATGCAGGCCTCGCTGTGTGAAGTGCGTCTCGACAATTCCTGTAGTTTTGACGCGTGTACGCAACACGTCTTGTACTAACGGCACGTAACCAGGTTGTGAGATTCGATCAAGTGAGTTCAGATAGCTGCAGCACAAGCAAACCCGCGTATTACCGTACCACCCACATCGCATCAGTTAAGAAAATATATCGGAATAAAAATATCATCCATCTTTCACAAAAACCACCTTCACAAACTTCTGCAATAACCGAATCAACTTGCTGCAGTTTCTAGTGGCCAGACTTTTGAAAACATCAATGCACTAAAATAGGGATGTGACAAATTTCGAATCCGCCACTTTTTCACAAATCCGAATCCATCAGATTGGCAGACCAGTTTTCTAACGGATTCCGATTTGATATTCGTTTTGAATTTTAGAAAGATGAACTGCTGTCTGCTGACAGTCTGACACTGATCGTTAAAACAAAACGTGTGTGCAAACTTCACAATATCATAGTCTTTCATACAAATCTGCTGCAAAGTAAACCTAAACAATAAAAATAATTTTTTAAAGTTAACTAAGGTATTAAGTTGTAGGCCTACTCTGATTGTGCACCAACAAATCCGCATCCAAATCCGCATCCGACGGATTTTGATCTATAAAGCCGCATCCGATAGAAGCAGATTTCAGCTGGCACCATCACATCCCTACACTAAAATGGTAACATTATACCTAACAAAATTTAATTACTAAGAACATGACTTTGACAAAGCTGAAGACAGTGATAACATTTTTCAAAATCACTGACTCAGAATTTAATATTCACACAGACACAGTTACAAAGAGCATGTAGTTAAAAACAATGAACAGTATAAGTATCAGGAACCCATAATTCATACATCGACACGGTATGACAATAAAAACCTATTAATGACGATACTTAATAAATAATTACATAATTATGATACTTTTTTTAAAAATTCAGAGTCTAACATCTCATATCATAATTTTTTAGATTAAACACGGAAACTCAGTAATCTTAAGATGACGGTCAGAGTGGGCAGTGCATGCAGAGAAAAGGCAGCATGACAATAACTGACAGGGTTCTCGGACAATGAAATAAGTACCGGTAGCTCTGTTATCGCAGAGAAACCGGACAATACTTTTGCGTCGGTAGCTTTGACAATACAGTACTTCGACCGCAGTCTTTTATTATTAGTTACTCGAGTTTCAGATTTATCACTGTGCACAACCAAATGCTGTTCTGTTGTCTTCGTGACGAAGCCAGATACTGGTCGAGAATCACAATTTTTGCCTACCCCACCTGCATTCGACGCCCCACGTTAGGGGGGTCTCCATCAAAATATTGCCACATAAGGTTGGGGGTACGAAAAAACTAGAATGGTGTGGCTACCTGATGGTGAAATTTTTTTGAAGATATGTTTATTCATTTCTGCAGAATACACGAACGTGATGGACAGACACTGCGTGACAGCATGGACTGTGCTTAAGCACAGAGTCACGCGGCAAAAATGAAAAACTGCGAAAGTCGTTGAGTAACAGTGACACACAAACATACAAGATCTGCTCAACATCAAATAAGCGATCAAGAGGGGCAACTATGGAGAAAATAAAGACAGCTGATCCTAGCGGAAAAGCTGCAATGCTGCAATTGCACAATTTGCTGACGTACACAGTAAAACTAACACTCAAAGTCTAAAGTGCGCTCTTCTGATGCTCCGCTGCTGGTCGTTCCTCGCATACACACCGAACTGGCTCATTTTGCCTTTTCTGTTGCTGCTCCATCCACCTGGAACTGTCTACCTGCTGACATTCGACTGTGTGAAAACACTCACTTTCAAACGCCACTTGAAAACCCATCTATTCAAACTCACTTAGTCCTCCTGTGCTGCATCAAGCACCTCTGTATCTTTGGAACTAAAGGTGCTATACAAATCTATTATTATTATTATTATTATTATTATAGAATGCACGAAACACAAAACATTGTATCAAAGATGGTACTAAGGACTCACTATTCCGCCGAGTCGTTGAGCTGGTACTCTCGTGAGCGCCGGAAACACGCTTGAACGCCATGATCTCGCCAGAGCCGTTTCATGATGGCACTTAACTCCACGCTGAGTACAACATCATCTGTGTTGCCGGCAACTGTAAACAACTGCCGCGCATCTCTCTGTCAAACACAACAGTCGAACAGTTTCACACAACACTATGTAATCCAACCCAAACTGTACCCGTGCTGCCCACCTTAACAATGCTGGGCTTTTTTTTTATCCGGTTTTGGTATTTAAGGTGCTGCAGTTGTCCCTGAAACCGGGGTAGGCAACACCTGGCAACGCCTCTAAAAGACTTGCCATGATATTGAAGCAGGGTTTTAACAGGGTGGCTGCTCTGCCTATCCCCCAACTCAGAGGTGACGGCATCTGAGACTCCGCCGTTCCCACACTTGGGCTATGTGCCTGACGTTGTCCCCGCAAAAGGGGGATCATCCGCCTAGCCACGATGACAACTTTGCCAGAACATCAGTCTGTCGATGACTGCCGCAGAAGCCTACTGCTTCCCAGATTGAAGCAACTCGTTACCCTAAGAAGGGAGGGTTATATTCGGATTTACCTACTCCTAGATGGACTTGCCTGAAGAGGCTAAGCGGGCTCCATCTGCCCCGGTTTGAAATCAGAGTTTTCCTTCTCCTGGCTGGCAGCTTCAAATCAGTGTGACTGCTGATGCTGTGAACAGACATTATATTATTATTACTAGTAGCACCAGTAATGGTATTTTTTTGGCCCTAAGGTGTAAAGAACCAAAGGGCTAAAAACAAAGCTAACAAGAAGCTCAGCTATTGCTGACAAACCGCGCGACGCTGTTTTGTAAAGTTGTTGAGGTATTGCAGGACGTTTTCTCAGAAAACGTAGACAAGAAGTTCACAACACAAGTTCCAAATTACTATTCCGCTTTTGATACTATCATCTTGCTGCTGCGATTTTACAATTAAATTCTACTTTACAACTAAATCCATTCATAGTTCTGATATCAATGTTGACACACCCACCACTGATGTCACTCATTCTTAATGCTACGCTAAGTATGTAACGCGCAATGTATTTAATTTCTATGTTGCTTAAGTCCAACAGAGTCTGAAGTGGGCGTAACATCATTTATTGATTTTTGACACCGCTGCAAATTTGCTGCTAACACAGCAAAAAAAGTGAGAACAACTGTTTTTCGGCGACAAAATTCCACATTTAGAAAGCATATTTTTTTGTAAATTGGGCTGCGTTCCAGTGTTGCGGTCCGCCGGTCCCTCATTAGAATACTGAGTGCGAGTTTGGTGCAAACTGATATGGAAATGACCAAGAAATACTCCAATCAGCGTTACGCGGTAGATATGCTGTAAGCACCAATACACACATGTCCAATACAGCCAGATATTTGTCTGGAATCGCATTTTTTGCCTACCCCCTCGTTGGAATATCGCCACCCCGTTTGGTATGGAAAAACTAGAATGGTGTGGCTACCCAATGGTAAAAAAATTTCGAAGATACGTTTATTCGTTTTGACATGATCCACGAACATGACAGCGCATCGTAACTTTTTTGATTATTGCGCCTTATAAATACTCTTACTTACTTACTTACTTACAGACAGACGGACACCACATGCCGACATAGGCCTCGCTTATGCATCACATCGCGTGGCAAAAACAGGATGCCGGAAAGGCTAGAGGTCCAGCTGATAATCGAGAGTAGCAAATGTTTTTTTTGTTTATTAGTATTAATACTAATTTCTACATTTTATGACTGATTTACATAGATTTTAATCACTGACTGAAACTGCTCAAGTACAAAACACAAAGAGGTATCATAAAAAGGCAAGATGTTGCAAGACGGAATTTAGAACTTCTAGCTACAGTCAATTACACTTTGCTGCATCTTCGCTGCTCACAAGTTCGAATGAACTTTTACAGCAAAAATCAAATGAATGTTTTAAGAGTTCCCAGATAATTCCAAAAAATTGATTTAAATAAAAAAAATTAATTTTATTTATTTTTACATCATGATATTTTCCAACCCTGCATCATGTGGTGAAGTATCCCATATCCACGGTCTAACTAGTCAAATGGAGATCAGTGCCAACATATGAGAAGCAGCAGCGCATTAGAGGCACATTCGTGATGGTGCACTATAAAAATTCATGGGTTTACTTAAGTTCACTTCACTCTAACAAGAAGTATCCAACAAGTGAACGTGGGTTTAGGGGAAGCCCTTGCTGTCATGGAAAGTGTGCCTGGCTTTTCCTATGCTCACTATCTGGTTTTGTCCATCATCTACTTTCATAACACGTGCACAAAGCCACATCATCAAGTAAGTAAGTGTTTAGTGCAGTAGCCAACATGGCTAAACAGAACAATGTATTCACAGCTGACATCAAGCTGACGATGTAGCTGACGTTAATAGCCACAAGACGGAATTTAGAACTTTTAGCAACTGTCTTATCACATTTTTTGCATCTTAGTTGCTAATGACAAGTTGTTATGAGCTTGTATAGCAAAAATCAATTGAACATTTTAAGAAATACGGGGTAAATCTAAAACTACAGGCAGACCCGTCAGCCTAGAGAGTTCCACTAAAAGGTAAGGTAAAGGTAAGTGTATTTATATAGCGCGCTTTTTGTAGTACCTCACACTCAAGGTGCTCAGGCATGGATCACACAGTGTTACCTGCAATTACACCTGCCTCTACCTCGTAAGCGTTCACCAGATGGCGCCTCCCCAGACTGAGGTTGCGCATATCTAATTGCACTCATTTATCTACCCCGAAAGGATGAAAGGCTGAGTCGGCCTGGTTGGCTGACCTACAGCGGACGGTTTACCCACATAAGTGGTCACCCATCAGCTGCAGGTCGAGCGCAGGACAGGGAAAGTTCGCCGGTCAAAGACCGACGTTCTGCCAACTGTGCCACGCAAACAACTACCGCTGTTACAGTGCAAATTTAAAATTTAACAAATTCACCAAAAATTTTAACACCAGCATATGTTTAGTTTGTGGGTGCGGTATGAATCATACAATTCCTTATGCCATTCTTACATTTCAGACATGCTTGAAATGCATATTAGATAGGTTTTTAAATACATATTTTAGATATACGGTAAATTAGCAGCCATCGTTTCACTTCTGAATGTCTGGCACATCATTTGGCTTATTAGTTTTGGCTCACTAAAGTATAAAAACAATCCCAAATCAAAATTTAAAATGTCTCAAAAAATTTTTTAAAGCAAAATTTCGAAATCTGTTCCACAATTTTTCCATATTGGCACATAGAACATGTGCTCCAAGTTTCGTGAGAATCGGAGAAAAACTGTGGGAGTAGCGATATGAAAAAAAAGTTTGATGACAGACATCTATCCATCCAAATTCGAGACAGCCATCAGTCACCTACACTATAAGCTTCGCTGGCTGAGTGGAGCTAAAAATCTGATTTAAAATCAAAAAATCTCATTTTTTTAAAATTCTTTAAATTAAATCACGATTTTTCTAACCCTGCACCACAGTTGCCGTTTGAGAGGACTTACAATGCGGTCGGGAGTGGAGAAGTCGATCCTCAGCTGTCCCATAGCGCGGATGATGGCGAGCAGGCTCTGTATTGTATTGTTGTGTACTACCGGTCGGTACGCCAAGCACTCTTCCTGGGAATAACCATTCTCGTGAATTATCCTAACACACAAACCACACTCTCTATCTCGAAAAACTAATTCAGTAAAGTATTTAGCACAGACATTCTGAGCAACAAGACTGCACTTGTAAGAAAAAATTCTGGATAATAAAAAAAAATTAACAACAGCCTTTAAAATGTTAGAAAATATAGCATATACAATATTGCAAAAAAAGAATAAACTACTAATAACTAACTTTAAACAGTTTCAATGCACTAAACCGTTGTCTGTTGATTGCTACTTCGCAACATTGTGACTAATACGTAATAAGCTTCCAGCTGAGTTACATGGCACTGTTGGCTCGACATCAAGAAAGACATTCAGCTTGAAAAATCCAGCTTCAGCACTCTTGAAAAACCATTTTACAAAATGGAGACCCAGCTTAACATGGAGTAACTCTACTAGGTTGCTGTCATCACCTACAAGACACGTTCCACCAGCAAACCGGCTTACCTCTCTGACCACCTGCAAGACTACCGACCAGCCCAAACATTACAATCATCGGACAAACTGTTACTGTCTGTACTGCGGATGGCGTTAGTGATCTCGGCGAAAGCCTTCAGCGACAGCACCCCTTCGGTTTGGAACTCGCTGTCGCTCTGCTGAACTGTTTAGCTCGTTCAGGCATATCTTAAAAACTAAACTGTTTGATATTGCATATAGCGAACGTAAACAGTCTGCCTAGTGTCCGCCAGTATGCGCCTCTGATTCGCTTGCGACGCATGGCGCTATACGAATTTGTTTTGATTGACTGAACTTGGCACCCTTCTAGTTACTCTCATCGTGTTACGGTGCCTTATAAATTTTGTATCATCAATCATCATCATCATCATCATCACCATCTTTCTGTGCACTGGTAATCCTGGTCATAATAGAGAACTAAACTACACCATGTCACACAAAAAAGTACACCTCCGAACACTGTACAGGAAACAGTCATTTAAACTGAATACAATAAAATAAAGGCAGCAAGAATGACCTAGTTATTGGTCTTTAAATCCTGATGACAATAGATCACACTTCTCAACTTTGCATCAGTACTTCATCTACCTGTCAGGAAGTGACATCTCAGTACTTCATCTACCTGTCAGGAAGTGACTTCTCAACTTTGCATCAGTACTTCATCTACCTGTCAGGAAGTGACATCTCAGTACTTCATCTACCTGTCAGGAAGTGACTTCTCAACTTTGCATCAGTACTTCATCTAGCTGTCAGGAAGTGACTTCTCAACTTTGCATCAGTACTTCATCTACCTGTCAGGAAGTGACATCTCAGTACTTCATCTACCTGTCAGGAAGTGACATCTCAGTACTTCATCTACCTGTCAGGAAGTGACTTCTCAACTTTGCATCAGTACTTCATCTACCTGTCAGGAAGTGACATCTCAACTTTGCATCAGTACTTCATCTACCTGTCAGAAAGTGACTTCTCAACTTTGCATCAGTACTTCATCTACCTGTCAGGAAGTGACATCTCAGTACTTCATCTACCTGTCAGGAAGTGACGTCTCAACTTTGCATCAGTACTTCATCTACCTGTCAGGAAGTGACTTCTCAACTTTGCATCAGTACTTCATCTACCTGTCAGGAAGTGACGTC
>Ga0209149_1001666_pt1 | contig 11594 bp, 4 predicted proteins | sample WorMetTyACAVOLI2_FD_187423 | JGI IMG/M metagenome (GOLD analysis project Ga0209149, IMG submission 187423) | Marine gutless worms symbiont microbial communities from Max Planck institute for Marine Microbiology, Germany - Olavius algarvensis... ...
GTTTTACCATCTTATAAGTTATTTTCATATCCTATCCATCATATAAACCTTGAATGGCACTAAATAGCCTTCTTGTGCTGATGTGCCGTTAAGAAACTACACACTCACTCACACTTTTGCATATGCATACTAGACTATGTGCGCATTCGACCGAAAGGACTGTTATGTGGGCGCGATCTGCTAGCGATAGCTAAGCTACTTGTATACAAGTAGCTGTGCTGTTGCAGAGATGCCGCGCGATTGATTCTTCGTGTTTGTCAGTAGTTAACTTCAATAGTACAATATCTCGAAAGCTCTGTTCTATTATTAGTTACTTCGACTTCAGACTCACCAATGCATACAATTAAATTGTGCTTTGTTCTCTTTGGCGTCGTCGTCCATGCTGGAGGGGCTGTGATAAATAAGATCCACTGATGCGTGGCGGTCTGCGCGGTAAAAGGACACTCTAAGTGCGATCTACTACTGCAACGACGACCGTGTATTGTTGATCGCACTACACCAGTCGTCTATCCGAAAGCCATATGTTGGTTGGGAATCGCGATTTTTGCCTACCCCACTGCACTCGACGCCCAGTTAGGGGGGTTCCCATAGTTATATTGCCATAAGGTTTGGTACGGAAAAACTAGAGTGGTGTGGCTACCCGATGGTGAAAAAACTTTAAAGAATGTTTATTCGTTTCGACAGAATACACGAACGTGACGGACGGACAGACGGACAGACACCGCATGACGGCGTAGGCCGCGCTTATGCATAGTATCGCGCGGCAAAAAATACTTAGCTTTCGCCTGACAGTGTTAATCTTGTTGCTAACCGTGGTTATCGCGTGATGATGATGATGGTGATGATGATATGACGATTGGTTTCAGGGTCGAATAGCCGTGGGTTCAGACGCTGACATCGTCGTGTGGGATGCATTGGCAACGAGAACCATCTCGGCAGCGACACACCACCACGCCTGCGACTTCAACATCTTTGAGGGAATGACGTGCCACGGAGTACCAGCTTATGTCATTTCCGGCGGTCGGCTCGTCCTCGATGACACCGGAGCAAGTTTCCTGTCTTGTTTACACATTTACGTCAGCCTTCGACAACTCTAACTACACTTCAGAAACTAGTTATAGGCCTACACTTATTTTTTTAAAAATCTTGGTCTTTTTTTACAAATCTCACAAGTTTCAGGGACTTTAAAAAGTTCAACATTGCTAATAAGTCGCGATAATCTTTTCCCAGGAAGATTAAAATAATTGAATTGAATGCAAAAATTGCAGTAATATTTGTTTAATATGTTTAATAAAAGCAGGTTTACGAGTGCACACGATGCAGATACAATAGAGTTTAACACCGAGAACACCAGTAAAGTCCAATACTTGGTATCTGTCGACAGTGCTGTACGGAGAGCGGGGTTTAATGAGTTTTAGTGATTTTTTAAATTCGATTTTTTTCGAATTTAAAAACTGCATGTCACGAATTTTTGATCTGTGGATATGGTGACTTGTGTGTCGCGTTATAATTACATATACAGCATCGGCAGAAATCCAGATACAGTCGATTATTAGATGCCGGATATTCGAATCCCATATCGCACAAAAACTCCGTCTGTCCATCACTAATGTTTTCTATTGAGTGCTGGTGTGTTGATTGTTCAGCTGCACGTCGAGAAAGGATCTGGACGCTTCGTTCCGAATCCCCCGTTCTGTGAATACGTCTACTCGAGACTCGTGCAACGCGAGAAGGTTGTCTACACATAGGCCTACAGAATAGTAAAATAGTAATAATGATTTATACAAAACCACCTACGTCGATGATAGCTATTGATTAGCTCATACGCGCTGGATCTCGATGCAGTTTATTCTTCTACGGTGATTGATTAAGAAGCTTTGCTTAATACACATGTCGTTCGGCGTTTGTTCGCAGGTTACGCGACGGGTAAAATTACAAGAGGTCAAAGTAATTTGACAAAAATCGCCTCACGGGGGGCCCATTCCCCGGTTAGGGGTCACCCCAGGGGGTCGAAAGTTGTACCATTGAATTCCTGGGGTAGGGTTTCCTATTAGTGTTCCATAGTAACTATAGGCCTAGGATGCACCGTTTGGCCACAGTGCACGTGCGTAACAACTAACGACCAACGACCAACGACCAACATCCAACGACGTCACGACACAGCCTATCTCAATAAGCGCCTCTTTTACTAAAGTAAAGTGAGGCGCTTAAAAACAGTACAGACAAACACGAACATAAAAAAGACAGACAGACAGATACAGGGAATGCAAAAAAAGAATAAACTGCACGCTGAACCTCTGTTTCTGTCACTTAACTGGATGTTTTAATTTTAAATTTACGAAACCGAATCGACAAATTATCGTTGAAAGTCTTCGACCGACGGATTGCACATGCAGCTTCAAAGAGCTCAGCTCTGTCTACCTGTTCCAGTCAACGCACCTGGTAGCAGGCCTGGCGGCTGTATGAAGGGTATGCCAGCTCCTGGGTAGTAGCCGGCAGTGGCAAGTCCGGGGTAGAAGTAGGGCATCATTCCGAGGACGTCGTTTGGAAAGCTGGCAGCGGCTGCAGCGGCGGCGTACGGCGCGAGTATCTGGGCGGCTGAACTGTTGAAGCTGTTATTAACAGACATCGGTGTTGACGCTGCGGCACTCACTGCAACCGCATCGTCACATCGGCATCAATTCTTCGCATATTCACATTAACTACGTAATTAATACAAGAACAGCCTAGCCTAGACTCGTGGCATGCGAGCCAGCATATTCTAAGCCGGTCCACAAACCTGGAAATATGGAGGGTTGCGGCAGGAAGGGGATCCAGCGTAAAAATACCTCGGGGTCCACGGCTGGGCTTGCTTTTGGTACTCTCGTCTGTGTGGCTGCTGCAGGCCTGCTAGTGATCACACAGTGAGAGGCGTGAGTGAAAGGGGACCAGCGATTAACCAACGGCCTCATCAAATCCAGAATTAGGCGAAGATAAAGGAAGTATGGGTTCTTGTCTTCGGGTTTCTTTCAGCTGCTTCCCCGGGTTCTTCTTGGTATTAGACCACGCACGGAGGTAGTCTGGGAGGCCTGGGAGGGAAGATTGGGAGAGTGCTTGTGAGGAATTTAAGGACAATTAAGGGCATTTTTTTTGAGAGTTCTGGTGCCGGCTCACCGGGGTTGTAATGGAAAAGGCTGTTGAACGATTGCTGTTGATGTTGTTGTTGTTGTGATATTAATACAAGAATAAAAAATCGTTTATGGCATTCAATGACGCTGTTTTTTGTTGTTGACAGCACCAGCATCCGAGGTCAAAAGTCACTGTTACAAGGCCACACATGATGATAACAATAACGCTCAAGGTTCAAACACGAATGTGCCCCATAACTTTCGAATGAAAAGCCATTCCAACTTCAAACTCGGTACAAGTGTGGTGCACATGAAAGTGTTAAATATCCGAATACAGAAAGTGAAAGGTTGATACCAGGTCAGGTCAGGTCAAAGGTCAGGTCAACCTAGTCCAGCCAATCAGTGTGTAACTTCAGGGCTCGTGAAAGAAAGTTCAAATTCTGTACACAAGTTGTCCTTACTAAGAGTAATTTGAGACACCCTTTAATTGGCATATTAAAAGCGCCAGCCATGACTACAGCTTCTAGTAGAGCTTAACCCTTTATGAGCACATTAAAACCGCAGAGCAACGGACATTACAGCAATACGGTGACGGGTGACTGATGCACTGGCCGCTGACGGGTGGGCTGTTAGATTTGGTACAGCGAGGCAGGGTCTTGTTAGTGTGCACTGTGCAGTTGTACACAAAAACTGCAGTTCTAAATGGATATGTGTAGTTCTAAAAGGAAGTTTATGCAGTTCTAAAAATGACTTCAACCATCATCTTATGTCCACTTAAACACATCAAAGATTTGTGGTACTTACTGACAACTATACATGCAGCTACACGCATGTATCAGAAATCTAGACGAGTACAGCAAAGGACAAGGGGAAAGGAACAGTCGTACTTTAAGGGAGTTTTTGCTGAGGCGACGATAACTGGCAGAAACAACCAGGATTCTGATTCGGCGGCTGAGTCTGACAATGATGACAATGCGGATGATCGTTGATGACTGCGTAAGGATAGTCTAACTGTATTCAGTGGGTTTATTAACAGAATAGCAGATAAGTTACAGCAACTTACCGACAAAAGTCCAGGGGTGTACTTTTTCGGACAAGGTGTACAACTGCATTTAGTCTGTATGCAGTAAATGAAAAACGACGAATTGCGCAGGAGCACAGGTTAAACTTGTCTGAATTCAAGGGCAACTGTATGTAAGTGGATACGGGCGACGTGAAAACACGTAAATTCGTTCGAGATGCGTCGTTAAAAAATGACTCATTCATTCACTGTGTGATTTTCTGACTTTTGCAAATATCAATAATGGGGCAAATTTGCAGACACGCAAAAACAAAAAAAGCATTCAGCTTCAGGGGGCTTCGCCCCCTGACCCTAACCGAGGGCTCTGCCCCCTGGATCCCCGCTGGAGCGGAGCCCTCAGACCCCCGTTATAGGTTCGCGCTCCGCGCTCGCCGTGGAATTCGAACTGTGTGCAGTTCTAAACTGATCCTTTAAAAAAGCCCTGTAGCGAAGAGGGGCCTGGTGGGCTGTGGCCTCGCCCAGTCCCCTCCTCGCTGTACCAAATGTAACAGCCCACCCATGAACGACCAGTGTACCAACTTCACATTATTCAGTGCAAGGGTTAAGGACAAAATGTAACGTGGTCAACGTAATGTATCTCTGGATAATGCACTAGCACAGCTAACAGGGATGTGCGGAATAAATTTTTTTATTTCTGTTCGTTTTCGGTTTAAAAAACTCGGATTCGGTTCGGTTCAAAAAACGCGGTTCGGTTCGGATATTATAGTTATTTACTACTTGCGTAATAGCTGAGTAGTTAATTTACAGCAAATATTACAGCAACAGCGGATGACAGAACTTTGACGTCACTGACGTCATGACAACAAGTAAAATAATGTAACTGCATTCTAGAACCTGTATGCTAAACTCTGTTTTGGTCGTGTTTTAAAACGTTCTTTATCTGCAGATGTAATACAAGTAAAGTTACTTTTAGTCACTTATTATATGAATGCGAATTGCATGCAGTTTCTATCGGAAAACCGTCGTTTGGATGTCATATTTTGGACGGTTCAGTTTTTATTCCGAATCCGAACGGAATTTCGGTTTTCTGCACATCCCTAACACGAACTTCAGACTTAGTGAGATGTTAACCTCACTCAACAACCATAAGCTTTGGAACAACAACAGCAACAAACTGGCTTAACGGCCTATTTTCCAGTTCAGCCCGGTGAGCCGACCCAGACCAGTCACAAATACACCTCACCCACTGTCTCTACTTTCATCATCACTATGAGATTGTTTACCTCTTATCAGTTTCCTGCATCTTTTATAATAATACTCACATAATAATAATAATACTCAGAGGCGCTGGTGGCAGGTCAGTCGTGGTTTAGTGCCTCACCACTTGTCTCACCTAATCACTTTCATCCTTTCTTAAAACATGCCCGAAACAATCTTAACCCGTTATGTCATAGCATGGGACAACATCTTCCCCGAGACCCAACTTATCTCTCAGTGCAACATTTGAGTAGCCGTAATAACGATAACGATAAACAGTAACGGTAAGCGTTAGTAAAACGTTAAAACATCCAAATAAATGAGCGCACTGTTGAAATTGAAGTGAGGGTTGCATATCGTGTCGGCCGTCGGGGAAGTACGTCTTGTCAAACGAAAAAAAATTAATAATGTCACATATTCCTTCGCCTTTATTCAGCAGAGTTACCTGTTTTGCACTGATTAGCGCTTTGAGTAGGTAAAGTAAAAAGTCGACTTATATAGCGCATCGTCGTGAAACCTCTAATGCGCTGAATGCATCAGTACGTTGCGAACCGAAACGTCTTCAGAAATTGTCTGAAACTGTTCCCACCAATAATCGGATTCCGCAAGCTGTCCGGCAGGGAATTCCAGAACGACGGAGCAGCCACACAGAAAGCCCGTCGGCCATAGGAGCTGAGCAGGTGGCGCGGTACGACTAGAAGCTGATTTTTATTGTTTTTATGTACTATTTCACTTGCATTTCATTTGCTATTCGGCCCTCGGGCCGCAAGTCTGCTATTAAACCGATTGATTTGATTGATTGGGTGGCGGATCGGAGATATTGCCGTGATGCGACACCTGTGCACAATTCCACGAAGTACGGAGGCATTTGAACTTGAACACCATGACGCCGAGTTCGTACACGACTCGCTCAGGAACATCCAGCCAATGTAGCTCGGTATGGAGGAGTCGCTATAAGTCTCGGTCGAACTCATGGGTACCGCTGACCACACGAGCTGCGGCGTTCAACACTCGTTGCAGTTTGTTGGTCGTCGCTTTCCGCGCACACACCAGGACTGCGTTGCAGTAGTCAATGTGCGACGCGACGCGACGAACGAATGTACGAGTATGGCCGCTGACTCCGTGTCGACTGAACGTCGAGATAGCTGGAGTTGTCGTAACCAGTAGAAACTGGACACGCTGCATGGCGATGATTTAGAAATCAGAGGCAATTATAGTGCCACATCGAATAATATGAAGTTGGTGTACCAATCACCATATTGCTGTTTAATGGTCCGCTGATCTGCTATTTTAATATGACCATAAAGGGTTAACTAAGGTTTCATCTGATCAACAGATTACTTGTAGTTTTCAGTAACATATTACTAAACAGAAATACAGCCACGTACTGTGTCCGATCTTCGGTACAGCGCTAGATGTGTCTAGTTTCGGCCTGTTCGCCCCGGAGACTAACGCTGACGCTGTCAACGCTACAATAAAAGCATTTGCAGCATATATTATAGACATTCATTTTGTCCTTCGATAAGCAAAACGCTACAAATAAAACAGTACAACGTGTACATATTCGTACATCAGCATTTACGTGCGTTGTATCGTCTTCCAAAAAAAACGAATCTTCAGTAATATTTCTGTATGCTATATAATTGCAATACATTATTTACCTCCGACAAAGGAAGAGGTATATGCGATTGCCTGCGATGTCTGTCTGTCTGTCGGTTAGCAAAATTACTCAAAAACGCGTGCATGGTGGATTTGGATGAAATTTTGCGTGTCGACAGGTGTCGGGACATGGACGAACTGATCTACTAGTTCTCAGCCCCATCCGGATCATAGTCCGGATGCCGGAACCGAAAAATCTGAAAGTCGAAGATCTGTAGAAGTTGGTCAAACAGGCACCTCACTCAGAGCAGGCTACAGGTCACGGGATGCACTGCAGAGAGATATACTGTTTACTCCACGTTGTAGTCCAAGGGCCAGGGAGTTTCCCGGATCCGGTCGACTTTTCTGTACGACGTACGGTTGCGGAGCTACGTGGCGTCGAACTTGCCCAATTTCCGATTTTGGCCTTTGTCGAGGGTACATGCGCTCCACCGACTGCCCTTCTAGTTAGTACAGTGTATCAACACAAAAACAAAGCCAACTACTTGTTAACATATAGCGTCATCAAACCGCAACCAAACACTAACTTTTAGCACAGCGATTTCAGAGACAACTGCGAGTCTGCCTATGTCTTCCACCTCACCTGCGTAATGTCCATACCTGGTAAAACGTTACAGACAAGTTACATTTTGGCGATAAACACTAACACCCCAAATGAATATTTACAGGCGGTTATCTTCGGGCACCGCTCGTGATAAAGAAAAGTGAAAAGAAGTGTAGACGCACCACTATTGGACGGGACGGCGGCAATTGGTGGAGTAAGAAGCAGTCCCGCTGAGACGGCTGGACGAGGTCCGCCCGGCTGGTGGTCCTCGGTCTTGGACGACGAATATCGGCGGCTGCGCTGCTGCGACGCGTCAGATCCACCGCGATGATGGCGCTGATCTTCGGCGGACACGTCGCGTTGACTGCACACGGCAGCCTTCACGCGGTCGACGTGCAGACGAGTGAAGAGATGATCCTGAACGGTCAACTGCGACGAATAGCGAACGCCGCACAGCTCGCACGAGTCCGGCACGGACGCGCTGAGCGGTAGTCCGACCCCGCCTCCGACGCCCTGACACGAGCCATCCGGGCTGACGATCTTCTTCTCTTTGGCGCGCGCGTTCTGAAACCAGACCTGCACGACGCGCCGCGGCAGGGAGATCTCGCGGCCGAGGATCTCGCATTCCGACATGGTCGGCGTCCGGTAGTCAGCGAAGATGGTTTTCATCACGCGGATCTGCACACTGGACATCTGAGTCCGATATCGCTTGTTTGGTACGAAGCCTGCGGCCGATGTTACTGGGGTACCGGACGGCGGTGGTGGCTTGGCCTGGGTCGCTGAGCCCGTCGGTCCGCCGGGTGAGGCGGGGTTGCTGTTGCCGTCACCGGTGCAGCTCAGATCGATGCTGAAATCATCGTTCGTCTCTGATCGGGACTCCGATCGCGCGTCCTCCTGGCTCGACGCGTGCCGACTGGCAGTGCCGACATCATCGCGTGCGACGCCACGAACTGTCTGTTCTATCGCTGAACTCGCAGCACGGCACGAAGACGATGTACTTAGGTCGAGAGGAGCGTCTTCCGGTTTGATTTTCAGCGGCGTTGACGTCATCAGCGTAGACGGCGGCGCAGCCTCGCTACCGCGAAAGTCGATAGGAAATCCGGAAGTAGCGACCGCAGCGGCGGCGGCTTCCATCTTGACCTGGTGACTGGCGTGGCTCAGCTCGTCGATGTAGCGCCGGAAAGAGTCCTCGTAGAGACGCTGCATGTTCGCCTGAAGCACGTCACCCGGGCCGGCCGAAGGTCGCACCTGTCCGGCGGCCATGAACGGCGCCAGGCCGGCGGCACCGCCGCCCGCCGTGGCGATTCCGCCGAAGGGGCCGTTGGGCGCCGGGGGCTGCGGTGTCTTCTGGGACGCGATTCCGCCGGGAAGGACGGGCGACGTCATGCCGGCTGTGTCCACGAGCTCGTCGGGGATGCTGTCGACAGTCACGTCGCTGCGTGCCATTTCGTCCGGGTGCTTCGTAGCCAGGTGCGCTTCGAGGGCGGTACGAGCTCGAAACAGCGCTTTACAGAAAGGACAGCGTTTGTGTATGAGCTGCTGGTGGGCGCGGTATTGGCCCTTCCGCTCTCGCGCACGCGTGTTCTGAAACCACACCTGAACGACGCGCTTCTTCAATCCGACGTGCGCCGCGATCGCGTCCAGCTGCTTCCGGCTCGGGTTGCAGTCGGCCTGGTACTTGTGGTACAGGTAGTCCAGCTGTTCGGGCAGGATCGTCGTGCGCATGCGCTTATCGCTGCTGGACCCGTTTCCACTTCCGGGCCCGCTGCCGCCGCCGCTGCCGATCCGAAAGTCGTCGCAACCGCCGTCGTCCGACATCCACAGTCGGCCAGCTGCGTCGTCACTCAACGACGTCTGGTTCTCCAACTTTTCCGACTTCATCGTAACGTCGTCGCCGCTACCGGAAGTAGTAGGCGCAGACGGCGTCACGTGACCGGAAGCGGTGGCGTGAGTTGCCTGGTGGTCGGACCAATCGGTGAGGCTGCCGAAGGACGCTGAGCAGTGGTCACATCGTAGATCGACGGGCGCCGTCGTCCTCGGTTCGCTGCTGACGCTCGACTGGCTCGCGTCGTTCTCGCTCGCCGCCCCGTCGCGGTCGTCCCGCGACACGTCCGACTCCTCACTTCCGGCCGCCGCGTCGCCGGCCGCCGTCTCGGCCGCGTCGTCGCAGTAGCAGCGGTGAGCCGCCAGCTCGGTGTAGTGGCAGAACATCGACGAACACCTGTCGCAGCGATATTCCGGGTCGCCGTTGACGCACTGCGCCAACGATCCTCCGTGGTCAGACATAGACAGTTCCGACGGCGCCGGCGGCCTCGGCGCATGAGCGGATGACGAAGCCTGACTCTCGTAACTCTTGCGAACCTTCTGTCGAGCGTTCTGGAACCAGACAACGATCACGCGCGGACTGAGGTCAAGCAGACGCGACAATGCTTCCAGTTCATCGTCCTTCGGGTAAGCGTTCTTCTCAAAGCACTCCTGCAGCACCTGTTCACAATACACATCATTTTATTAAGTAAGTAAGTAAGTAAAAGATTCATATAGCACCGAAATCTATTAATCTACAGCTCATAAAATGAGATTAATTACTACACGCTGAAAATATACAGTTAACCATCGTCATCGCTCCACCGCCATTCTCGGGCAAACCAACTGAAGACCCTGGGGATTGGCTCCGGGCGTTTTCAAATTACTGTACCTTTAAAGAGTACACTGATGCACCGAAAAGAAACTTATTCAGAGTCTTACTGACAGGGCCAGCGGCAGATTGGCTAGATAATCGAACTTTTCCCGATAGGGCGACGTTTGATACTTACAAGACTGATTTTGAAGCTCAGTATAAGACACCCGAGGTCATGAAGTATAAGAGTGCGAGACAGATATTTACTAGGCGACAGGAGGACGGCGAAACAACAGATGACTACTCGACCAGTATGATTAAACTGGGTAAAGTTATCGATGTTTCCGAGGACATGTTACGGTATGCCATTTTGAACAGCTTAAAACCAGATATTGCGACAGTTGGTAGAGTATCGGACTCGTAACCGAGAGGTTCCGGGTTCGACTTATACCCGGTCCACTGCAAGCAACCTTGAGCAAGTTGCTAACCTACTGTGTGCTCAGACCAACTCAGCCTCCTACCCTCAGCCGGACGGGAAATGAGTAGTAGCTACGGCTACTGGGTGAAGCCTTAGTGTGGCTGATTGGGGCGGTGGTGTGTCTGCTAGCTGCACCGTGGCCCGTGGGTCCAGTTGTCCGTTAGCGCGGGCAATGGATGGCCACATAATGCGCTACAGCACCATTGGCTCATGCCAATCAGCTGCCACTTCCGAGATTGTAAAGCGCTGCTGGTCACGAGCGTGACTCATGTAAGTGGCGCTATAGCAAGTGTCCTGACCTTTGACCTTTTTATCTGTTCAGTAAGTTTGTACAATGTCACGATGTCACCTTAACCCTTTAATCGCCGCCACACTAAAACCTCAGAGCAACGGACCCTCATATAGCAATACAGTGATTGGTAAACTGGCCGTTGATGGGTGGGCTGTTACATTTGGTACAGCGAAGAGGGGACTGGGCGGGGTCGCAGCCTGCCCAGGCCCCTCCTCGCTGTACCGAATGTAACAGCCCACCCATCAACGGCCAATGTACCAACTTCGTATTATTCGATGTGGCACTATAATTGCCTTTGGAGTCTAAAGGGATAAACGTAAGTGTTTAATGAGAATCTTTATTCACCATAAAATGGTAACAGCCCAATGCAGCATTGGCAATAAAAAGATGTAATATTATTAAGCGCCTCACTTTACTTTAGTAAATGAGGCGCTTATTGAGATAGGCTGTGTCGTGACGTCGTTGGTCGTTGGTCTTTGGTCGTTGGTTGGTTGTCACGCGCGTGCACTGTGGCCAAACGGTGCATCCTAGGCCTATTGTTACTATGGAACACTAATAGGAAACCCTACCCCAGGAATTCAATGGTACAACTTTCGACACCCTGGGGTGACCCCTAACC
>Ga0209149_1001667_pt1 | contig 11587 bp, 9 predicted proteins | sample WorMetTyACAVOLI2_FD_187423 | JGI IMG/M metagenome (GOLD analysis project Ga0209149, IMG submission 187423) | Marine gutless worms symbiont microbial communities from Max Planck institute for Marine Microbiology, Germany - Olavius algarvensis... ...
ATTCGTAATTAAAATAGTAAAATTAGTGATTTGGGGTATCTTACACTACAGAGTAATGGGTGATGTTTATGTAGAGCTTTTATGTAGAGTACGGGGTAGTGTTTAGATGGTTTTGGGCTCTCTTACAATATAGTAACCTTAAATTTAGGTGAGGTGATTTGATTTGATTTGATAAGTAATTCACAGTCCTCCTCGTGGAGTATCGCGTGAATGAGGCAGCGGGGTGTGAACAACTTGCCTAAGGTTGTTGCGCAGCAGCGTCACGGCCGGGGCTCGAACCCACGACCCTTGGATCGCAAGTCCGACTCTCTACCGCTTACCCGGTAGGTAGGGGTGCGTTGTTTTATTCACCGGTTGATTTCACCGATTCATCAGACTTGAACACTCTGATGCAAGTCTGATACATCGGTGAAGTCAACCGGTGAATAAAACAACGCACCCTAGGTGACCGTGAGGGGTCACTCAATGTCATTGGAGTGGTGTCATGGTATGGTTACTTATTTAACACATCAAGACGTTGCCGTTGTCATGGTTTCGCGTGATGTTATTTAGTTGGTTTTTGATGTTAATTAATTTTGCGATTTGATGAGGTTTGTCAGAGTTTCAGTTTCTTTTAAAACTCGCTCGCTTTATGACGAAATAACTTGCCGGATAACTTACCGGATTGGGCCTCCCCAGGCAACTGGCTCGGCCCGGAGGGTCATGCAGACTTTAAAAAAATCCTGTAAATTACCCATCATTATGCAGTCTTTGTAGTTTTCCTTTGAAATTGTTCAAAGATGAAGCCGATATTATGTCTTCGCTTAATGAGTTCCACTTGTTGACAATCCTGTCCGAAAAGAAATGTTGTCTGAGATCCGTCATAACACGTTTTTATGTAACTTCAGAGAGTGTCCTCTTGTTCGTTCGTTATGACTGAGTTCAAAAAATGTGGAAAGCTGTCGTACTAAAAAAATAAATTGCACTATTTGTTTTTATTAGGTCTAGTGGAGAACCGCACCACGTTTGATAACAACTTCTAGCGCTTACCGCTGAGCCCTTTCCACAGGGTCGCACTAAAAAGCGACGGGACAGTTTATGCCGGCCAACCGGCCCTCCACCTGGTCCGTCGTGCGCTTGTGGCCGCCGTGCTCTGGCCCGTCGTGAGCACAACCATCAGACGTAACGATATAAGGGTCGACCCACGAAACCTACTTGTAATGTAATGTGCTCTTCCCGCACAGTCATCAGTCGAATTGCGGGTTATCTTGTTGTCAGAACGACAGGACAATGCACGCCGGCCACAAGTGCACTTTATCTCGTCGTTAACCCGACAACGGGCCAGGTGGACGGCTGCTTGGCCGGCATAAGCTGACCCGTCATCTGTCCCGTCGTCCCGTGGCTATTTAGTACGACCGCTTCCATATATTGTTGTGCAAATACTTATTATTTGTGTGCTAATAGTTTGTCTTTTTATTTTGATTCTAGATGGCACAAACGCCAGATGTACCACCGTTGATCAGCGCACGTCGCACTGAATCTGTCGATGCTCCAAACATTATGTGCCTTGTTACCCCAAGCACGGATGCATTGTTTGGACGAACAAATGTTGTCAACCTTATGTGAGTGTAATATTATTGTTGTCTTACCATATTGTGTTATTATAAAGTTGTCGTCAGTTTTATGAATTAGTTTGATAACTCGAGACTTTGCCACAAAAGCCAAGTTCACCATCTGTTAATGGCGTGTCACACCACAAGGGGTTCTTTATGTCATTGTTGTTGAACAGTTTCAAGATGTTATAATTATCATCATTATCATTTATTTGCTCATGAAAGTAAACAATATGTTTTGTTATCGACAAACGCAATGCTACTTTACGTTTTGTCTGCTGTTATAATTATCTGTGTGTTCAGTTACAGATATCTCGGCGATGGTGACACTGATCAGCAAAAATTTTGCATGATGGTACATATCAGTCCCAGACACAAAGTCTCCCCTTTTGGTGATACCCCAAGGGATTCTCAAATTCCAAAATTTTGGCCCTTAAAAAGTGAATATCTCGAAAATGATAAGTCACAGCATTACATGTCAATTAGAGCTTAAAATGAGCTCGATATATACGAGAACTTTCTAAAAATGTATATCATGGGACAGTAGCCCCAACGGAATTCATTATAAGGAAAAAGATTATTTTTGTGCAGGAACAGATATCTCGTGCCAATTGGCGTGAAAATTTGCATGATGGTAGAGCTTTGTCTCATACCTGGGTTTCTCTGCTTTTTGGTGACATCTTTACTGGTCTCCAAATAGGGGACCAAAATGGTTTTGTGGACAAGTTGTCACCGACATAGCTTTGGTGACTTGCATCATATACAATTGCCAACTCGTGCGTGGCCGTGCCATTTATGAGTGAACATTGTTTATTGCGCCTACATGGGTTTCTTATTGTCATCATTGTTGTGCAATAAGACAGTCATCCAAATGGTGATCAGGCGTGAGCACTCAGCAGTGATCGACCAGATATTCGTCAAAAAATGCGAGTTTTTCATACACACCTGCATTCAATGTCGCCGTTAATTTTAATAGTTTTGAGTAGGCTAGACAGGCATACAATCAGCGATGGAGATGTTGCCCTTGGAAAGGGGCAGGGTGTTGCACATAGTTTTAACTGCGCCCCCCGCATTTGTTTGAATGTGTCTTGCTGATGCACTTGTTATTTTTTATTTACCGGACTATGCTCTGTATGCTTGCCACATAAACATATTTATTGAACATTGTTGGTGTAATTAATTAATTGTGTAGTTAATTAATTACTTAATAGTTTATTTTTATTTAACACGTGATTGCTATTATCATTTTTACAGTTGCAGGAAATGTTAGCCTTGTCATATGTTGAATGGTGACACTGTGACCTGTCATTGTGGTATGACATGCTGTACTGTCAGTTAGTGATGTGTTGCAGCGAGAGAGCATTGCTTGCAGTAACACTCACCAATGAAGCTGATGAAATACTGGCACATGCTGCATTTCTTGACTATCCAAACGTCGCAAGTGTTGACCCAGCCGATTGGCTTGAGTGGCTAAATGTTTACTTCGATGCTCCTGGTTGCGATACCCTGAACTCCATATTTCTGCACTACTTTGTCAGTAAGCCAGACTATGAATACGGCTGTGCTCGTGAGCTTGTGTGTACAATGTTCAATGCAATTCCCGAGATGCACTACTGTTTTCTTGCTGTTCCAATTGCAATTGCACCAGGTTGATCTTGGTTTGCTTTGATAATTTATGTAGCAAGAAACGGTTAATTATTAACAGTTATGTTAATAATTGGCGGTTTGACTTAACAGTTAACAGTTGGCGGTTCGCCGGTTTGGCTTAGTAGTAACGCGTTGGCCTTGATAAATGTAGTTGCGCTACGTCAGATCCAGTTAGTACCAGGATGGGTGACCGTCTGTGGACGGGTAAACCGTCTCGGTATGTAACCACCCAGCTAGGTCGACTCAGCCTTCTACCCTCTGTGGGATGGTAAAATGAGTATCAGCTATCGGGCTAAGTAATAATAATAAATGGCGATGGTGGGTGTAGATTCTGACAGCCTGTACAAAAGGACTCACGGCCTAAGTCGTCTGGCTTGGTCTTGGGTCGGCGGCCGCTTGGCGCCGTTCTACATTCATCAAATGAACCGGGTGAACTCTCGCAATGGCTCTGCCCTGATGACAGCACCATAAACATTGTCTTGGATATTATTATTATTATTATAATGACAATGGTGATAAATCAACATCTTGTATACGAAACACTGTTAATTAGAAACCACGTATGTCCAGCATTGTTACACCTTAATGCTTATGTCTTTATTTAATAGAAAGGTATTTCATGTCACAGTCTGATATTGTTGTTTCATCATCATTATCGTAGCTGTCAGTATAGTAACAACACGACTAGTCTACTGCAACTCTCTTTTTCGGAATGTCACTGCTACAAACTCTGCAAGACTGCAGCGTGTTCAGAATACTCTGGCACGTGTCCTACTGTGGAAGCGAAAATTCGATCACATAACATCATCTCTGATGGAGCTGCATTGGCTCCCCATCCAGCAGAGAGTTTATTTTAAAGTTGCTTTACTTACTCACAATATCATTCATCCTAAAGAACTGGACTCCTTGTTTAATTTGGTTAAGTTTTATGAGCCTGTGTGTACCCTTCGCTCGTCAAGTCGCGGAATGCTTAGCACAAACAGAACTCGCACAGTTATAGGATCTCATCCTTTTAGACACTTGTCTGCTTCTATTTGGACTTGTCCTTCTCTGTTGACATTCGTAACTGTGATAGCCCCTGTGCTTTTAGACGTGAGTTAAAGACATTTTTGTTCAATTCTGTACTTACCGCCTAGATACTCTTTCCACGCCTACGAATAGTCTAACTATGGCATGTAATTAAGTGATGGCCCGCCATAGCTAGGGGCTGCCATAGCTGGGGGCTGCCGTAGCTAAGGGCTGCCATAGCTAAGGGCTGCCATAGCTAGGGGCCGGCATAGGTAACCTGCTAACCACAAGTATATGGGGAAACCTAGCTAAAACTAGGCCTACAGGAATGTTAACAAGGACAGAAGGCTCTAGACCAAGAGCAGGTCTTTAAGAACAACCAAGGACCAAGGCCGATGACAACATGCCTGGCTGCTACTAGCTACTGTGGTAAAGATAAAGGCACAAAGTTATATGTGAGAGCTTTACCATTGGCGACTGTTGATAACTGCCCAGTTAATGCGAATGATACGAGATCAGAGACCAAACCCGAGTTTCACAGTGGAGATGAAAAGTGGGGTGAGTGAGACTGAAGAAGGGCATCACAGCTTTTTCTGGGTATCTGGATTTGGATTTTGGAGACTGAAAATGGTTTGAAATTTTATTTTCAGGTCAGTGGTTGATTATTTATGACATTTTTCAACGGGTCTATTTTCTCTTGCCGACCCCCTCACTGGTGACCGAACATTTTCGTCTAGGGGGCGTTTGTACGTGTTTTGTGGGCAGTAAAATACCCCCACAAGCTCTGGAGCTGGGGGAGCTTATAGAGTCCTGCCAGAGTCTGGGGAATGCTTCCCCAGACTGGGGGAGGTGGGCGTCGTAAAACTCACTGCCCCTCTCCCCAAGAGCCCCATGCCTCCCGCTCTCGGCCCTGCTTTTTTAGGCGACGTTCATCATTGCAAATCCGTTTGTCTGTTGTCTGTCATCTGTGACGTTGTTGCACCCTATACAGAGCCTCAGACGGTTGAACTTTTCGGGAATATTTTGCACCATGTAATAGCATATATAACGACTCCAGAAGTTTGTAATAAAATTTTGAAAAAAATTAAAGGGGTTAGCTATTAGTAGCAGCCAGGCATGTTGTCCTCGGCATTGGTCCTTGGTTGTTCTTAAGGATCTGCTCTTGGTCTTGAGCCTTCTCTCTTTGTTAACATCCCTGTAGGCCTTGTTTTAGCTAGGTTTCCCCATATACCTGCAGTTAGCTATGGTGGCCCCTAGCTATAGCAGTCCCTAGCTATGGTGGGCATGAACTGTGTAATTAAGTCTTATGTGTATGTGTATGTATCATCATCATCAACATGTTTAATGTGGCCTAAATAATGTCAGTTATTGCAAGGTCCACGGGAAATGCCAGAAAAAAAAGAAAAACAGTGATAATTATATTAACAAGAGGTCAAAGTAATTTGACAAAAAGCGCCTCACGGGGGGCCAATTCCCCAGTTAGGGGTCACCCCAGGGGGTCGAAAGTTGTACCATTGAATTCCTGGGGTAGGGTTTCCTATTAGTATTCCATAGTAACTATAGGCCTAGGATGCACCGTTTGGCCACAGTGCACGCGCGTGATGACCAACCAACCAACCAACGACCAACGACGTCACGACACAGCCTATCTCAATAAGCGCCTCTTTTACTAACGTAAAGTGAGGCGCTTAATAATAAGTAAGTCATATCGGGATGTCTGGGTAGGAATGAGAAAAGAGGTAAGTCTTCAGACACTGACAAGACTAAACACAAATACAATCAAGACAATGCTTCCTAGGCTAACATTGCTGATCAGAGACACAAACCAGTCACCAGGCTTTTACAAGGACATTATGGCACTGGGTGATGCTCGTGACCACTGCCCATATATCAGTAGATGATAGTATGTACTAGTTGACAGTCTGAAGGATAAGTATTTTATTTGCATTAGGAACAGAATGAATGACAGTGCAACTGAATGACAGTGAATTTGTAACACAGATGATGCTCTTGCTGATCTTTTTTCACCAATTGGGGGTGCTTCGGAGGATGGTCCTGACAGTGTAATGTTGTACCTGTGCTATCGACACGATCATGTTCCAGTTTTGCACATTCGCGATGCCAGGTAGTAGAATGCTATGTGATACTATACGATACGATATGGATACCATACACAAAGCTTTGGTGTACAGCCAAAAACTGATAGTCTGCTACATGGAACGAGGCATAACATTAATGAAAAAGGATAAAAATGAAACCACTCTTTCTTTCTTTCTCCTATGGGGCGGCACATGCTCCCTTTGCATGCCAGAGCTGAGGCCTGCCTCACAGGCTGGCCCAAAACGCAACTGCAGGGATGGGACTAGTGTAGTGTAGCGCAACACCCATCGGGCTAGCCTAATAGTGTGTGTAGTGTGGTTGTTGCATGACCTCCTTTTTTAGAGAGAGTCTAAGAGATGCGTATAAGTGCTAAGGGAGGTTACAGGAGAGTGAAGTGGAGAGACCTTGTGCCATGATATTTACCCTGCTTGGCCTATAGGCCTAACCACTGTTTCTCTGGTGGCTAATACTTACTGCATGCTGGACGGCCTTAGTTCTCATGCACCTCACTCTGTGTTTCCCAGGGTCCAATTTAGTGGCATGTGTGAACAGAGCCGTTAATGACCGACCAGTGCATACAGCAGGATGCCATATGTTATCAGTGGTCCAAGCAGCGACTACTGAGCATCTCTAAACCCAGCATTAGCCAACGGTCACAAATTAAAGACGACGCTGTGCCTGCCTGAGATACTAATCTCTGAATATGCACTTAGTTGACCTGCATGTACTGACAAGCTGCCGGTTCTCGGAGTTGAACTCTGGACCTCCGGGGGCCTGGCAGCCAGACAGGGCGTGGGCACTGCAGCGCAGTGACTTACCACTGTGCTACGAGGGCAGGCTAAGGAAACCATTAACGAGCATGAAAAATCCAAAAAGAGTATTGTAATCCCTGAAAGCAGTCTGGGTGGTACCAGTGGTTTGGTTGGAAGGATTTGTTGAAAAGATACATTTTAAGCCTGGTGTGAATGAATGAGTGAAGGAGTAATGGATGATTAGAGTGGTGAGAATAAAGATAATGAGCTGACATAAACAGACAAAAATGAATCAGAAAAAGACTGACTAGGATGTAGCTGACAAAGCAAATCAGAACATTTATTCCAAACATGAGGTACCAGTAGGCCTAATGCTTATAGAAATGAACGATCGATAATTTTCAAAGTGGAGCATGTTGATGTTTTAGCAAGTGTGACAATAGATGATGAGTACTGTGAATGGGTTAAGTGCTACTACCACCACTTTAGTTTTCCTCTGATAAGCCTATTTTTCCTAAATTATGAGGGCTAGACCATGTCTCCCAGAGAAAAGGCAACTTTCGGGAATTGACGGAGTGAAATTTTTTTGCAGCTGGATGCCTTTCTATTGCTAAATCATAATTAGAGCACGGAATAGCTAGCTTGAAGAATATGATGTGTAAATGCTATGGTACCAGTTTTTGCTGTGCAGCAGTGAATTTGATATGCATTGCTCAGTCACATATATCCGTATAGTGTACATCCATAGCATACTGACATGCTTAGAATGCAGTAATCAGATTATTATGACAGGATAACAGAACACTGCAGTTGATCTTACAGTGGTTAAATAACACAGCATTATCTCGCTGAATAGATTTGTCTGGTTGGAATACGATACAATATTATACTTGGAAGTTAACGATACGATACTTGGAAGTTAACTATTAGTTAAATTCATCAAACACAACTAAAATTATTACCTAGAACTTTACGTTTCGACCTCTATCAGAGGCCTTCATCAGAAGAAGCTGATACTCAGTTCTTCCGGTTCTTGACACGACGGGAAGACGCCGTGTCAAGAAAGTGGTCGTATGCGTGGCTCAGTTGGTAGCTGCCCTCATCACGGTTAATGGCCTGTTGTGCTTTCAGAAAGCAACACGATTCTTCGCAGCGGCCAATGGTCGTTATTCCTTACGTGGAAAACGTTTCTGAAGCCGTTGCAAGATTAATGAGAAAGCACAACACACCTGTGGCAATGAAACCATACAATTCTCACCTAGTGTGTGACCCCACAATCCGGCAACTGGGTTTCGACCTCCCTCGGCAACAGTGGTCTCTGCTGAACCATTTTCGCACGGAACATGGACATTGCGGTGCCTGCAGAAGGAAATGGCGACTTACAGACACTGATCTGTGTCCTCATGGCGAGACCCAGACGATGTCTCACATTGTCCGATACTGTCCCCTGACAAAACTGAATGACGGCTTATCTCGGCTACACTCTGCAGATGAAGACGCTGTTTCGTGGCTGACCAGTTATGGTTCATGACACGCATATGAGAAGAAGAAGACAGGAACACAGGACTGAAGTGAAATTCAAAACAGGACACACATTCATTAGAAGCCTTCATGCATCAAGTTTAACAGAACACAACAAATCCGCTCTCACCGACTACGCAACTTAAGAGAAACATGTCATCAACTGGTCTCAAGCAACGGTGATCGACAGAAAGCCAGAGCGTTTTACCAGATGTATCAAAGAGGCCATACACATCCGAAAGAAAGCAGGCCATGAACCGTGATGAGGGCAGCTACCAACTGAGCCACGCATATGGCCGCTTTCTTGACACGGCGTCTTCCCGTCATGTCAAGAACTGGAAGAACTGAGTACCAGCTTCTTCTGAGGAAGGCCTCTGATAGAGGTCGAACCTTAAGTTTTAGGTGATAATTTGGTTGTGTTCGATGAATTTAACTAATGATAACACAGCATTATGATCAGTAAGTATTTTACTTGGTTCAGTGTTTGTTCTTCTACTTGGAATGTGTCATGTATCGAGGTCCTGGCTACCCTCAGAATCCGTGGATGCAATCATATCGGCGACGGCACAGCACTTAGCATCCGAGACAAATAGTCCAGGGCTCGCAGTATGGTCAGTCCAGGATGTCACAAAGGACCTCGGCTGTCTACACAATTCAATGATGATGCCGCACAATGCTCTGAAATTATGCGTAATATAACATGTTTCTGGTGTGTTTAGGGTAGAAGATCATGATGACTTGACGCCAATATTCAACCGTCAGACTGGGGTATTGGCAGACAACTATGGAGATTATTATCTGGCAGAGTTGATTGAATCACAGGATGATGACATGAAGTGTATTGTTGCTGAGGTAAATGCAGATGCTCTGTATTGTTGCAGTTGTTATTTGTATACTTAAAAAGTTAACAAGAATATGACCACTGTGATAAAAAGCTGGCTCACAGTCATGCTTTCCTGAGAAGCAGATGGTCACCGCATTCAGATCGCACAGAGATCAATGGGAAGGATACTGGAACAGCCAGGCCCAGGTGCTTGACACACGTGCTCCACTGCTAGCTGCTGAGCCTAGCTGCTCTAATGTCCTCCCCCCTGTATCAGCCAACAACCGGGTGAGAAGGGGTAGTTGCTCTGGGGGGGGGGCTCTGAGGAAGGACTTGATTGTCGCAACAGAATCAACAATGGTCCATAGTAACTATGGGTCTATCTTGCTTAGTTTTGGAGATATGACCATGGGATGGCCAGCAGACATTAGCAACCAACACATAACTGGTCGTTAACTGTTTAATTGCCATATTAAAACCGCAGAGCACTGGACCATCATATACATGTAGCAATACAGTGATTGGTACATTGGCCATTGATGGGTGGGCTGTTACATTTGGCATAGCGAGGAGGGCACTGGGCGCCCAGGGCCCCTCATCGCTGTACAAAATGTAACAGCCCACCCATCAACGGCCAGTGTACCAACTTAGTATTATTCGATGTGGCACTATAATTGCCTTTGGAGTCTATAGGATTAAGGCAAGCCAGCAGTAACAATGTAGCAAGAGTTGCGTAGAAGTACAAAGATTAATTAATTAATGTACTAATAGTGAATTAGAGGTTGTTGGTATGCTGCAAATATATTGCAGGTAATACACAATAATTTGTTAAATATCAACATTACACATTCAATAAGTCACAAAAAATTTTCTCTGGTATTGATTGTTAATTTTATCTTTTGTTTACTCTTGACTCTTGTCGCTAAAATTATAAAGACTTATGTCACATTACTAGACTAAGTAGGGGCCTATTAGTCTGAAGACAGAAGCCGCCACTATATAACATTTTGACACATGCAACACTTTTCAAGCTGTGTGCAGCTTAGAAAAAGGCGAGAAAGGGATTCCGTGAACTGTACAAAAATGCAGAATATTTTACTGTTTACTGCAATTAATAGTTTTAATCACGAGATTAATTGTGATTAAAATTTTTAGTTGTTTGGCTGCACTAGTTTTTTGATGATTGTGTTTTGTATAAGTTTATGTTTGTATTTACATTAGCTGAAATGGCTATTGCATGAGTGAATTGACTATACACTTGTTGTGCATTTAGTAGTTTGTTTATTTAATGGGTGTTAATATTTATTAAGATTAAATAGTTGCAAAAACTGATGAACTGCTAAAGATAATAAAATTGTTTCATGCAATTTGGTACTAAATGAAGTGACATAACATATTGTTATAAACATAACTGATGTAGTCTGTCAGACTGCTTGATGATTTGTGTATGCTGAGTTTTGGTGACGTGTTGATAGGTTGGTGGCAAAGCAGTTGGCTTCATGAGTATAAGTAAAGATGTTAATGTGGATCTTCTTAATAAATGCTTCGAGCTTGGTCCTTTTCATGGCTTACATGTACCACATCCGGATGACGTCCTGGAGCCCGTGCAATCTGAACCCGACATTGATCCTGAAGATGATGTTGATGACGACGGTGAGGAGGAGGAGTTTGATGAAGGTAATGACGAAACTGTATCATTATATTGAACAGCAATGGCAACAACGGACTTGTTTAATGCATAAGCATCAATCTGTTAGTGCTTTTACATTTGGCGTTTGGAATCAGAAGGGTGCTTGGTCCACCAGTCCTAAAAAATTTCCCTTTGGATACAGTATTTGGGGAATCAGCCTGAACTGTGACAGTTGCTGAAAATTGGTCGGTTAACTTATTTGCTGCAGTACATACTTCTGCTGTACACCATGTAAACACTACAGAGTACGCTATTGGATGCTGGCGGCATACGGGGGTTATCTTTAGGGACCAACCTAATTCACGATTTCACGGCCGTGACATTTTCCGTGAAATTGGCCTTCTTCCGTGAAAAACGCCCATTTCCGTGAAATTCCGTGAAATCCATGATTTTTCGTGAATTTTTACGCTTTTGCTTTCATTTATGAAGGTTTTCAGAGTTCTATCAACAGCTT
>Ga0209149_1001668_pt1 | contig 11587 bp, 2 predicted proteins | sample WorMetTyACAVOLI2_FD_187423 | JGI IMG/M metagenome (GOLD analysis project Ga0209149, IMG submission 187423) | Marine gutless worms symbiont microbial communities from Max Planck institute for Marine Microbiology, Germany - Olavius algarvensis... ...
GAGTCAAATGTATTGACAGTTTTTCCGTGTGGAATTTTTTAATTTTCTATAGTTAAGGTAGTTTAGTTTGTTTGCTGTTTTTATCGTTTACTGTTTGCTACCAGTTGTCTGGTGAATAAAGATGTTTATTAATAATCAACACAACCGGCTACGTTTGCATCAACGTAAACGCTTTTGAATGTATCTATAACCACAGGCGCTTCTTCAAAGTCAGCCATTGCATACAGTGGTGTAAAGCTGGGAACTAGTTGACTGACCTTCTCAAAAACCGCAGCGTTCAGAATCAGAGATTGAGTTTTGCGAGACATGAGAGCGTACAATGCTGGAAAGGCGTAGTCGGCATGTGGGACGATGATTGTGAACAGCTGATAATAGATGTGTGGTACAACTTTGAATGTAGCATCAAAGAACACGCTCGTAGCAGACTGCAGTTGCTGAAGTTGTCTGTCTGAAGCAAATATCAGTGCCGACCCGTGTGCATCAGCGTTGACGAGTCCAGTCCACGATAAAACGTGCCACCGTCAAGTTCCGCATAGCGACTGTTGCGGACGATGGCGTCAGCATCGCTGGGCGACGACGGTAGCTGCGGCTGTGCCCGACGACGACGTTTGTACATAGTGCTCCAGCTCGGCAAATGACACGTGCTCAGCAGCTTCACCCGCCGAACGGCTGACATCGTTAAAAATCTGTCGCAAGGGCGCGTCGTCCTCCTGTAACGGGATTGCTACTGCTAGCGTAGACCTGCGTGGTAGCCACGCCTACAACTTAGTGAAACTGTAGTCAGTTGCTGCTTAGCACTCGTAGCGTGCACGTCGTGGTCGCTATATTTAATAATCGTTATGTACATATTAAACGAGTAACGATACATGGTGTCTGAAGTGGTGGTGTCAGCATGTGACTGACATCCACGATGCGTGACCAGCGATGTTATTACGTGCAATATTCGTAAAATAACAGCGACAACGTTGAGTTGCGGAAGTGCAACGAACGATGCAGTCGACGACGAATACTAATCTGCGTCTGCCAGATCCGCTGCGTGTGCACGATGGAAACGTCGCAGATAACTGGCAGCGTTTTCGAGAACAATGGAATAACTACGAGGTTGCGTCCGACCTCTCGGAAGAGAGTTCCGAGAAACGCGGAGCCGTATTTCTCGCATGTATTGGCAGCGATGCATTTGATGTATACAGAACAATGCAGTTCGAGTCACCTGCTGATAGAAAGAAAATCGATAAACTGATCGAAGCATTCGAGTCGTTCTGTATAGGCGCTGTTAACGTAACGTATGAGCGCTACACGTTTAATCGTCGTGTCCAAGAAAACGGTGAACGTTTTGATGTTTTTCTTGGCGAAGTACGACGCCTGGCTCGCTCGTGTCAGTTCGAAGGAGTGGTAGATTCCATGATCCGTGACCGGATAGTCGTCGGAATACGCGACGATGCGACGCGACGCAAGCTTCTACAAGTCCGGGACTTGACGCTGAAGAATGCTATCGATATATGCAAGGCGAGTGAGGAAGCTGCACGTCAACTGAAAGTTATGACGTCACCGGAAGAGGTACAGCCGATCCAGCGGTCAAGACCGTCGACGCCACACGGGAAACACCGTCGATCATCTTCCTGCCGCCGCCGTGATCAGAGCGTCGCTGAGGCCAGAGCATGCCGTTTCTGCGGTCGACAGCACGCCAGCTCGAAAGAAGCGTGTCCGGCATTTGGACAGAAGTGCAGACGATGCGGAAAAATGAACCACTACCAGAAGATGTGTCGTTCATCAACCAGTTCGACGACCAGCGCTCGAAGCAAGCAAGTATGTCACGTCGAAACGGAGGAGCTGCTAGCCGTCCACACGACTGACTGTAAGAGAGTTTATTGCAATCTAAACGTCAACGACAGGTCAGTAAATTTCCTTATTGATTGTGGAGCGTCGTGCAATATCCTGCCCTGGGACGATGCGGTCGGTATTGACCCACAATTAAAACTGCTGCAACCGACAGAGACAAAGCTGACCATGTTTGATAATACGGAACTGAAAACTAGAGGCGTGATGACAGTACCAGTACAACATCCGATTACGGGGAAACGCCGACAGATGAAATTTTTTGTGGCTGATACCCACAATAAAGCAGTCTTGGGCATAGACGCATGCCAAGAAATGGATTTGATAACTGTGAATCGCAGTAACTTGTGCACTGTACAGTGTAAACGACGTCAGCTGAAATCGACTACACTGCCGTCGCCCAGCCAGTCGTCGTCACCGACGTCACGACCACCGACGCTGTCGTGTCGCCGCGGCGATGTCACTGCAGTGCGTTGTCCGACGGAAGCGGAAGTGCTGTTAGAATATCCTGATGTCTTCAAGGGCGTGGGATTACTCGAAGGAGAAATTCATTTCGACGTAGATAAATCTGTGCCGCCAGTGCAGATGCCTTTGCGACGACTACCGCTTGGAATCCGTGACAAGGTACGTGATGAACTTCAACGCTTAGAACGTGACGGCATAATTGCGCCCGTTGCTGAACATACGCCTTGGGTGTCGCCGCTATTAATTGTCACCAAACCTGACGGTCGACTTCGCCTGTGTATCGACGCCAAGCCGACTATCAACAAAGCTTTACGGCGAGCTACGCATTACTTGCCGACGATCGATGACGTCCTACCACAACTGGCGGAGGTAAAAGTTATATCTACCTGCGATGTGCAAGAAGCATTTTTTCACATGAAGCTAGATGAAGAATCGAGTAAACTAACAACATTCGCCACACAATTTGGCCGATACAGATGGATTCGATGTCCATTTGGCGTAAGTCCGGCACCAGAATTGTGGTCCGCACGACTACAGACAGCTCTTGCTGGCTTGAAAGGAGTTGCCTGCATAGCTGACGATGTCATTGTGGTTGGAGCAGGGCAGACGGAAACAGAAGCTACAGCAGATCACAACCACAATCTGCACGCATTGCTGAACAGATGCCGTGAACGAGGCATAAAACTGAAGTACGATAAACTGAAACTGAACCGAGCATCAGTCGTATTTTGCGGTCATGAGCTGACGAAACAAGGTTTACGTCCAGACGATCGGAAACTGGAGGCCATCAGCAAGATGCCGCCGCCTACAGACCGCAAAGGAGTTCAGAGGCTGCTGGGAGTCACAACGTACCTCTCGAGATACTGTCCGAACTTCAGCAACGTCACTGCGCCTATTCGAGAATTACTGCATCGTGAAAACGAATTTCACTGGGATCCACAGGTGCATGGAGTTGCGTTCGAGAAGGTGAAGAAACTACTGACTACACCGCCAGTGCTAGCCTATTATGATCCAAGAAAACCGACTGTTCTTCAAGCAGATTGCTCAGAAACTGCCTGCGCAGCTGTTCTTATGCAAGATGGAAGACCGATCGAGTTTGCATCACGAGCATTGACGAAGGCGGAGCAATCGTGGGCACAGGTGGAAAAGGAACAGCTAGCCTTACTTTTTGGACTTGAGAGATTTCACACATACTGCTACTGTAATCCAGATCTGACGTTGGAAACTGACCACAAAGCATTGGTGAATATATCGAAGAAAGCTCTGTCGAGTGCACCTAAAAGATTGCAGCGAATGCTACTAAGAATGCAGCGGTACAGCTATAAACTGTCATTCAAGCCTGGAGCTCAATTAATTCTCGCAGACACTCTGTCAAGGGCCGCTCCAGAAACGTCAGTGAACGACAAGATAGCAACAGAGTTCTCTGAGCAACTAGCAACGTTGGATCAAGAGCAACTGAATGAATTGAAGATGGTTGCATCGCAAGAATGCATCGACATGATTAAAGCCGCAGCGCTGGAAGACGAAAATTATCAGTTGTTAATGTCACAGATATTGTCAGGTTGGCCATCAGATGCAAGCGAAGTGCCTACAGAGATTCGAGAGTATGCAACATTTGCAGACGAATTGACAGTCAGCAATGGATTTGTCTTCAAAGGAAATCGAGTCGTGATCCCGACTGGAGCGCGAGATGACATTTTGCAACGTCTACATGCCAGTCATATCGGTATAAACGGATGTGTACGGCGGGCTCGTGAAACAGTATTCTACCCAGGAATCACCACCGCACTGAAAGATCTAGTTTCTAAGTGCGCAGTCTGCCTACGATTCCAACAAGAGACGCAAAAAGAACCATTACTACCACACGAGGCACCAGAGAGGCCATGGCAGAAGGTTGGGACAGACATATTTACACATCGAGGTCAAGATTATCTCATTACAGTCTGTTATCTGACTGGATATTTCGAAGTTGATCGTATACCGTCTAAACGAATTTGTGACGTCATATATGCATTACGTCAGCAATTCGCTCGTTATGGACTACCAGAAGTTGTGGTGTCTGACAACAGTCCATTCAGAGCTGCAGAATTTCAGCGATTCGCGAAGAAATGGGATTTTTCGCATGTAACAATCAGCGCGAGATACAGTCAAAGTAACGGCCGTGCTGAGAATGCAGTGAAAACAGCCAAACGGCTGATGACTAAAGCCGTCGAGTCGGGTCACGACCCACTGATGTCCTTGCTGGAGTGGAGAAACACACCATCGGAACAACTGGGCGAGTCGCCAGCATTTTTGATGTTCGGGCGCCGAACGAGGACTCGACTACCTACAGCCAACTCACTACTGTCAACACCAACTGCCGCAGCCGCTCAGTCAGCGCTGAAAGCAGCAAAGCAACGACAGAAAATCTATTATGATCGCCGAGCAGCGAAAACTGAGCGACCGACTATCCCGGTCGGGCAGACCGTGCGAGTTAAACATGATGCCAACGACTGGAGGAAGGGGGAGATATCGCGAGTACTCCCACATCGGTCATATGAGATACAGCTCGAGGACGGATCTACGCGACGGCGTACATCGCGACACGTGAGATTCTCGTCCGAGCCGCCGATAGTAATTGATGACGGAGCCACCACTGCTGCAGTACCCGCTGACTCACCAGCAGCACCGTCGTCAGAACTAAACAAGTCGCAGATGTCGAGCAAGCAAACTGTGACTCGTTCAGGACGCGTCGTAAAACTGCCTATGCGTTACAGAGAATAGAGACTGACTGGACAGACAGTCCTAGATTATACTTAGCATTTTAGACAGCTTGTTGAAAGTTGTATCTAGCAAGTCTTGTAACTTCGAGTAGCCGAGACATTTCATTAATTGCATGCTGCAGTAAAATTACGACACATTGCATTTATTGTGCATGTTGTAGGCTTTATGTCTCTATTTTCCATGTAGTGAATTACTGTTTTCATCATTGGATATGAACATTATCTTAAAAGACAGGGGATGTAACGGGATTGCTACTGCTAGCGTAGACCTGCATGGTAGCCACGCCTACAACTTAGTGAAACTGTAGTCAGTTGCTGCTTAGCACTCGTAGCGTGCACGTCGTGGTCGCTATGTTTAATAATCGTTATGTACATATTAAACGAGTAACGATACAGTAGTGAGCTTTCTCAGTGGAGTCCAGGACAGAGTGAGTGCCGCTCTCCCCCGGTCCCCCCAACTGTACTCGGGGCGCTTAAATACGAATGCTACCCGTAAAATGTAATTTTTGCTTCTTCTTTCGCAATGAGTGACTGATGCCATCACATTGTTTGACGGTTTACTGGTACATCCACCGTCATCCATCCACCATGTATCCGCCCTAACATCCCATGACGCAATGCGTCATTCCCATATAGACCATCCATCCATCCATCATATCTTTAATGAAAAGTTGACAAAACGCAACAGTGTACAATATGAGGGTAAAAGTAAAATGAGTTTAAAATAAGTTTATGTAAACTAATCCATGTCTTTGAACAACTGTCTAGTAATGAAGTTTCTGGCGTCAGACTTAACAGTCAGAGAACAGTCATGTCGGCGAGCCTGGCGAGGTCGCAGTTTATATGACTGTTGAGTTCGGCTTGGCAGGAGGTGGTGAAGAACATGTTGAGAATTGGCTAGAATGTTTTCGAACAGAGACTGCTTTCGCCCACGGATGATGACCAAAGTAATACGTGTTAGTAAAACGATTTATTATAACGAAGCTACAATATAACACTGTAAGCTACAATAACTCCACGTTTATCACTGTTAGTACAACAAAAAGCATCATGAATACTGTCTGCACGCTCAACCTCGAGTCGCTGACAGACTAACAACGATAGAAGTCTTCATCATCACTAGGTTCAATAGAAAATCACGATAAAAAATGGCAAAAATCACGGCACACATTTGCAAAAATCAAAAATCGCGGTAAAATCACGGCATCAATTCAAACACCAAAACGTGACGTCTTTATCAGTAGATATGTGTTTATATTGTAACAGGGATTAACATCTATAATTGAAAATCATCATAGCATGAACTGGTTGATGTAAGTGACATCGTTATGGCACTTGCTTAATGAGGAAGTAAGGCAAATGCGTGAATTTCACTATGGGACGCAGTTCTATTTGTTGACAATTGAATTTTGTGCTAGGAACACAACACGAGTTGCAGTTTTCACTGAGCAAATATTGAACTATTTTTGGTGAAATCAGCAAAATCATGGCAATTCACGGCATTTGGTAAAAATCACGGCAAACGGCGAAAATCACGGAAATCAAGGCTTCCGTGATTTCGTGATTTTCTATTGTCCCTAGTCATCAGTCTTCACCGGTAACACAGTGTAAAACCACAATGTAAAAATACCTGCAATTAACACATAAACATTGAGTCAGTTAAACACATTAATCACTATGCACAGCTACTTATCCTGTCTGCTACTTATAATATAGTGTGGCTTCAGTACGTAGTGTCAACTGTATGTAACGAATGCATTTGATGGTGACAACAAGTGAGTAATAATTTTTTCTTTATGTTTATGCATCGCCTACAGTACAGCTGGCATGCAACTTCCACAAACATCAAAATGTGTGACAAGGCAGTACAGTAAACATACAACTTATATGCGTTAGGTAATTAATGGTTAATTTGATTACAAAATCTGGTAACACAAACCAGTTAAGACTGTTAAAATTGAAGCAATCACGACATAATCCGCTTACAGAAGGTGTACAGAAACAGTTAAGGTTATCACATAAATTCTCCGCTGGAGCAAACGCATAATGAGGATGCGAAAATCACAAGGAAATCATTGGAGACAGTTGCAGTAGTAGCATTTTACGGATGCCATACCTGTTACAACCCAAGAATCAGTATCAAAGAACTGAACAGTAACAAACTCACAAATACTATATCAAAAAAACGCAACAACGAATGCCAAAACAAAGAAATTGCTGAAACAAGACATCACAAGTAAGTAAGTAAACAAACAGTATATTAGTCTCCAAGTGACAAACGCGCATAGCTACAATAATAATACACGCAACGATTCTTGAGCAATGTTACGAACACAGCAATAAAACAACGAACAAATAAACATTTAGACCGAAATATTATAGAACAAGTGCATCACTGATGTTAACCCTTCAGAGTGCAGAGGCAATTATAGTGTCACATCAAATAACATGAAGTTGGTAAACTGGCCGTTGATGGGTTGGCTGTTACATTTGGTACAGCGAGGAGGGGACTGGGTGGGACCACAGCCTGCCCAGGCCCCTCTTTGCTGTACCAAATGTTAACAGCCCACCCATCAACGGCCAGTGTATCAATCAACGTATTGCAGTATAATAGTCCGTTGCTCTGCGGTTTTAATGTGGTCACGAAGGGTTAACAATAGCACAGACAACATTCCCCGTCATACAGAGTACCAGCTTCAGGTGCATACATACTGCCTAACAGGTCTTCTTTGATCATTTTTTTGTTTTATTAGATGTAAATGGGATGAACAGTTTCATCATCTTGCGATCAAAATTGACACACAATGCCACGTCCCTCCCAGCGGGTGTGTGCATAACAACATCCAAATAATACAACTGCATCAAGTCTCCACGGAATTTGCATTTCAGCCTCGGCCTATTGTACAGCAGCTCTAGTAAAAATACAAAACAGAGACAACAAATAGATGTAGCACGTCATAAAATGCCAAAATAATAAACCCAAACTAAACTAAACCCGACTTACTTGGCTCTTACAATGTTTGGAGACGAATGTGATCGAATATGTTGTATAATGTAACATTTCAGAAGCACACTACAATATAACCAATATAATATAATACAATATAACCACGGCATTAGTTAGTGCAGTACAAACGTATAATACACAAATACAAAGGCTGAGCAATGTCGGAATACAGTTTATATCACATGCTTACATTATAATGAGTCGTCATGTTAAATCCGTGACAGCAACTGTGATTACATCCAGGTAGTATTATGTCCACTGCGATGCGACGTCACACTTAGAAATACAGAGTGTTCTCAAACTCCTACAAAAATAAAATAATATGAACAAAAATTTCAAAGAATATAGCTAAGAAAATACACACTGTCAGCATCTACAAATAATTAATTGATTAAATATTCTTTGCTAGCTCCAATGTAAAGAGGACGTCAGGCAAAGTGCCATTACAGAAATTGGATTTAGCATTGAAGATAAACATCTCATTAACCAGTTCTGAGTGAGCATTAAGCATGGTGCAAAACACTTGCTCAAGATGAAGTCTTGACGGCTAACCTGAAGATATTGATCAATAAAATCTGTGCAAGATCTATGCAGTGGTGTGGCACTGATTGACCATTGGGGGGCCAAAATTTTGGGGGCCCACAGAAAAAGTTGAGTATAGGTGGACAACTACAAACCTTCCTGCATGCAATGACATATTGCACCATAATTGTTTTGATAATAATACTGCTTCATAGCGTTTCCGTTATCACAAACTTTTTAATTCCAAAGCGTGACAAACAAACAAACAGACAAAGAACATGGCACTTTTTCGTCTACAGCCGGCGCGCGACCCACGATCCCCACCATGCTTGGCATGGTCATAGAGGAGGTCCGTACCATTTTTGCACTGATTGGCCCCCCAATCGATTGACCACAACCCAGACAAGCCAATGATGCCACTGCTCTCATTTTCTCCGATCAGACTTTTTAACCCACAAAAACTCCACCTTCTGTCTGGCACATATTTCAAAAATCATAAAGCATTTTGCTCCATGCTTTTTACTCAACCAAGAGTATTTAACTAAATAATTATATTCAATGGTAAATAATAGGACTTGTACAGACATCTTCACACTGTAGCCAGCAAAAAAGATTTAATCAAAAAGACATTACTTTTTTAAATCTTTAGAATCAGCAATTCCTCAGCTACACTGTTACATATTTTCATTCATACTGGCTAATTTTTCTAAGAGTTATGCAAGAAGACAGAAGGGCATGTTTTTTTCGGAACACAGTGTATATCTGGAAGCACACTTGATCAACAACAACTACAACAACAACAAATGCTGTGTGCTCAGTCGATAAACGACGAAATATTAAAATAACTGCTAAAGTACAAACAGCTGTAAAAGTTCAGTGAAATACTGCACGTGGCAGCTAATGATTACAATAATACATCACCATCATACGCCACATTTTATACAAACCAATTGCAAATCTGTTATGGTAGAAAAACACACTATCCTTCCCAATGACAAAATTTATTAAAATCAAACTTTAGATTGCTATTACACAGTAAGTATGTATTAAGTTCATATCAATGCATAAAAATACCCTGATAAACTACAGAAAAAAGTAAAAGTAAGTATGTCAAACATTCTTTAGAAATTCAGTGTGTACAAAAAATGTACTTTCAAACAAAAGTTAATCAGAAAGAAATAGAAACAAGAAACAATTAGGAACAAGAATTGATTAGAATAGAACAAAAAGATGCATAAAATGCTTTTAAAAACAAACACATTAACCTGTTTAACAACGTGAAGCTGATTACCAAAAACTGCACAATATGATACAAAATCTGCTCTGCAGAAATGTGTAAAATGTTAAGAAAAACGCTACATGCAATATAACAAAGTGTACAACACAGATTTTTAAAAAAACTCGAGACACCTAAGCACTGTAGGTATAGGTATAGTAGTGTTTAACGTCCCACTCGACACATTATAGGTCATTTCGGAGACGATTTTACGGGTCAGATGACCCAACCAACAGTGTCATAGCACTGAAGGATGATGGTTAGTCAACGAGGTCAAGGGCCAATCTCACCAGGCTCAGCTCACTAAAAGGTAAAGAGAAGGATGTAAGCAAAACAATTTTTAATACATATATAGCACCATGAAGACCGAAGACACAGAGGTGCTCGGAAGAGAGCTAAACTAAGCAAGATCAAAGCCCGATACAGTTGACCAACCTGTAAGAACTGCTCGTATCTTTGTGCACCATTATAATAGTACACAATACTGCAAGACAGAGACAGTTTTCTCTATATACCCCTTCCTCCAGACCAACATCACATCTCAGATGTGGCCATGTGGAGGTAAGGGGGGCGAAGTCAGGGGTATACGGATGGAAACCAGCTGGTAGTGGATCTTGTAGAACATTACGAGCCTTGCATGTCTCCGTCTCTCAGCCAGGGGCTGCCACTTTAACTGAAATACTTGTACTTGCTGATGACGGGCTGAGAAGTTCTTCGAACTTTAAATGCCCCATTCCACGTCGAGTCGGTTCTTGAAGGAATTTACAGTGTCTGCTTCAATTACATGTGCTGATAAACTGTTCCAATTTGATACAACTCTCTGGCTAAAAAAGTTGCGTCTTAATTCTAATCAGCTTCTTGTGGTAGCAAGCTTGAAGCAGTGTCCCCTTGTATTGTAGCCGTTGGAATATATATGGAAAAAGTTTTCTGACTTTATATTTTCCTTTCCGGTAATAATTTTATAAGCTTTGATCAAGTCTCCACGTTGCCTTCTTGTATGGAGTGTAGTTAGATTGAGCTTCCTGAGTCTGTGTTCGTATGATAACTTTGAGTAGCCACTTATTAGCTTCGTCGCCCTTCGTTGTACTTTTTCCAGGTGTTCAATGTCCCCTTTCAGATATGGGCACCATGCTTGTATTGCATACTCCAGGTGTGGTCTGATGAAGCCTTTGTAAATGATCAAAAAACTTTTCTTGTCTAGATCTTTAAATTGTCTATGGACCATGCCCAGAACTCTGTTTGCTTTAGAAGCTGCTTCGTGACATTGTCTCGAGACTTTCATAGTATTTGCTGTGAGTACTCCTAGGTCCTTCTCTTCTGTTATTTCCAATATACTACAGTCAGTATTGTCTTGTTGTATTGTATAATTCATTTTATATTGGTGTCCAATGTGCATGACTTTGCACTTGTCTGGATTAAACTTCAACTGCCATTCTGCGGACCAAGTACTAAGCGAGTCCAGATCTTTTTGAAGAGCAGCTGCATCACTGATACATGATATTTTAGTCCATATCTTGGTGTCATCAGCAAACATACAGATGTTGGTTTTAACCCAGTCTGGTAAATCATTTACAAACAACAAGAACAATAGAGGACCTAGCACAGATCCCTGTGGCACTCCACTTAGAACTTCTGACCAGGTAGAGTACTGTCCATTGACTACAACTCTCATTAATCTGTTTGTCAGAAATGATTGCAACCAAATTAACAATTTACCGT
>Ga0209149_1001669_pt1 | contig 11587 bp, 7 predicted proteins | sample WorMetTyACAVOLI2_FD_187423 | JGI IMG/M metagenome (GOLD analysis project Ga0209149, IMG submission 187423) | Marine gutless worms symbiont microbial communities from Max Planck institute for Marine Microbiology, Germany - Olavius algarvensis... ...
CCACCAGACAACTTTTATGATCGTTAACAAACAGCTTGCTAAACATTATTAAAATCGACTGAACTGGGTCGTAGTTATAGTCCGCCAAAGTTGGCGCGTTTTTTTGAACCACAGTGTATATACGCACATCACCATTAATACATCAGTTAACTGACAATAATAAATTTTAAAAAATAACCTTCAGATTCATTACACAACTTTATTTCACTATAAACATGGTAGTAAAAAACAACAAATAAATAAAACAAAAAATACATTGGATTAAACGTTTTAATTGCGGCACAGCCCTAATAAATTATTATTACTGTATTACATTTATCATGGAGTGTCGTGTCGCTACCTGTCCATGTCGACGGGGGCAAAGCGTCTGCGCAGTTCCGTGCGTCAGTTTCATTCCGCAATGGCCGTCATACAGATCCGATGCGTAGTCGTCGACCACGTGATGCCGAGACCACGTGACGGCGCGACGAACGTCGTACGGCGAGTCGTAGTGTCGGCAGGTCGGCGACAGCGGAAGCGGAAGTGACGTCATCGCGAGGTCGTCCATAGCGGCGGTCGTGGCGACGCCGTAGCCGACGTTGGCGGCGCTGATCAGCGGCGGATCGCCATCGCAAATTCCGCCGCCGCCGCCGTGGCCGGAGTGCTTCATCGCGTAAAGCTCCGAGCGACATTTCAGCTTGTGTTCTCGATATCTGATCGCCACAGTGAAATCACGGTGTCAGGCGGTTCTAGGTAGGACCGTGAGCACACACCCCCACGTTGACCCCCTCCCCGCTAATATATTCACACATATTCCCATAAGTACAAGTGGTGGGCCAGCTCCCTTAAAAATGGTGCTCGGTGATACCCCTGGAGATACCCCCGAGATAACCCCCATAGACGGATGCGGGATATGGCCAGGAGTACGGGTCTAATGCCAGTTTTCAAATTTTCTGCAGGGGGATATCTCCCAGGGCCATCTCATGAATTCATAAAATTCGTTGTCTGAAGTGCAGTTCATATTCATTGGAGTTTTACTCTTAGTCAATGACGTACTTTGTCTACAGTACCTCTAGTTATCGAATGAATGGCCAACTAATCTCGTCTTCGTTTCTTTTAATTTATAATTCGCTAGGTAGCAGCACTGAAATGCTGACGGCGCGACTCGCGCTTTGTTGTTTGCTGTTTCCGATTACCGCCCAAATTGTAACCTTTTAGACTCCATCGCCTTCTGTATTAACTATGGCCGTATATGTAGCAGTTTGATCGATATATTCAGCATCAAAGAATGGCGTGACCTTAAAAGCATGGTTGAGATTCGTTCGTGGTCATTGAAAATGGCACCATTTGATAGATTGTTTGCGAGTTCCGACTAGCGTTCCATAGTAACTATATGGCGCTATCTTGTATCATTTCCGAGATACAGTTATTGGTCGAAAATCGCAACATTTTATACCCCACCTGTATTTAGCTCCCATAAGGGATGGCCCCGTCGGAATTTCGCGAAGATGTTTAATACCCATAAAACTAGAATGATTGGGCTACAGTATGGTTGAGCCGTTTTTACAGAATACCGGAACGCAACGGACAGACAGACAGACAGACAGACAGAATTGATATATAAATATCGCGCGTCAGTATGTTGACGCGCGATAAATACCAAAAAAAACAAATAGGCCTAGGATAGAAACGCGTAAGCTGCGCACACAATAGCCTATGTCGAGGGCATCTATGATAACGCCGTGACCTTGAAATCTAGGTTAACGGTCACTCAAGGTCACTGGAAACGGAACCATTGAGTAGATCATACACGACTTACAATTAGTCGAGTTATTGGACGTTGAATATTATCGTGACCTTAAAATGTGGGTCAGAGGTCACACAAGGTCATTGAAACTGGTGCCATTCGAAAGCTTGGGTGCGGTTTCCTATTCGCCTTCTATAGTAACTGTGGCCGTATCTGTAGCCGTTCGTGAGATATTTAGTGTCAAAAAGTGGTGTGACCTTGAAAACAGGGTTAGGGTTCGTTCAAGGTCATAGGAAATGGCACCATTTGATAGATCGCATACGAGTTCCTATTCGCCTTCCTTATTAACCATGGCGCTATCTTGTATCGTCTGCGAGATATAGCCACTTATTGGTAGAAAATCGCGAAATTTGTATACCCACCTGTATTTATCACCCCCGCAGGGGTGACCCCGTTGGAATTTCGTGAAGATGTTTGATGCTGATAAAACTAGAATGATTGGGCTACCGTACGGTGAAAAAAACTATGACGATATTTTAAGCCGTTTTCATCTGATAGCGGAACTTCACGGACTGACGGACAAAGTCAAACGAGCCGGCGACAGTCGACTTTCGACAAGTCGACGATTTGTCGCCGTTTTGTCGACTGTCGACTTCGTCGCCTGTGTGTACCGGGCTTAAGGCGCTCAGGTATGACACGCGTTATCAAGGGATCTCAGTTTTACCTGCACACCCCGCGTTCATCCGTAAACGGAATGAGCCACACCTGCCTTCACTACCTAGCATAAACTAGGTAAGCTACTACTCATCTCCTCATCCCACTGAGGGTAAGAGGCTGAGTAGACCTCGACAAACTGATGATCCAGGAGAAAATATCTCACCAAGCAGGGGCCTACACTGGGTCTACACGGCGATGCTGTTAATACTTCAACACTCCGGTTATCATCGCGGTGGCCATTACTGTGGAGAAGTATCGAACCACAGGACCTCAACGGCAGAAAGACTAGGAGTCTGCAACCGATCGAACGACTGTCGCGTATGTTTTGCGATACCGTTTACCTTGGTGTGCATCAATTAGATGTTTTCGTAATGTTTACATTTACGTGTACCACAAATCACGCATTGACATTGTATCGTTTAATTCTGCTGACTGACATTTTTATTTCTCTTGTTTAACAGCGGATTGTCTGTTTCTCATTAAATTACAGGCACCATGGACTGCTAGTGCTACGGACATGCGCCGTCAACTTCATTGGCTGCCAGTAAGACAACGGATTGTTTTTAAACTGGCAACTGTCACGTATAAGGCACGGCTGTCTGGACTCCCGTCGTACTTACAGTGTGAAATTCAGGATTACCATCCGTCTAGAACTCTACGCTCAACTTCAGCTCTTCTCCTTCAGCAACAACCAGCCACTATATCATTTGCAGCGAAAGCGTTTTGTGCAGCCGCTCCTACAGTCTGGAACTCTCTCGGTGTCCACACCCGTTCAGCTGATACATTTTTGACATTTAAGAACCGGCTTAAAACTGAACTGTTTAAATCCTGCTACTCATAACTGTTTTTGGCGCCATCGCAGCGCTCCAGATTCGCTTGCGAATTGACATGTAGGGCGCGTTAGAAATTTATTTGTATGTATGTATGTATTATTATTAAGCAAGAAAATAATGAGTGGCGTATCGTTAAGGACTAACTGCTAGGACACTTTACAAACTGAATAAGTTCACGAGACGGTGGTGGGGTTAGGAGGCCTAATTAAAACGGTGTATCAGTTAGCACAAGTCGTAACAGCGACGGAAAGGTTCGCATTTCAGCAGCCGCCTAAATACATGTACAGGCAACGAAGGTGCATTGACTGCATTCTGTGTCGATGACGACAAACTGTTCCACACATGAGGACCAGCGACACAGAATGCACGGTCGCCTACGCTAGTCCGTCGCGCCCTCAGAATGTCCAGTCTGGCCGAGGCCGATAGGATCGCAGCCTTCTGCGAGACTCCAAGGCTGCCATCGGCTGCAGCTGGTCAGCAAGGTATGGCGGAGCAGTACCATGGAGACAACGAAAAACGAGCACCGCAAGTTTGAACTGAATGCGCTCAGGTACAGACAATCAGTGCAGTTCCATGAGCAGTGGGCGTTATGTGCTCGTACTTCCGTTTTGAGTAGATCAGCTGAGCAGCGGCGTGCAGAACAGACTGAAGTCGCGCCGTCAACTGTCCACTCAGACCAGTCAGTGTTGCATTGCCATAGTCAAGACGTGTCAAGACAAGCGACTGCACAAGCGACAGCAACACAGGTCTAGTAACAGAGCGTTTGACACTGCGGATCTGTCTGAGAGCTACAAAGCAGCTTGACACAGTTTTATAGACATGAGTTGTCATGGAGATGTCAGAGTCCAGGTAGATCCCCAAGTTACGGACCGACTACGCAGGACTGATAGAATCAGTCACAGTCCCAGCGCGAATCAAGGTCGACGGGACCTGATCCAGTCGTCGACCCGACGAACTCCATAAAAACTCAGTCTTGGCTGCATTGAGCTGGAGTCTGTTTGACCGCAGCCACTCCGCTACGCTATCAATGCAAGAAGACATTTGCTGCTGCAGGTGCACAGCCTGTGTCATCAGCGTAGAGGTGCGGGTGCAAGCCAAAATTCTCAATGAGCCGCACGAGGTCAACCGTGTAGAGTACAAACAAGATCGGCCCGAGGACAGAATCTTGGGGAACTCCACAGCCTAACAAGGCAGGGTTTGATCTAGATGCTCTACGACGAATGAACCACGTGCGGCCATTGAGATACGATGTGAACCAGCTCAATGCAGTACCATGAAGACCATAAGATACTTCCAAACGACGAAGAACTATCTCGTGGTGAACTGTGTCGAATGCAGACGACAGATCAAGCAGTGCCAAAAGTCTTAGGTTGCCATTGTCAATGGCCAACAAAATGTCAGACATCACCTTCAATACAGCCGTCTCTGTAGAGTGAAAGGCCCGGTAAGCAGACTGTAAATCAGGCAGCAGCCCAGCTCCTCTGAGATAGTCGATAAGCTGCTGAGCTACTAAGCGCCCACGAAGCTTAGACAATACAGACAGATTCGAAATCGGCCGATAGGACTTGGCATCCAAATCTGCCTTCTTAAGCAACATATGCTGCCTTGAATACAGACGGCACCAGGCCTTCACTCAACGACTGATTGAAGAGCTCGACCAAGAAGGGCTCAAGGACATCAGCAACCTGCTTAAATATACCAGTGGGCACTGGATCGCTGTACACTGCTTGTCCGGCAACATCCGTACGGCCTTGGCAATATCATCACCATGCAGCGAGTGGTCGGAAGTTACGCAATGTACAGCCAGCCAGAGCAAATGTAAAGGTAGGCGGTGGGGCATCGCCCGTAGCCAGACGTACACAAAGTACTATACAGCAGCAGCAGCAGCATTAATGAGAGAGCCTGAAAATGAAAGTGACGGCGAACAACGCCTAATATAGCAAATTTTCCAGCGTCATCGCGGTGATAATAGTAAACAATACGCGCAACAATGGCGGACTTGCAAGAGATTGTTACAGAATTATTACTCAACACTTGTAAATTAGGCCGACGTCATGGGTTGAATTTCAACAGTGTATTGGCCTTGCCTTATTGTGCCGCCGTAGCGACTCAACGCGGATCGTCAGACGACGACGAAACTGAGTACATACCGGTGATAACAGGAAGTGTTGCTGAATTTTACATAGAACCGATGTTGTCGTGTGTTGGTGATCATGATATAATGCTTCACCGTAGCAATAAGCTCGCAATACCATCAGGAACAACTCCGCCCATACAGCTACCAGACGAGTTTCATAGTCGTGTCTTGGTGTGTGAAATTGTCGACAGTGAGTTTCCAGGCTACGTGTACTTGGTGACGTCTTACTTACTAACAGAATGTATTCATGACAGCAAATACAACGCCGTGAAGTGTCAACGTCGGTACCATGCATATGATATTGCTGCCGAGCATCATGGCCCAGCACTTGTGACTGAACTGACTTTACCACATATATCGTTAGTCGGACGTTTGTCTGGATCACGTTTCTCTCGGGACCTCGTCTACTGCATGCGTTGTCTGTCATGGCCGACACAAGCCGCTGATTGGCCAACACGACACAGAAACTGCGGCTGGCCAGACTCAGCAACCGTTGGTCGTGTTGTCAGCAATGGATGTGATGTAGTTCAGGTGGCACATCGTCAATGTAGACGAGATGAATGGATGCGTCACAGACAGCACAGACTGTCATTCTCACGAGCAGAAATTGTACTGGTAAACAGCTGGATTCCAGTACAGCAGATTATCTATCACGTGTTACGAGTTTTCGTCAAGATAGAGCGATTAACAGACAGTGCTAACATCTCTGATGCAGCCACACTGAGCAACTATCACATTAAAACTCTGATGTTGTGGGCTTGTGAACTGAAACCAAAAAGCTGGTGGATTGATGACTTGAATGTTGTCAGACTCAGTGTCCAATTGTTACACACTTTGGGTGTTTGGTTGACTGATGCACGCTGTCAACATTATTTCATCTACAACTGTAATTTGTTGGATTCTCCTCATTCTCCTGGTAACTCTAATTGTTCTCAACTCCCTCAACTCATTGCAACCAGGTTAATGTCAGAAACAGAAGCATCGCTAGCACAATGGTTTATAAACAGTTATGTACGCAAATGTGCAAAATTTTATCCTGACGATGTTTCACGGTTGTTTGATGACGTCAGTAATAGGACAAAAGTACAGAAGGCGGTTTCAGCGCTTGTGGATTGTCGATTCGATGAATCGCTGATCATGGCTATGTGTAACTTTACAGCAGCTCAGCACGCAATCACGTCTGCTGTTACTACCTACTATATGACTGTGCGTTCATGTTTGTATTGTACGAAAGAGCTCGTAAAGATTGACCGGCGTTTAACTGTGTACTTTACCGCAGTCACTTTCCTACACGTTGCCTACGAAGCAGCAAGAGATCCGCTGAAAGATGAGTTGTTGGACGTTTTAGCGACAACGTGTCTACAGTCTAATGATGCACGCCGTTGTCTCAATGCACGACACAGCAGTGTATTGTCGCTAAGTCAAGCCGCCAAGTTGATGAAAGTCGTGGCGAATAACTCACGCAGCACTGTGCAGCTGATAGAGATTGAACTGTCCAAAGCGTATCTGTACAGAGCGTTGAGATGTAAAGACTCTGACAGCGACTCCATCTACTGCCTGGCAAATGTCTACTTGGCAGTTTTGTACTACATTACAGGACAATATCAGACGGCGATAGATCACTGTACACTAGTGACAAGGTCACAAGATCACTCGCAATGCAGTTCACATGTTGTACAAGGAGAACTGTTACCGAAGATTGACGACGAAATCGACAATGTATTAGGTTTAGCTGTGTTGTACCAGTACGTGCGGACAGCTGCATTGAATCAACAACAACAAACACAACATGTCAGTGTCTTTACCACGGAATTGTTTGCACATTATCTGCACATCAGATGTCTGTCAATCACGAAGTGTCGCCAGCTCACACAAACGTCATTAAATGACGAAATTCGATGATACCAGGAGCGTTTCCACGAATTGAAGGAAATATTCATCACCGACGTGCTAGTGCTTAATTTTGTGAGTCGTACAAAATACCCAACAAACGATAAAAGTCAGATGGCTGTTAGCGGTCAAGCTATGCCAGTGACGTCACATAAGTTGGACTCATCTGAACTAGTTGAGTTACTGCAGCAGTCTGCCGTTGAACATCTCACAGAATTTCGTCAACTCGAGGCACAGGAGTTCAGTTCTGAGTGTGCGATTGCAACAACAGACTTCGAGGCGCTGTACGCCTACAAACGTGGCGAGTATCAACGATGTTTACAGTTGTCTACACATAATGTACGCACGCTGATTGGTGTTGAAGGAATACCATGTGCATTCACGTATCCGGAGTTTATTCAGTTGATGGATGACGACATTGTCTCACTCACTGGACTCATGCTGATTGTAAACCGGTCGTGCAGAGAAGACTTTGGCTGTGTTTCAATACATCAGTTGTATTTGTCGCTGTATCTGATGACTCAGTGTCAGATGAAGCTACATCACTCAGTGACGTCACTAGCTCAGACACTCGACTACGTTGAAGTTGCACGTCGACATCTTGATGAACGCGGGACATTTGATCAACTGTTGTCGAAACTAATTGAACGCAAAATACTTGTATACATCAGTAGGTAATTAGCAACGATACAATGAATGAATTTTAACCCTTTAATCGCCACATTAAAACCGCAGAGCAACGGTCCATCATATAGTAATACAGTGATTAGTACACTGGCCGTTGATGTGTGGGCTGTTACATTTGGTACAGCGAGGAGGGGACTGGGTGGGCTGTGGCCCCGCCCAGTCCCCTCCTGCTGTACCAAATGTAACACCCCACCGATCAACGGCCAGTGTACCAACTTCGTATTATTCGGGGTCTAAAGGGTTAGGTTGGCATTTTGTGTGAATTGTCATCTGTAAAATAAGGTCGTTCTGACCTTCAACAGAAGACTAAATATATATATTGAAATTGCAGCTGGACACTGGAACACGTTGCATGATGCAATGTGCTAAACTTGCTGTTTAACCTACAGTTTAAGTAAACGGCATGAGTTAATTTTTATCTGCGTGGTTTTGTCTGCATTTTTATAGGGCGACGCTATTGTAAAGCGCCACCAGAAAGATATTTTCTGCTGGACGACTTCGTTGACGGCTGACTTCTGACATACTGCTGCAGGCTCGATGTTAGTCAGCACCGATACCAGCCAATGAAGAAGGACTGGCGTCAAAGTTCCGGTTATCAGGCGCATAGCGGAGTCCACGAAATCCGTATGCTTCTACTGACCTTAAAATATTCGGACGTAATACTCTGTAATTGAATAGCAGAGTGCCAGTGCAGAGATCTGTAAAATATTCGTGTCCGCACCCCAGTGTAGACCCGTAAGCCGATATGTTGACCTAGCTCAGTAAGCCCCGGTCGGGGTGGGTCATCTCTCCCGCGCGGCGCATGGGCCGACATTGAATAATTCCTCTCCTAGAAGTTTTGTCAAACGATCCAAGTTTCATCTACGTCGACTCAGCGGTCTCGGAGTCTTAGGGTTTTGAAAAGATTGCCACCGCACGGACGGACGGACGGACGGACAGACATTTGACCGGTTATTACCGCGCGACGCGTATGCATAACGCGAACTATGCCGTGGCAAGATGTCTGTCTGTCCGTCTGTCTGTCTGTATGTCTGTCTGTCACACGCCGGTATTGTGTGTAAACGGTTACATATATCCTCAAAGTTTTTTTCACCGTCGGATAGCTCCACCATGCTAGTTATTCCATACCAAACGGGATGGCAATATTCCGACGGGTACCCCTGACGGGGTGCCGAATGCAAGGGGATATGACAAAATCACAATTTGCGACCAATGTCGGGCTTTATGTCGGAACTGCTGCAAGATAGAACCATAGTTACTATGGAAGGTGAATAGGAAACCGCACCCAAGCTTTAGAATGGCACAACTTTGAATGATCTTGAGTGACCTCTAACCCAGATTTCAAGGTCACCATATTATTCGACGTCAAATAACTTAACAAGAGGTCAAAGTAATTTGACAAAAAGCGCCTCACGGGGGGCATTCCTCGGATAGGGGTCACCCCAGTGGGTCGAAAGTTGTACCATTGAATTCCTGGGGTAGGGTTTCCTATTAGTGTTCCATAGTAACTATAGGCCTATGATGCACCGTTTGGCCACAGTGCATGCGCGTGACAACCAACCAACGACCAACCAACCAACGACCAACGACGTCACGACACAGCCTATCTCAATAAGCGCCTCTTTTACTAACGTAAAGTGAGGCGCTTAAAAACGGTACAAGATAGAGCAATATTTACAACGGCTGACCTTTAGAAAGTCGTATCATTTTATCGAACGGCGCCATTTTCAATGCTCTTGAACAACTCCTAACCAGGTTTTCAAGGTCACGCTATACTTTGACATTGAATATCTCATAAACGGTTAAAGATGCGGCAATAGTTACTATGGAAGACGAATGAGAAACTGCATCCAATCTTTCGAGTGGTACCAGTTTGGATAACCTTGAGTGACCTCTGACCAAGATTTCAAGGCCACGATATTATACAACGTCACGTAACTCAAACAAGAAGCTCAGCTGTCGCAGAGAGACCGCGCAACGCTTCGTGTCGTGCCATTGAATATTTTGCTAAGTCACTCAAGGTCATTCGAAATGACAATGTTGAGTAGGGCGTGTGTAAGTCCCTATTAGTATTTCGTTGAAACTATGTGTGTATGTCGTACCGTTTATGACATATTCAGCGTCAAAGAATGGCGTGACTTTGAAGCTCGGGGTAAAAGTCATTCAAGGTCACTGAAAATGGCGCCGTTCGATAGATCATATACGTGGCAGACGGATAGATGGACGGACGGACATCTTGCCACGGCATAGTCCGCGCTATACACACGCGTCGCGCGATAAAAACGGCACCAGATAGAACTATAATAGCGGACCAATAGAAAGTCGTACATGGTCTATCGAACGGCCATTTTCAATGATCTTGAACAACCCCTAACCCAGTTTCTTTCCCGCTGAATATCTTATAAACGGTTATAAGATACGGCCAGAGTTACTACAGTACGCAAATAGGAAACAACATCCAAGCTTTCGAATGGTACCAGTTTGGGTGAGCTTTAGTGATCTATAACCCAGATTTCAAGGTCACGATAAGGCCAACGTCAAATAACTCGAAAATGGTACAACATAGAGCTATGCTTACAATGGCCGACCAATAGAAAGTCGTATATGATCTATCGAATGGCGCCATTTTCAATTACCTTGAACGACCCCTACACCCGGTTTCAAGGTCACGCCATTTTTGACGCTAACTATCTCAGAAACGGTACGATATACATACATAGTTTCAATGGAATACTAATAGGGACTTACGCACGTCCTACTCAACAGTGTCGTTTCGAATTTTGAGTAACTTAGCAAAATATTCAATGAACAAGAAGCGTCGCGCGGTCTCTGTGCGACAGCTGAGCTTCTTGTGTTAATCACCTCGACTAATAAATTCATTTTCGTCAGTCGTCACGTAATGTCACATGTTCATCGCGCACTCGCGTGTAATTCGTCGCCAATTCGCCGCACCTGCCCCGGAGATGCTCTGAGTAGATGAGGCATAGGCCTAGTTCCTCGCGGGACGAGCAGTCAGTGAGCAATCGAGTTCTGGCTCGTTTTGTCCAGACCAAGCTTAAAGGTGTTCAAAATGTCAAGAGTTATAACACGCTGCTCCAGACAATTCCATCTGTCCACAAGTCCTTCCAAAAGAAAAGTGATGTCTGATTTCCGCTCGACATCGTTTCCTCGTTTTTGGCCAAATAATCGTCTTGTTTCTATGGCAGTGTTCAGTGTAAAAGGCAACTACTGAAAGAAGCTGTGCTTAGCCTTTCGTACATAGTAGGAAGTCTTCTCGGACATCATCATCACGATTTCGTCCCTCCTCAAGTGTCCATAAACCTGAACTAGAAGCCACCGCAGATGGAATCTCACTTCCTGCGACAGAAAAGCTCAGAACCTTACCGAGTGACCTTGAACCCTCCGAAACATGACCTTGACTTTGATCTGTGATCTCGAGACTTGACATACAAACTTATCCGATATTTTTCGCCAATCACAGGCTGCGTGGTAGCGCCAGCACTGTGTTAACGGCGACCGGCCAAGTCAATGGGAGATGGCGAATTTTGACCCCTCACAGAATCGAAACCCATGAGCCGACAGCAACAAAATTCCGCA
>Ga0209149_1001670_pt1 | contig 11586 bp, 7 predicted proteins | sample WorMetTyACAVOLI2_FD_187423 | JGI IMG/M metagenome (GOLD analysis project Ga0209149, IMG submission 187423) | Marine gutless worms symbiont microbial communities from Max Planck institute for Marine Microbiology, Germany - Olavius algarvensis... ...
CGATGGACCACAGCAGCAGCAACTCTGTTACCTTCTTTAGAGCCATCGGTAAATATGCGATAGTAATTCTTGAACTCATGACAGAGTTCATAAAACGATGTTTGAATATTTCAGGAGGAGTGTTGCTTTTGTCCGAGCAGTGTAAAGTTAACAGCAGGGCGAGTTAAAAGCCAAGGCGGTGTGGTTGGTATAGAAGATGTAATAACATCACTCTTTTTGAGACCAATCGTTTGCAGATCACCTGAAACACGGATTGCAAGAGGAGGTAATTGCGTAGGTTTTCTTTCAAATACAGAGTGGAATTTAGAATTGAAAACGAGTTGCAGTGAGTTGCAGATGAGATGGAGACAGCGCATGAAGCGGAAGCGGCATCGGAGCGGAGAAACGTCATTTTCGAAGACGAAATAATTTCATCGACACTCTGCTTGCAGCCACATTTACGTCAGTCAATAGTTTCGTAGTTTTGCAAATATTTTGTGGCGTTCCACTTACTATATCGTTCAAAAAGTAATAGTATCGAATTGTCACAACATAGTGCAATGATAATTTAAGACGTAGTGGAGGAAACTACATTGACTGCTTGGAGATGTATCCAAAGTTATTGAGATGGGATTTTGTTATCGCTAACAGATTGCGATCAGCAGAGAGGCTGGAACCCAACTCCAGTCTCATTTAAGGACCTCGTTCGTACTGAACCCCATGAACTGCCATTTGAAATTCGGTATTTACAAAAAGCTTCAGCTGTCGCAGATAGGGCGCGGGACGCGATGTGTCGGTGACAATTTTGCTAAGTTACTCAAGATCATGCGAAATTAGACCGCTGAGTAGTGCGTAAGTTCCTATCAGTAATTCGTTGTAATTGTCTCTATCTTGTACCGTTTCTGAGATAATAAACATCAAATAATGGCGTACCCTTCATATTTGGGTTAGAGGTCATTCAAGGTTATTGAAAATGACAGAACTCGACAGATCAGTCTGCCACTGCATATCTTGTACCATATTCGAGACACCTTTACGTTGTCGAATATTGTGACCTTGAAATCTAGGTCACTCAGCGTGCGAATTTATCCGCGTACTGTACATCACTGACATATGGCCACGGGGTCATTCTATGCCGCTGACAGTATGCGTCTATCTTCACATACCTCTATACAGCGTGCTCCGGAAAAGCTCTGGTGAGGTGTGGCGTTACGGTCGTTCAAGATCATGCAAGGACATCGAAATTGGTACAAACTGAAAGTCCGTATGCGATTTCCTATTAGTCTTTCATTGTAACCACACTGTGTCTTAAAACATGTGACTACATCTTCGACGATAAGTTGAACTAGAATTGTCCGTTTACAACAATTTTTGGTACACCTATTACCAAGAGTATAAGCCATTGATAGATGTTTTCTTTTCCCATCACACCTATTTCGTGCACTTACTTTACCTTGGGAAATTGCTGAGACCTAAATATTAGTAAAAATTAAACAAAATCCTGAAAATTTCACAGAAAAATGGGATTCTGATCAAAAATCTCTATCTGTCAAAGCTGTATGGTGCACGAAAGCTGTTGAGTGAATTTCCTGAGGGTTGAAAACATAATACCATCGATAGTCTGCTAAAGAGAATCCGAAAGATGGGTACAATTGTCCGGCAACCACGCAGCTGTAGCCTGTGTTCGACGCGTAGCAGTTGATGACCTCATGCTCAGTCAGGAGGACAAGCCAAAAAGCCATTCTCCCTTCAAGTGTGCACAGGATAATTCACCGCGATCTCCAGCTCAAATGCTTCAAACGATGTCGTGCTGAGCTGTTGTCTGAAGCCAATCGCATCTACCGTCTCACACGCTGATAAACAACCTTATCGTCTGCAATAAATCTTCTATTGGTCTATTTTAAACCGCAATATGAGTACAAAGTAGGCTAAGTAAAATAATATGACGACAGTTTTGCAGTTAATATCCTAGTAGAATTGAGAAAATCAGCAATTTAAGGCTAAATTCATGATATTTTGGTCTCGACAGTTTCCCAAGATAAAGTAGCTGCACTAAATAGGTGAGGTGGGAAACTAAAAATACATGTCGATGACCTGCAATCTTGGTAATAAGTGTGCGAAATGTTTGTAAACGGACAGTTCAAGTTCAACTTATCATCGGAAACGTATTCACATGTTTTGAGACACAGAGCTTATGCATATCTTCTATTATTTCCGAGATGTAATGATTTACTGGTCGAACGATTCGCATTTGTTCACCGTTTTACCCACCCCAGTCACGTTTGAAGCCATCAAGGGGTTCGCCTGGGACCTGGGGTATGAATATATGAACGGTGGTAGTGGTACCATAGACACCGAGAAAACTAAGTGCACACACCACACACACATATAAGTTGTGTGCTCGTATACAGTACACTGCAGCGAATTGGACTGGTTGTGATTTGACTTCGAGTGTAGGATCAACGCTGTTACTGTGTGAATCAGTGACCTGTTACGTAAAGTAGCATGTCACTGGTGTATATAGACAGTAAAATATTATCAAGCCTCCGCCAGACCAGACTGGCCGGTTCACGGGTTGTCTGTTAGTCCGTTCGTCTGCTACCAAATTTGTGAACGTGATATTTCGAAAACGAATGAACCGATTTTGGTGCAAATTGGTACAAATGGTCCACGGAGCAAGGGCATGAAGCGATCCACTTTGAGGGTAAGGAGGTGAAAGGCCAAGGCGACACGAAGGCAAAATAGGTCACAGAAATCCCACTGCGGACCTGGGCCTCCCTCCACCAAGCCAAATTTTGTAAAAATCGCTTAAGGGCAAATTTATATAAAATAATACAAATTTTGGCGATTTGGGGGGTTGTAGGCCCACATTTTAAAACCCACAGTGGTGAAATTTGACATGAGAGTGCGAACCAGGGACTCACTCCCCAAGCCAAATTTTGTTTTTAAAAATGGCTTAAGGGGGTATACCCTTTTGGGGAAAATTTATACCAAAAATTACAAATTTCGGCTATTTGGGAACTGTAAGCCCACATTTCAAGAGTGACAACTGTGAAATTTGGCGCGAGGGTATGACCTGGGACATTCTGCCCCGCGTTTAGCCTAATTTTGTAACAATCGCTCGGGGGATTTGTCGCTTAAGAAGAAATTTTTACCAAAAATTCGAAATTTTCACGATTTTTAGCTACTGTATACATTTCTATATCCGTAATGTTAAAATTTTACTTAAGAGAACAGAAGGACTTAAGAATCCATTAACGAAACAAATTTTCGTCAAAATCGCTTAAGGGGCCTGGCGGTATTGCATTGCCCCGCGGAGGTAATGTATAATGATTTGTAGTTGTTGTTTACCGGCAGGCCTGCGCGTAGCGCAGCCATGCCGGTATTGTTTTTACTTAATGGTCAAAAATGGGTTTTTCGCCCTGCAGGGGCGACACTCCGCACCATCATACCAAATTTCACCGTTCTGGCGTTTAAAAAAATGTGGACCTACAGCCGCACAAATCGCGAAAAATCACAATTTTTGGTACAAATTTGCCCCTATGGAAAAATTGTGGGGCGCCGACAAGGTAACGAACCCACTACATTTTGGAAGCAATCCGGCAGACATCCGGATCTGAATCCGGATTAATCCGGAAATCTGGATTCGAAATCAACACTTCAACCGAAAGTGAATTTGGATTCGAAAGTCGAATCCAAGATTACTTTTGGTCGAGGTGTTGAAGTTCTACGCCTTGTGGCGGTTTACGCTGCCTGAGCACAGTCTAGTACTAGTAGGCCTACAAGTTGCGTTTTGTCAACTTGATATTAAAGGAACATGATGATGACGATGATGATGACAGTCGTTATCGGATATAACTATACGAGAAGGACGAAACACGTGTGACTATCAGTTCCACAAAGTACCAGTCTGTGCATGTTTTAACCTTGGCACACGTCATTAAAGTCATCACCGGCATCGTCAGAGATCTTCTCAGATATGTACAAAACAGCGGCACAGTACCCAGGACAAATTTAATGCGAATTCGCACACGGTGTATCGCCGGTTGTACAAATATCGAATCTCATGCTCACCAGCACGACCGAACTATACAGTAACTCATGATAGAGCAACCGTTAACCCTTTGGGATGCAAAGATAATTATATTACCATATCGAATAATACAAAGTTGGTACACTTCCCGTTGCTGGGTGGACTGTTAAATATGGTACAGCGAGGAGGGGAGGCTCCTCCTCGCTGTGCTGAATGTAATAGCCCACCCATCAACGCTTAGTGTACCATATATCGTAGTGATGTATAATGGTCCGTCGCTAGTGCGGTCTTAATGTGCCCATTGAAGGGTTAAAATCAGCTAGATAAACTAATGGGTACGCTAAATGAAGTAAAAACACGACGCCAGAAAGTTGAGACGAAGGCAAAAAGTGGCACGGCGTTCTATCTAATTATCTCAGGTAGGTCAAGATAAGACTCACCACGACAGCATGATGACTTATCGCTGTTGTTTAGTCAACAAGTTCTGCCAACGCCGACGTCAACGACGACGAATGACGATTTCCGGTCGTAAAGAACGTGTCCGCTCAGCGACGTTCGTACGACGAGATTGCTGTCTAAACCGCCGCGTGTCGTTCGCGCCGCGCCGGACGCTGTTCGCCCGCCTGCCGCTGTAGCTAAGGCCGCGGTCTCCTCGTTCGTCGTCGTCGTGGTCGTGTCGACCGTTCAATGAATGGCGGGATCCCCAGGCCGCCGCCGCCGCAGCAGCAGCAGCTCTACCACATTATGTACTGAGTGCGACGGCGGCTGCGTGCGTGTGCTCGTGTATCGAGGCGACCTCATAGCTAGCAAGCGAGACGTACTCGTTATACATACAGTATCGTGCCTGCTTAGATACGGACACGCAGAACCGGCCACGTTTGCCACGGCCGTTCGGCGTTTCAGAGTATTGGCTGCAACGGATGACGTAGAATTAAAACACCGAGAAAACGGGAAAACACTTTCGGGAGACCATCAGAAATCTTACCGACGGCGACTACTACTCGACAGGAAGCTCAGATGTCGCAGAGAGGCCACGTGATGCTTCTTGTCGTTAAAGATTTAGCTGTCACTCAAGGTCGTTCTAGGTCATTCGAAATTGCACCGATGAGTATGACTATGGCGTATGTAAAGTCTTACTAGTTAGGCCTATCCACTGTAGCCTAAATGTGTGTCTATTACCTTGTACCGTTACTGACATATCCAGCGTCGAATATTGCTGTGACCTTGAAATTTGGATTAGATGTCGTTCAAGATCATTGAAAATGGCATCAATAAATAGGTCGTGTACGAGTTTCTATTCGCGTTCCATGTTTACTATGGCCGTATGTTGTACCGTTTCTGGGATAAGCAAGATATTAGTAGAAAATCGCGATTTTTTTCATACCCCACATGTATTTGACGCCCCCGTGCAGGTCCGGGACGTCAGACAATCGTCGTAATTTTTGGCACCAAGATCGCCAGATGCCCCCAGATACAACGTGATACAAAAATAATGAAGATAAGTTTAACCGTGTGAGTAGGGTGCACCAACGTCATAGATAGACAGACGACAGAAGGACGACAGAAAGAATTACGACGATACACTGTATATGTATATATTTCTTAATTTGTTTCTCATATCATTGCTGCCGTCTAACGGTGAATGACAAATAAATATATAAGGCGAACGTTCGCCTAAAAAGGTGGCCAAGGATTGTCTACCGCGCGCTATTTCGACGCAAATTAGACAATTAAGCAAGACTGGAGATGGAGGACGTCCTTCGTGTGACGGACAGAGATACTCGGTGATAGATCACTGATGAGCAAAACGCCGAAATTTGTCGCGCACGACCAGAGCACACAGCCACCAGATAACACCTCCGATTTGTGTGTTATGTGGCCGTGACGTGGCGGTGTCGTGATTAAGCGTTGGACTTGCAATCGACATAAGTTGTCAGTCCGTAGAGGGCATCGTCATAGCACCGCTAATGCACTAAGTGCATTAGTATGTCAGAAAGAAAAACGTTTTCAGAGAGCGTGGAAGCTGTCAGTGCCAATGTCCGGGTCCCGCAAACTGTCTGAGAGAGAGCTCCAGATCGACGGGCCAGCCACAGACAAAGCCCGGCGGTTTAACCCTTCAGAATGCTGATGTAATTATAGTGCCACCCCACTTTTTGGACCACGGGGCTCGCCTATGCTTGAGCCCCCCCCCCCTTTGCCCAAGTGTTTTCGCACTGTTCATTACCACGCCGGCAAGAAAAAATTCGTCCGTTCATACAAACCTTTAAACCCAGTTAGGCTGATTATAAAACATACGTAAACAGTATACACCTCACCACTCCCTCCAATGCCACAGAAGCGCCAGCTGCTCACTCACACGACACTCATTGCTGCACGTGCAGTTGCAGTTTAGGATCAAAACAAATGATCTACAGTGTGTTAGCAATGTAAATATATCATCTGTTGCAATGTGTTAAACTGTTAATATTTTCTCTGGTCATAAAAACAGGGAAGTGTGTTCAAAAGCGCAAAACGCATGTCGGCTTGATTGTCCAGAAGCGTCGTTTGTTTAGTTTATGCCTCCGCCGTACAACTGGTATGCATGACGTTTTTGGGTCTGTCCGTGGGTCTGTCCGTTATGTGACCAAATGCGCCAAACTGCTGCTATAGGTGTGTCCGTTCCGTTTAGCATACGCCTAATTTTAGCAGATCTGCACATTTTGTATGCCACAAAACAAAACAAAAATCACTACCACCAGACACATTTTCTGGGCTTAAAATAGCTGCAAAATACGTTTGCGGCCGGGGCCTCGGAGCCCGCTGGGGGAACTTACAGCATTCCCCAGACCCTCTAGCTGCATTGGGGGGAGGGGAAAAGAAGGGGAAGGGATGGGAGGGAAGGGACAGGAAAGGGGAGGAGAGGGAACAGGAAAAAGCAGGGGAGGGGAGGGGTGGAAGGGAGGAGGGGAAGGTATGGGCCCCCACTTTTGGGGTCAAGTTTACGCCCCTGCCTCGAATAACATGAAGTTTGTACACTGGCCGTTGATGGGTGGGCTATTACATTTGTTACGTCGAGGAGGGGGCTGGGCGGGGCCGCATCCCCCAGGCTCCTCCTCGCTGAACCAAATGTAACAGCCCACCTATCAACGGCCAGTGTACCAATCATCGTATTGATAATCTTTGTTTACCACATAATATTATAATGGTAGCAGTAGCGATAAAATTGCTGTACAATAGTACGTTGCTCTGCGGTTTTAATGTGCCCATTAAAGGGTTAAGCGGCCCTAAATGTGTAATATTGCTGATACGCTGTTGTTTTGCATCTCAGTATTCAGTAACTGTAGCGTACGTTGATTGTCGTTCTGGTTACGACGTGTTCGACGGAGTGCTTTATCGCTAGGTTTATTTCTTTCACTGAATGGTGAATACTGCTCGAATTTTTTTTTGAAATCCAACAGTTCTAACCAGCATGCCTATAGCGTTTTAAAAGAGCACAAAATCGGCCAATGAAATGAATCGGAAGCGCGGACAGTCGTTAAGTATTGGTGGAAATTGAGATAAATGTTGCTGACGGATACTGGTAAATTACCATGTTTTACGTGCAGTTTGATGAATGATGGACTGCAGATGTCTAAAATTAATGAAGATAAACGTTTATGAGGTGCTGCTTCATTGAGAGCAGGCCGAAGATATTCTCAGATATACGTTAGGCCAACTGTCATCTCTTAATTTTTACCGCGCGATGCTGCGCACAGCGCGGACTACGATGTCGAAAGATGTATATCCGTCCGTCCGTCCGTCCGTCTGTCACACGCCGGTATTCTGTCGAAACGGCTAGACGTAACATCAAACTGTTTCACTGACGGCTAGCCACACCATTCTAGCTTTTTTCGTACCAAACGGTATGGAAATATTCCTACGGCGACTCTCCAACGCAGGCGTTGAATGCAGGGAAGGGGCATTAAAAATCGCGATTTTCGACAATATCTCACTTTATCTCGGAAATGATAAAAAATACGGACACAGTTACTATAGAATGCGAATACGAAACTGTACTCATGCTTTCAATTGGTACCACTTTTAATAACACTGAGTAAACTGTAACGCAGATATCAAGGTCACGGTGTTATTCAGCGTCAAATAACTCGAAAGTGGTACAAGGTAGAATCAGTAAGTAAGTAAATAACAATTTACTGATTAAGGTGACACTATCATGTCAAAGATATGGCAGGGGCACCGTACAACATTAAACAAAAACAGAAGCGCCGACAGTCGGTAGTCGCGGGCGTATAAAGAAATAAGTGAGTAAATATTTTTATTTGGCGCAGTTAAAAACAATTCACATCGCGCCGTAACCTCACTGTCCGAATAAAAATGTCTTCAGTAACCGACTGAACTGACCGTATGGCAGCCCACATAATCTGAAATTGGGCGGCAGACTGTTCCAGACTTGTGGTCCTGCGGAGGCAAAGGTCCTGTCTCCAAAACTGCTGCGCGTCTGACTGACTACGACTGTTCGAGTGTCGGCAGAACGCAGTTGTCTGACACGGGCGTCGGCGACGAGCTGACAGTCGGCGGCCAGGTAACCCGGGGCGTTGCCGGACAAGGACCGGTAGACGAGAGTCGCAATCTTGAACACGACGCGCTGCCGCATAGGAAGCCAGTGCGCACAGGCGAGATATGATCACATCTCTCCTGGTGCCCGTCACGCGCCTGGCGGCAGCGTTCTGAACTGGCTGCAGGCAGCGTATCAGTTTGTCGGTGATGCCGTAGCACAGCGCTTTACAGTAGTCCAGATGACTGATAACGAAGGCCTTGACCATCGTCTTCACTGCGTTTTCCGACGAGCACCGCACAACCGGCCGAAGTTGTCGCAGTTGATATAGTAACCGCTTCGACAGACTGCGGCGACGTGGTCGGACAACGACGGACGGCTGTCAATCACCACTCCCAAATCATGAGCCGTCTCCTAGACCCGTACGCTGGATGACAAGACGGGTACGGCGGCCATATCTAGCCTGGCGAGCAGTTGTTGACAGCCCAGCCACATGACCTGTGTTTTGGCCGGATTCAAACGAAGACGACTTGCTTTCAGCCAGGCCTCTGCGTCCACCAGACATGTTGAAAGCTCAGTTCAGCTCAGTTCAGTTCGTTACACTCTTAAAATAAAATGTTCTTAGAGGAAACAGCTGGTCGACAGCAGCCGCGGCGTCGTCGACTGTCGTGCTGATATAAACCTGCGAGTCGTCCGCGTACAGATGAGGCGAGAGTCTATGTCCAGCGACGACACAAGGTAGTTCTGCTGTGTACAAAATGTACAACAACGGCCCAAGCACCGAGCCTTGCGAGACGCCGAAAAGAACGTACTGCGTCGCCGACAGTTGACCGTTATAGGCGATCTCCTGAGTGCGACCAGACAGGAACGAGTCGATCCAGTTAAGGACGACACCAAACAGTCCGACTGTCGAGCGAAGACGTTGCAGCAAGATCGCATGGACAAGCGGCGGACATGTCTAGCAGGCTCAGTAGTGTCACATGTCGCTCGTCTGCTGCCTGCAGAAAATCTGACCAAACACGCAACATAGCTGTCGCTGTCGACTGGCTCTTCCCGTAAGCAGACTGGAAACGCGGTAATAAGATAACAGTTATACCGCGCAGTACAATTACGATCGCCTAGTCATCGTCAAACAACGATAAAAAAGTACAGAACCGCGACGTTCTACATGTCTACGTTCTACATGTGGAACGTCGTCAGCGACGGATTCCTGACATATGACGGCAGACTGTTCCATGCCCGTGCCAAAGCTACTGGGAATGCACGTTCACCGAGCGTTGAACGTCTTGTGGACGGTACCACCAGCATGGCTGTGTCAGCAGAGCGCAGACGGCGTTGAGTGTCGACGTTAGATGTCCGGAGAAGGCTCCCAGCGAAGTAAAACGGCGATGTTCCGTGAAGGCAGCAGAAGGCCAGAACGCTGAGCCGGAATGTTACCCGCTCTGGAACTCTCAACCAATGGAGCTCACGGAGCAATAGGTTATGCGTTCTGACCGCCTCGCTGAGAAAACCAATCGGGCGGCGGCATTCAAGACTGACTGCGACCGGTCTTGCAGCTGGCCAGAGATACCAGCGAGAACCGAGTTGCAGTAATGCACCTTCCTGACAATCAGTGCACGAACCAAGGTCAGCAAGGCATGTCGTGACAGAGATCGCCGCACGCTCCGGATCTGACGTAGAGCCGCGAAGACGCTCTGACAAATGGCTGTGACGTGGGTCTTCATGGTCATGTCAGCGTCGATGTAGACCCCGAGGTCGCGGATCGAAGAAACTGGCTGCACGTCAGTGCTGTCAATGCGCACCGGATCAGACGGGATCTGATGTTTCCGACATGATGATGAACACCGGAAGACCTCGGTCTTGGCGTGATTCAGCTGCAGCCGATTGGATGCCATCCACGCCGAAACCTCATCGACGCAGACGGACACTTTCTCTCACAGAGCTCAGCAGAATCTGCAGATCGGCAAAACCCGTAGATCTATCTAAGTGTCGTCCGTGTAGGCGTGAGCAATCAGTTGGTGGCGCTTCAGTAGCAGCAGGTCAGCGATGTAGAGCAGAGATTATTATAGACCGGTCTATATAATCTCAGATGTACAGAAGGAATATGATCGGCTCGAGGACCGATCCCTGGGGGATTCCCATGCGGTACTCCACAGGGATCGGTCCTCAGAGCTATACTTAGAAAGGCGGAGTGGCGGACTAATAGTAAGCCGCATATGATCTATCGAACGGCGCTATTTTTAACAACCTTGAACGACCCCTAACTCAGATGTGGTCAAGACATTATTTGACGCTGAATGTCCGAGAAACGGTAGACCTTACGAGCGACAGACAAGCCCCGTTACAGCGAAACAGGCCTAGGCACTTAGACGTGCCGTACTCAAAGGTATCATTTTGAATGACCTTGAGTGAGTTAGCGAAATATTCAATGACACGAAGCATCGCGCGGTCTCTCTGCGGCAGCTGAGGTTCTTGTATCAGTACCAGTTATAGTGTTGCATCTTTCGTAATTATTTCTGATAGCAAGACGCGATGCAACGTGTAGACGTATGTCAACATTCTTTCTTTCTTTGTTGTTATAAAGTACTGGTTACGACAATTTGTATTTACAGCACGACCACGCCCCCTCCTGGGCCACCCAGCCGTGCACGCCAACTGTGAATGCACGGCGTGCAGTGCAATAACATTTAGTTATTACACTGCCGTGCAGAAACAGTTATTGCACGGCACGCCGCACAGTCTGACGTGCACAGTCTGACTGTCTACAACACCTGAAAAGCACCAGACACATCGTGAGCTAAATAATTAAAAAAATACAACGCATAGTAACACAGACTCATCGGTTCAACTCGATATTTAGTCGACGACATAATCAGTTATTAACGCGCTTATTTCGCTTCACAAAAGTGATTCATTCATAATAAAAGTCATAACCCCCAACTGTTTATGATAAATTATTAAGCAAAATGCAGCAGTACCACCAAATTTTCAGTGATTTCAAATTTCATCATGCAACGATCTGTGTAAGATTTTACTGAAA
>Ga0209149_1001671_pt1 | contig 11581 bp, 6 predicted proteins | sample WorMetTyACAVOLI2_FD_187423 | JGI IMG/M metagenome (GOLD analysis project Ga0209149, IMG submission 187423) | Marine gutless worms symbiont microbial communities from Max Planck institute for Marine Microbiology, Germany - Olavius algarvensis... ...
ATTTTGTCGTTTACTATCATCAAATTCAACTCCCCTCGAAGCTGCCTTTCCTTCAACTCCGTCACCAGCTGCCTCCTTGCAGTTCTCTGTTTTGGGGTTAAGTCCGGCTGGACAAAGACCCTGTTCCAGCCTCCTCTCACTGCATTGCGTAAGTTTTTTGCCGACTTCAGCACCGTCTGGTGTTGTTCTTCATTACCAAGTACTACCTTTACAGGTCTTGGCTGGGCATCTTGGTCAGTCTGACGTGGTCCAAGCCTGACCACCTGACGAACATCCACTCCGCTGACATCCATCACATGCAGCATCTCTGATATCTGACAACTATCTTCCATCTTCCTTTCTTCGGTGTCGTCAGAGTGTGATTCGCTAAGTCCAAACACTATCATATTCGTCTTTCTTCTTGCTATCTCGGCCTCCTCTCCTTTGTCTTCTTCCATTTTGTCTTTGACAGCCAACACAATACTATCTTCCACTTCCCTTTTAGACGGTGCTCCTACCAGGTTCTGACACAGTACTTCGACAACTTTAATTCTGTCTTCGATTTGTTTGTTCAGCCTCTCTTCTAAACAAGCCATGGATTGTTCCAATTTGGAAACAGTTCCCGTATCGGCTTTCTCACTCAACTTTTGCTCAATAACGTTTGTTCTTTCTAAAAACTTTTCCAGAAGTTTTGTTAATTCTTCAAGCTTGGTTGTATCATTGCTCGATTCCTCACCGACAACCTTCTCACACTGATTACAGAACCATTTCAGCTCAGTAGCTCCTTCAAGAATAGCATCATATATATCCGGTTTAAGGTTCAGGCAATCAATACATTTCCAGGCCTCTTCTGAAGCACACCTGTCGCACTGGAGTGCTCTGACATCGTCTGTAATCGAGACCCTGCAGCCACTGCAATGAGGTACCGGTATCTTTCCAGTCTTGACCGAATCGATCGGGGTATTACCACTGGCTCCACCTGTAGCCTGCATTTTCTCATTTCTACGACAACTGGTATTCTTAGAAGCCCTGGATAACGTGGTTTTCTGGATCTGTTGTCCTCTCATACTGACTGGCTAGTTCGGGAACGTATACCAATGCAAACCGATAAACAGTTAGGAATTCAGTTGAGATTACAGAGTGACGAAGGTCGTCTGGTAATGCGTGATTCAGTATTGAAACTGGATCACAAGGATCGCTAGATGGACTAGACTCAGTATATGTAGGATACAGTCTGCTCGTAAACAGTCTAACGGCGATACTGGGAATGACAAGATGGCGGAACCAGCAACTGTCCAAGTCGCCGTTTTAAAGTTACGGAAAACTCAAACTAACGCAACCAAGTCCAACAACGCCCGCTACAGTAACTCAAAAACTCAATTTAGTCAGGATAAACTACTATAAAAGCATAAAATCAAGTAAAAACAAAGTTTAAAACCAAAAATTAAAAACAACACATTTCAGCCAAGAATACCCGCATCAAAAGCTATTAGTATTTATTAGTAATAGTATGTTGTATGTTGAAAACGGGCCTAGAGGCAATTATGCCTGAGCCTGGATCTCTCTACGTCTACATCTACATTCTGTATTGCCACTGTGTGACGTGGCAGTGTTCGTGATATTGTCGGCGGAACGTCTAGCGGAGACGTACAGCGTACAGTGTCGTCCAAGTCAGTGGGACGTGAAGGCTGGACGAGTCGTGGAGAGTGCCGACGTATTGAGAGTGTATTTATGTAAGTAATACGTTTGTCAGTATTTTGTATTATTGTGAGTTACAAGAGTGGCAACTTAATTGTATTCACTGGTAGCGTGATTTTGTGGCTTTAGGCATTCTATTTGCCACAGATAGAGAGTGTGATAGCGCCTATTGCGTACCTTGAAAGATTATTACTATATTTGCTTTGTATATATCGCTTATTATTGCATTTCTGATTTTCTGTATGTATTGTAATCTTGCACTATATTGAATCGTATTCTATGTTTGTATTTAGCGTAAAATCACATTAACTAGTCGTAGCAGATACCTCGCTGTCACTTACCCTGGTTGGCCACGGCTACCTAATAACAGCTACTTTATAAGTAAATCGCCCCAGAGTCAGAGATCTTGCCACCCAACATAAATTCAGATAGTGAAAATCTAGACATGTGGCGTTCTTACATTTGGTGGCAGCGGTGGGATAGATTTGTTCGTTATCGGGCTGGGATCTCTTGCCATGCTAGCTAGTACTAATTTGGTGTATTGTGTTGATCTGTATAGTCCGATAGCGACGTCGATAGAGTACAACGTACTACGCGCGATTCAGGTAGCGACTGGTACTGTGATTCAGCCTGGCAGTTGTGTCGCGACACGCGCTGGTCGTTTGGTAGTACATGTCAGGTATTACGAGATAGTTACAACACGGTCTGGAGTGGGTTATGCTCATAACCCACTCCAGACGTGTTGTAACTATCTTATTTCATAACAGCTGTCGAAGTGCGCGACTGTTTGACTGGTGGCTTGCTGTTTATGTCGGGTTACGGGTCACTTGCAGGTGTCACAGCCTCTGGTCAGCGCGATCTGTACACTTTGTCCATCTGTAGCATTAGTCGGTTAGACACGACAGTCGGCACGTGTAAGAACGCGAAAAGGCAGTGCTCTACGGCGAAACGCTGACAATAGTATGTAGAATAGAGGATTAGAGGTAACACAGCTGCTACAATCGTCTGCGTTAAATGACGTTGTGAGTAGTCAAGATAGGCGACTATTCGCGTTAGTGTTGTGCTGAGGAACGAGCGTTGCGGTACTGCACGCATTGGAGTATCTCTATTGGATTACGTCGAACTATGGAGTATCAAGTCTTTTCGACACGGCATTTAGAAGCTACGACGGGTATGTTTACGTTTTTTGTGCTGTTGTGTGTGCAGTGTCTGTTTTATCTGCTTTTTATAGTGATCGCTGTCGCCTCCGACTCGTGCTGGTGTCTCGGTTGTGTGAGGTTGGGTACGTACGTTAGCACGTACGCATTGCGTACGTGCGCTGAATTTTGTGCATTACGTACGTTGCGTTAAAATTTTTTGCGCAAGACGATTGCGTACGTTGCGTGAGTTATTACAGAAACCGCCGTACGTTGTAGCCGTCGTTGAGTTTTGCGTTTATTTGATTCATTTATCATTATGATACTGTAAGTCGCGGCAACGCTCTTTTGTGCGTTTTTTTGGGGCAAGTCTGCACAGTTTGAACTGCCAGGAAACTTTACGAAAGTAAGTTATAACGACAGTTTAAGTGACTAATCAATATAAGATAATGTATTAGCTGCGGAAAATGCATTCTAAATATTTTCACGGCAGTTCAAATTGTGCAGTCTTTCCTTTTTTGGTATTGTGTTTTAGCTGATCACAAAACGTTGCTTTGTGTTTCATTGTATTGTTGTTCTCGCTGTGCGGTGACATTGCGGCGAGCGTCCAAACTGTGAACTGTGACCACGCTTGATCACGTTCAGTGGAGTGAGTTATGGCACGTTAACTCACTCCAGACACTGTGTTGAGAGATAGGAGACAAAAGTAGGTCATGAAACAAGTATTGGTTTAGTGACGTACATTGCGCAGTGATTCACGTGTTGTGTGTTAGTACGGGACCATTGACCCGTAACGTGCGTAATCGTAGATTTAGCGCGCAGATACGATAGATCAGTTAACAGCTGACCAAGCAGAAAATTTACGCAAAACTAACACCGAGCGCTTTAGGCTAATTGCAGCGCACACGGGTGACGTTGATGACGAGGCACTGACGACTATGGACAGAACGTCCCTGTTACAGGTGTTAGCCGAGGGCATGGTAGCACAAAAGGGAGCCATTAGTAGGCGTACATCGCATCGCAATGGTCTGACCGTATGACTGACGCCGAATTGCAGTTTGAAATGAAGCGCCTGGAAATGGAGGAAAGACGTATGGATATGGAGGAAATACGATTGGAGAAGGAACGGGCAGACGTATGTAGATGGAGGACAGACGATTGGAGAGGGATCAGGCGCGCGGGAACATTTATGCGGGTGGGGGGGGGGCAACGAGGCGCCGCGAACGTGATGCCAAAGGTCGAGAGGGTGGTGTCTAGGAAGGCGATGCCCCAGCCGACTATAAAGGATCTGGGGACCGTCGTGAGCTCGCCCAGCGGGATACCGGGCCAAAGACCGTCGAAAAAGCAATTTATAAGCATATTTATGCCTGTCACGAGGCCGCTGGTAGCAAAGATTCCGCATATTTTATAGCCTAAGTTCTATAGCAGAAGTATAGCATATGCTATTGTAATACATGGTCTGCAGTGCACGGTGATGTACGACCAATTGAAGAGTAATTTTCAATAATCTTCATTATCTTGAACTAAAGCCATAATGACAACAAATTGACACAAAGTCGTCAACGAAATAATGTCCGACAGTTTAGTCAAGTTTTCAGTAGAATCTTCATCATCAATCGGAGCTTGTCGGTGACGTTGCTGTTCCTGTGAGTGTCCGCCAAGCTGTTCTGTTTTGAGCTCTTCGAAGCCCTGACGCGAGGCCAAGATTAAATTGGCGCAGATCTTCCTCCACCGTTCTTAGCCATACCTGGCTTAGCCAGGTATGTCTTGGACGACCTGGACGCCGCCTCCAGTTCCTTGGGGCAGGCGATATGCAGGCTTGTAGAGCACGGGAATGATCTTGAGCTATTAAATTAGTGTAACGTAACTTTGAGAAAAGTGCAGTGCAGTGTCTCCGAGATGTTGCTTCCAAGAAAAAAAAATATATAAAATATATGAACACAAGTGCATGAGCAAGACGCGTATACAACAAACGCGGGGGTGCAGTTAAAACTATGTGCAAACACCCCGTCTTTTCAAAGGCAACATTTCTGTCACAGATTGTATGTTTCTGTCTAGCCTGCTGTAGATTATTAAAATTAATGGCGGCATCCAATGCATGTGGTGTTCGGTGTTTGACAAAATACCGATCGATAACTGCTGGTCGTCGCGCCCGTTCTCACCTAAGATAAACACTGACCGTCGTCGCCCGATATTATACACAAGATCACTCATGCATGGCATGCCACGCATGAGTGATCTTGCGTGTGTCACACATGACATTGCAAAAGTGCTCAAAAATGCAACATATTTTTGTTTATAATGGGATATCCGTGGCTCTGTGACTTAAATTTTTAGAAAGCTCTCGTCGAGCTGATGTTGAGCTCCATGTAACAGTTCGACTTACTGTTTCTGAGATACTCGCAGTCAAAGGGCAAAAATCGGTGTCTGAGAGGACACTAATGGTCCACCCGAGTCCCTTTCTTGACGCCACGTTTGGTGACACCTAAAGATATCGCCACCAAAAGGGAGAAGCTTGTTCTGGGACATAGCGCTACCATAATGCAAACTTTCACGCCGATTGGCGTCACCATCGCCAAGATATTCTGGGCCATACAAAACAATACAGACGCAGCAGATGTAATGTATGACAAAACGCATACTAGCGTTGTGTTTAATCACAGTATAGCACCTAACTGTTGTAAGGGTCGTGATCGCTATGTATAGGAAATAGGGAAATTGGGGGTATTGTAGCTTTTTAATCCCTGAACCGATTGAGCTGAAATTGTGCATGAGTGATTATGTCGCCCACCAGACCCCACATGCACCACGGGGTAACAAGGGGTTTAGGGGGTAAGAACAGCACAGGGGTGAAATGTAACCCTCACGGCATAGACATTCAGTTTTTTTGTGATTTCTTTGCCGCGTGTACAGACTACAGACTAGGGTATTTAGACATCTCCACAATTTTTTCACCAAACGACGTAGATCGGCGGTTATTGCATTCCTAGTGGGGTTCCCACCAAATACCTTAGCCCCTCCTCCCAAAATCCCCCAAAACCCCATTTTGGGGGACCTTTCAATGCAAAACCTATTATAGAAAGAGCGCTGCGTTACCTGCGTTAATGGAGCTACGAAGCTGAAAATTTATAGTTATATCAATCAATACAGGCAAGTACTTCTGCATATGTCAAAATTTTTCCGCTAGGGGCCTCCGGGGAGCGCAGGGCCCCTTAATGTAAATTTGGGACCCCCTGATATCTCGGAAACTACTAGAACTAGAAAGTTGAAATTTAAAACGCCATTAGATATTTTGAAGTACTCACTTTGGGTACAAAAAACTTTTCCACTAGGGGGCGTCCAGGGTGCATGGCCCCTAACGTAAATTTGGGACCTCTAATATCTCGGAAACTGCTAGAGCTAGAAAGTTGAAACTAAAAACATAATTAGATATGGTAAAGTACTCGTGTTAGGTACAAATATATTTTACCGCTAGGGGCGTCTAGGGGTACAAGACCCTCTAGTGTAATTTCAAGACCACCTGCTTTTATCTCAGTACTATCAGAGGTCGAAAGTTGAACTTATATCAGAGATAGCTATTGTCAAGTACTCAGGTCTCGTATAAAAATTTTTCCCTACTAATAAAACCGCAAATATTAATGTAAAAAAAACTTCCATAGAAGTTTGACATTTTTGTAAGGGTAGAGATGACATCTAAAATGGCAAAAATTACTTTGTTAAGATAGAAATATAACAAACACCAACTTACAATATGCAGCGCTTGACATTTCGGCATAGGGCTCATATGTAAGGGCGTATTTATGCTTTTTCTATCTTAACAAAGTAATTTTTGCTGTTTTAGATACCCTTACAAAAATGTCAAACTTCTATGGAAGTTTTTTACATTAATTACCAAAATGATCAGGCAGCCATAATAATGCACAGTCTGACAGTCAAAGACAAGATGACAGAGACGAAAAAGAACGAGGCCAGGCCACCTGCCCAGCAACTTCATATTTTTCAGACAGCCTCACACCATGTAAGCCAACAGCAGTCTGGAGTAGACCACCAGGCAGTCCGAGGGAGACTGCCAGTGGCCCACGGAACCTGGAATATGGGTGCAACTATGTCTGCAGAGTACAGCTATCGTATTACACCTAAATCATTTGCTGAGATACAGAACACTAATATTTTAAAGGTAAGTCTATTTATTAAAATGTTAACCCTAATTCTAAATAAAGTATTAATATATTTTAAAAATATTAATCCCACTCCTAACACTGCAACACCTTTTGTCGATGACACCTGAGTATCTTATTCGAATTAGATATATTTCAAATATTGTATAGGTGTCTGATTCACTAAAAATGTGATTTAATTATGTTGACTGATTATTGTTTTTGTATATGTTTTGATAAGATTCATATGACGAGCATTTCTCGCGGACTGTAGCGATGCTGCCTCTGCTTGATCTCATCAATGACATTCACACCAAGAAGCTAAACAACATGAAAATGACGTCACCCGATGTTAAGTTTCCACCTTTGCACGAGGAACTGTTTCCTAAAAAAGAAAGTAGTTGATGATGCTGCTGTCTTGGTAGTGTGGCAGGCAGTGAATGTTATCAGCTGGATGCAGCATGTCGATATTGGGTATTTGTTGCATGCGTATGTGTGCCAATGCAGTGGATCGCAGTGCCAAACTTGTGAGTCCACGTATTACGTTGTCTGATTTCAGTTGCTGTTGCAATGTAGAATGGTTGATTGACTAAGCATACGTTAGCACTCATGACCTCCAACAGACTATACAGTGTTTATGTTAATGCATGTGTCTATGGTGCTTGTTGTCGGTGTGCTCTGAGGCATTAATACAGCTGAGTGAAACATTCTGCAGATGTTGTTGTATAAAAACATACTGTGAACATTGAGACAAATGGATGCAATTGCCGTTTTGTTCTCGATGTTCAAGTTGATGTTATTTTTGCATTCTATTCGTGAAATATTATGTTTGAGCTCAATTAATGTGATTTGAGCTATGCACTCACTGCACAAAAGTTCTGCAGTATTTGTTCAAGTTATTGTTGAACGTATTTCTTATTTATTGTTTGTTTATTGCTGGCCATACAAAGTATCGCTGGCTATTAAGTTTACTGTGGTTTCGGTGGTGCAACCGATTGTTGTAAAATTTTGCGTGGTGGTAGAGCTGTGTCCCAGATGTGTGTGCTGCTCTTTTGGTGGCGATACCTGTAGGGGGTTAAGAAAGGGGCTCGGTTGGACCATTTTTAGCCACTTAGCACCTGTTTTTCCCATTTGACCGTGAATATATTGAAAATAGTAAGTTGCAGCGTACGTGTCAATTTACGGTGCCGGCGTCAGCCTTGACAGGAAACGGGCGAACCTGCTAGCTGGTAGCCTGGCCCGTGTGGTCCCGGGGCTTGTATAGAGTAGGCCACCCCGTTTCCTGGCCGGGTCAACCAGGGTGGCTTGGTTTTTTCGATTGTGTCTTTTGAGTGTGTTGGTTTTTCTTATGTTGTTTTAGATTTGGTTTGTTCAGCTATTTTGCCAAGTAATTGGCTAGCCGGACCGTGTCCAAATGATGCCTATGTCGAGGAGTTAGTCTCCACAGAGACCAGTTGCTTCAGGACCTTTAAACAAAACAGTCATATGAACTGTTTTGGTTTTTATCATATTTTTAGTTTTTTTTCACTGTTTTAGTTGTTCATCCTCATCATGATCATCCCATCACAACTGTCTTAACACACTACTCTCCTATGGCATGATATAGCCTTTTTGTGCTGAAAGTGCCGTTAAACACCAACCAACCAACCATACGTGTGAATTAACATCATCTTTCTAAAAGTGTATGGCTCTGGGTGGTAACCGCCCACAGGGCCATGTATGTTGCATTTTGGACTATTTTCCTGCATTCCCTATTCCCACCCCTTCTTACCCTCCCGTTCCTTCCGCTTTTCCTTCCCTCTTTATCCTTTCTCTTCCACTCTGCCATTTCCCTTCCTTATTCGCTGGCGCATCATATTTAGGCTTCCTAGCTGCCGTCAAATATCCGGATTCCCCGAATTTTTGCTGCCACCGAAAATCTGCGGCTGCCGTAAATGCTGCCAAATTTGTAAAATTCGGTCAGTCGCTGCAAAAACTTTAGCTAACCTTCAGTTAAGCTTGCAATTTTTTTACTAAGCCTAATATTGTATAATTCGCTTGCTTATTTTATGCGAGGAATCTGGGTTTGTTAGCGAAATGGCAGCACTGGAAATGTTTCCGGCTCAGCTACACTTTATCTTCAGCTACTGTTCACTGTCTGTTGAATGTGTGTTCAGCTCAGCGGGCTTAGTGGCCAATGGCAAACGGTCGAATTTGTCGGCCAAGAAACTTCAGTTGAACATTTGTCGCATTAGCTGAATTTGAAACACTGGTACTGAAGAAGTAGTTGGTATTCGTACAGACAAACTGTAAAAAGTGTGACTGTTTTACACTTTTGTTGTATAAATGTGTAGTTTTTGGCCATACTGTAACTGAATTTCACATTTGATATATTGGGAAATTCAAATTTTAGTCTAATTTCAGGCAAAAATTATAATGTCAGCCGTAACTTAGCCAAAAGCTGAAATTCGTGACAAAATCTCGCTAATACAATTACAATGGCGCTACGCAATTTTAGAATTGCATGCCAGAAACGACGACGACGAATCCAAATATCAGCCATACTTTTGGTTTAGCCGGATTTATTCGGCTAGGAAGTCTAATCATATCAGACTAATGTCCTTGTTAAAGTATCGTCAACTTTGAAGCTGTGTAACTTTTAAATGGTTCAAAATAGAGGGACACAACCAGCAGTGGAAATTTTACCCTTGAAAAGGGTGGTGGGGTGTTGCACATAGTTTCAACTGCCCCGTCCCATATGGCGGGTATGCATCTTGCTCACGCACTTGTTTCAGATAGTTCTTTGTACTGTTGTAGTAGGCCACCTGACACATTATGTTCGGAGTTTGAGCATTCTCGTTGTATTTTCAATAATTGATCTTTGTTCATGGTGCAAGTAGACCAGCCAGATAAGTCATAATTTGCAGATAATAATAATTCTAGTGTTAAAATCTGGTTGCTGGTACTGTGGTAAAACTGCTGTTCAACAATTGACTTTTGTCACATTGTAGTCACTACATTCGTCTGAATAATTCCTGTTGTAGGTTGTCCCGGTGATTGGCTTTGTTTCTCACATTTGTACACACAACACTTAGAAAATAGATTTAGGTAATGATGACGATGACAGTGATGATATTATTATTATTATTCACGTTATAATCATCATCATTTCATCAGATCAAGTACCTGATTAGGTGGACAATTGCTCAGAGCCTTAGTACAGAATATTGACCCACTGACTGTGAACTATCACTATCAGTACCGCAGCTCTCTGGTCTGTGTATTACTTTTGAAGGACAGTAATGAGGTCGAATAATAATTATAGTACACGGTGTCTCAAAAAAGGATCCCCAACATTTTTGACCCTAAATTGAATAAGCATGGTTAGATTTTCATAATTTTGGGCAGAGCTAAGTAAATTCTGCGTCAAGTAACAGTTTCATTTCCTACCCCGCGTGATCGCTTCATTTAATGCAACGCAGCGTGGCTACATTACTGGTTTGTCAACCACGTATGTAAAAAGGCATCATCTCCGTGACTGAGTCAATCTTGTCTTCTCAGTTTGTTCAGTTACCTGCAGCAAATGCTCAAAGTGCCACACGAACACTTCCGCAGACGTTTCCTCCACTCGTCGACAGCACAGTCGATATCTTTGATGCCGACCATGCCAGAGTTCGACCAGTCTGCTTCAGTTTATCAGCACTGCACAGTTGACCCGTGTCTGGAACACGTGCTGCTGCATGACACCCCAACTCTTGTAAGCCACGGGGCTTGGGTCCAGGCTGAAAATTCAGTTTTCTAAACTAGCCTTTTTGTACGAATAATAATGTTCTATTAAGCGTCGTTTTTGCACTTCATTGCATTTTTCTGCTGGTCCAATTTCTACAGGTGCTGCAAAAACACTGTTTAGGGTGAAATCCGTTACGCATAAGCAGCACATGTAATACATACAACATACTTAAATACACTAAAATAAAAATATAATAATATGAGAAATGAGAAGTGAAATTGCTATTTGATAGGCCTACCAAATTTACTCGGTGTATGTGATTGATGTCAAAAATTATAATCCACCACTCTTGCTTACGTTACCATCGATAATGTTGGGGATCCTTTTTTGCGACACACTGTAGTACTAGCAATAGTGGCACTGTGGCAGTAATAGTAGTAGAAGTAGTAATTGCAACATTTTTGAACTGGAATGAAGTTCTGAAATGGTCTCAGTAGCACTTGTCCTTTGTATATTGTAGTTGATGGAAATGTAGAAGGTTTTGCTAGTGACTGTAAATCCTTCCTGTGTGTGTGCGCAAATGCCTCGCGTTTTTGTACAAACGACATTTGTATAAGTTGTTGATCAGAGAACATCTGTACACGTTTATAGAGATTTTTTTTCAATATGCGTTATATGGTGTTCAACGCCAACTGTGTGAAACACAACATGTTGAATATTTCTGACTGTTGCGTCCGTCCGTTGTTGATTTACGACTGTCTGTTTCAAGTGTTGCACTAGCCCTCGATCTAGAGGGAGTGCACGACGTAAAACTGCATCATCCCTCATCCTCCGTGGCCACGTCTAATCAGTGATGTTGGTCTGGAGTTAGAGGGAACATTAATAAACTGCTCCTTATTGTA